>SMTZ1_10008802_pt1 | contig 10074 bp, 8 predicted proteins | sample DeeMarSWOR136_30_FD_25667 | JGI IMG/M metagenome (IMG submission 25667)
CGTTGCCCTTAAATTATTGATTGGGAAAAAAGTTCCATTTAATTTTCATTTAACTCCTTTATTGAATTGGATATTAAGAGTAAATAATTTAAAGAAAAGAAAACATCAAATTCAAATTCTTAAAAAATTATTCATATAACAAGCAGATTAAAAGTAAAATTGGAAATGAGTCCATTACCAAAAATTTCTAAAATTTGGATCATTCATTGCCAACAATTACTAAATGTATTGCCAATATTAATTAAAAAACACATTAATCTTTACTAACAATGAATTTTATAGAGGATTTAATTCAATTAATAAAAGAAAAAAAAAGTGTTGTTTGTATGGGACTTGATCCCAGAATGGATAATGAAGGAGAAATTCCTCAATATTTAATCGAAGAACTAAAAGAACCAGATAAAATTATTATTGAATTTAACAAGGTTTTAATTGAAAATACATATGATTTAATCCCAATCATTAAACCCCAAATAGCCTTTTATGAGAAATATGATGCTTTGCGCGCATTAAAGGAAACGATAAAATTTGCCCATAAAAATAATTTATTAGTGATATTAGATGCAAAGCGAAATGATATTGGCAGTTCTTCTGAAGCTTATGCATTTTCGCTATTTAAAAATTTTAAGGCAGATGCATGCACTATTAATGCATATCTAGGGTTTGATGGAGTGGATCCTTTTTTACAATATAAGGAAAAAGGTGTTTTTATTCTTGTAAAAACATCAAATCCGAGTAGTACAGAATTTCAGGATTTGTTTAGTGTAAAATTAGAGAACATATCAAAGAATATTATTGAATTTAAAGTTGAGAAACAGATCTTAAAAAGGAATTATATTCAAGTGGCAGAATTAATAAATGACTGGAGCATTAATTTACAGCGATATTCAGATTTCACTAATTTAGGAGCAGTTGTTGGAGCCACTTTTCCCCAGGAATTAAAAAAAATAAGGCAAGTCATAAAAAATTCTTTTATATTAATTCCTGGTTATGGGGTTCAAGGTGCTCAAGCTGAGGATATTAAAAATGGTTTCTTTGAAAATGGATTAGGTGGAATTGTAAACTCCTCAAGAAGTATAATTTTTGCTTATAACAAAAATAAAAATTATCCTCCAGAGAAATTTGGGAAAGCTGCGAGAGATGAAATAATTAAGATGAATAGAAAAATAAATGCCAAAATTGGAATATAATTATAAAAATTGTTTCTAGACTAAAAGTGCACCAATATTAGAACCTATTAAATACATTGCATATGTAATAGGACCCATAATTAATATTGTTATGATAAGAGATCTTTTCATGCCAATTTTATGAATGATATTTATAATGTGTAGATCGATAAAAGCTGAGAATATTACTGTCAGTGCAATCAAAAATGGTTCTGGGCCTCCATTTGAGAATGCCCCTGTCGCTCCACCTAAAATCATTGGTGTACTAATAAAGAAAATTAACCCAAATTGAATTCCAAAACTACCAGCAACCCATTTAAAATTTTTTTTTTCTTCTGCTTTAGTAATTGTGAGACCAATCTTTAAAATTAAAATATCTCCACAAATTAATAAGATTGCTATAATAAATGGTACCATTTGTTCTATTGAAGGTAGTTCAAAAAACACATATCTCACCAAAAACTTACAATAGGTTGTAGATTTTAAAAAATTAAATTATAATTAAAATAATTTTTAACTAATAATATTATAAAAGATATAAGAAACATTTTTGATTTAAATTTATTTAATTACAATATAGCATTTATTCTGACATTTAAAACAAATCAAATAATTTGGAGGAAAAAATCAAATAATTATTGAAAGGTAATATGCAATGGTTGAAACTAAAGACAAAACAGTTCAATTTGACGAAGAAACACCGAGGATTGCTGTGTTCATATGCCAATGAGGTATAAATATCGCCGAAATAATTGATACTAAAGCATTAGCAGAATTCTCAAAAACACTCCCAAATGTTGTTGAAGTAGTAGATTATATTAGTCTTTGAACCGAACCTGGGGCAGAATTTATAAAACAGAAGATGATTGAAAGCAATGCAAACAGATTAGTTGTAGGATCATGTACTCCTAAGACTCATGAACCAGTATTTAAGAGCGTTTTAGAATCTATGGGGGTTGATCCTTCATATCTCGAATTCGCAAATATACGTGAGCACTCTAGTTTTGTTCATAAAAAGGATAAAGCAGGAGCTCAAAAAGTGGCTGAAGATATTATGAGATCTGCTGTAGCAAGAGCTTCAGTCCTGGAAAAAATCTTAATAAAAGAAGTAGACATAACAAAGAAGGCTTTAATTATTGGAGGTGGAGTTGCAGGTTTATCAGCAGGAATTGATCTTGCTGAAGAAGGCTTTGAAGTACATCTAGTAGAAACCAGTCCTACAATAGGTGGCAAAATGGCTAAATTAGACAGAACTTTTCCAACAGATGATTGTTCTATATGAATATTGGGACCTGTAATGCTACAGGCAGCTAGAACTCCAAGACTAAATTTATATACATATAGTAATGTTGAAGAAGTTAGTGGATTTGTAGGGAATTTCACTGTAAAAATAAGAAAAAGAGCTCGCTATGTAACGAATGATTGTAATGGATGTGGAGCATGTTTTGAAGTGTGTCCTGCATATGGATATAATGAATTCAACGAAGGAATGGATTCAAGGAGAGCGATATATGTTGCATTTGCACAGGCAGTTCCTTCTTTAGCCCAAATTGACATGGAACGTTGTATCAAATGTGAATTGTGTAAAGGTGCATGTGAGCTAGACGCGATTGATTTTGATCAAAAAGATGAAATCATTGATATAGAAGTGGGTTCAATTGTTGTTGCAACTGGTTGGGATGAATTTGAACCACCAACTGGATATTTAGGCTATAATAAGTATCCCAACGTAATAACTCAATTGAAACTTGAAAGGATGTTGGCTCCAAATGGACCTACAATAGGGCATTTAGCAAGACCTTCGGATGGAAAAGAACCAAAGAAAATACTATTCATTCAATGTGTTGGTTCAAGAGATTTAAATATGAACACTTATTGTAGCTCTGGTGTATGCTGTATGATTTCAATAAAAAACAGCAAATTAATCAAGCAACATTCTACAGACGCAGATATTACTGTTGCCTACATGGATATGCGCGCTGCTGGGAAAGATTATGAAGAATATTTCACACTCTCAAGAAAAGAAGGAATTAAATATATAAGAACAAATATTAGCAGGATTAAGGAAGATCCAGAAACACATAACCTAAAAATAATCATGCAAAATACATTGGGTTCTGGTGGTTTAAAGGAATTAGAATTTGATTTAATCATACTTTCAGCATCAATGGTTCCTGCTATCGGGGTAAAAAAGATAGAAAGGATGCTTAAGTTAGAAACTAGCCAGGATGGGTTCTTTAAAGAATTTCATGCTAGATTAAACCCTATTGATACAAAAATACCAGGAATCGTGCTTGCAGGAGCTAGTCAAGGTCCAAAATCAATAGTAGAATCAATAGCTCAAGGTAGAGCAGCAGCATCTTCACTTGCTAGACTTATGGGTAAGGATAAATACCGAATTTTACTAATCCGAGCGATGGTTAATAACGAACGATGCTCAAAATGTGGATTATGTGAGTTAAATTGCCCATATGATGCCATAAATCTAACAGATGATGGTGCAGAAGTTAATGAGATATTATGTAGAGGATGCGGAAGTTGTTTAGCTAATTGTCCTTCAGAAGCCATAACCCTTAGATACTATAGAGAACCACAATATGAAAAACAAATAGATGCAATCTTGGAAGAAGCATAGAGAGGTGAAATTTATGACTAAAATATCAAATAGGGATATAAAAATTTTAGCATTCCTTTGTTGGAAATGAGGATATGGTGCAGGAGATATGGCTGGTACAATTCGAGCTCAATATCCTGCTACTCTAAGGCCTGTTAGGATTAATTGTTCTGGAAGAGTCACACCATCTTTAATGATGCGTGCAATGGGTAAGGGTGCTGATGGAATTGTCATTGGAGCTTGATATAAAGGTGAATGCGATTATGAAACAGGGAATTTGGTTGCTGAAAGGAATGTTAATTATGCAAGAGAAATTTTAAAGACAGTAGGAATTTCACCAGAAAGAATTCAAATGTTTCATTGTAGTGCCGCTGAAGGTCAGCGTTTTCAAACTGAAGCGACTCGTATTTCAGAGACAATCAAAAATTTAGGTCGCAATCCTTTAAAAGATTCAAATGCTTCTAAAAAGGAAGAGAAAGAATCCAAAATTTCTAAAAAAAAATAACCGAGTAGAATGACCTTTTCAAATAAATCTTAGTTGAAAAGAGACATACCTTGCAAGGGTTTTCGGAAATAATTTATCTTTTTAAATATAAATAAATTTATTTACAAATTTTAAATCTTTATTTTAACTTTTTATTTTACAATTAATTTTTTTATTTAGTATTATTTTTGATTGATGTGAGTATAAGATGGGGAAAGATATTGAAAAACAACTGAACAAAGCAGAGCAACTTTTTAAAGCAATGCAATATAAAAGAGCTGCAAAATTATTTAATAATGCTGGAAATGAAATCTTAAAATTAGGCAACTATGAACTAGCAAAAGATTGTTATTTTAATGCTGCGAAGTCTGCTATAAATGAAGATAAATTTTTAATTGGTTTGGAATTTTTAAGGAGTGCGGGTAATGCATCCCTTCTTAATAATAATTTTTTAGAAGCTTTTGAATTCTATAAAAATGCACTTGATTACGTGCCAAATCTAAGAAGTTCTTCAGACCGAAATTATTCATTCATACATTTTTCAGGTTTGTCTTACCTATGTTTATTTGTAGAAGGTAAACAAGAAGAGGGTTTAAATTTAGTGAAAAAAATTAAAAATTTTGTAGATGACACTTATTTTAAAGAAAGCTCATTAATTAAATTGATAAAGGATTTAACTGTTGCTACTAAGGACAAAAATGAAAATTATGTGAAAAAAATAGAAAAGGATTTTGGTAATTTTAAATTTCTTGAAGGAGAAATTAATTTAGCAAAACAAGCTTTAGTAATAGCTAAATCTATTGTTTCATTAATTTTTAAATTGACTTTGGACAAGAAAATTTATACAACTAATGATATTATAAATTTATTGATGGAGATTAATACAAAACCTCTCTTAGATATTAGTAAAAACACATTTTATAATTATAATGTAAATGAACTTAAAATATCAAAAATAGGTATGAAATTATCGGATAATTTTACCTTTCATAAAAAACCTGAATTACCTATTAAAATAACACCAGGACAGAATTGTCAAATTAATTTAATAATTAAACCTCATTTCCAAACGGAAAAACCTTATATTGGGCCAATATTATTGACTTCAGAATTAGATGGGATTTTAAAATTCTTCTACGAATTCTCGGAAATATTATACCCAAAGTTAATATCTCCGCCCCCAACATTGGATATCTCTCTTAAAAGTCTAAAAACTCCTTTAATAGGGCAATCATTTCCTTTAGAAATACTTATTGAAAATAAGAGTGAGGGTGAAGCCATAGATCTTAATATTGAAGTAGAGTTTCCAGAAAATCTTAAAGTAATGAGAGGAACATTAAAAAAACAAATTTATTCGCTTAGGTCAAACGAAAACATGAAATGGGAAATTAATATTAAACCAATTGAAGCTGGAGATTATTCAATTAAGGTAAAAACAACATTTAAAGATCCTGATCAAAATCAAATTGGAGAAATTAAAGACTTCCCTCTTTCAATAAAATTATAAGATTTGAAGAACAAATCCTAAACTTATGAATAAATTTTTTTGTACCAATCTTCTAATTTATATTATAATTAAATAATAGATAGTTGAAAATGAAATTAAAAATTAAACAAATAAATTTTGAAACTGGAAATGCAAAGGATATTGTTTTAAATATCAATGACGCCCAGGAATTAGGACAAAAGGCAGGAGAACGTGTCTTTATAAAAAATATAAAGTCCCAAACTATTGAAGAGAAATTTTGGGTAGCGATAATTCAAATCGATTATTTAGGTACTATTGTTGAACCGGGAGAGATTGGAGTATTTCGCAATCTCTTACGAGAAAAAAAAGATCTCAAAAACGAAACAGTAGTATCAGTAAAACCTGCGGATCCTCCCGATTCATTTAAATTTATACAAAAAAAGATAAAGGGATTAAAATTATCTAGCGAAGAGATAAATGGAATTATCTCAGATGCTGTTTCTGGGTCCTTGTCGCGAATAGATTTAGCAGCATTCATTACAGCAGTTTCAATCAATGGCATGGATAATGAGGAAATGACTGCTCTAACTTTAGCAGAAACTCGTAGTGGAGAAATTTTTTATTTTGGAATGGACGTCTACGATAAACATAGCACAAAAATTTACTTTTCGTAAATTTTGTTAAAAGGTGGCGTCCCAGGTAATAAAGTATCTCTAATTATTGTTCCGATTGTTGCTGCTGCTGGATTAACAATTCCAAAATCTTCAACAAGAGCGATAACATCCCCCTCAGGTACAGCAGACTCTATGGAAGTTTTAGCTCCTGTTGATTTTACTCCAGAAGAATTAAACAAAATTGTATCTGAACAAAATGCATGTATTATATGGGGTGGAGCCCTTGAAACTGCACCAGCAGATAATATATTAATCGAAATTGAGCGTCCTTTACATATGGATCCTGTTGGGCTAATGATTCCTTCGATCCTAACTAAAAAGCTCTCATTAGGAGTTAAAAAACTTGTACTTGATATACCAGTAGGAGAAGGCACAAAATTTGCTACACCTATTAAAGGAAAGCAATTTGCTTACCTATTTAAAGAAATTGCGGCAAATGTAGGGATTGAAGCAGAGTGTGCGTTGACACTAGCTCATCAACCAATCGGTCATGCTGTAGGTCCTGCTTTAGAAGCTAAAGAAGCACTTGCATTACTACGTAATTATTCCACAGGACCAAATTCATTAATAGAAAAATCTACTGATTTAGCAGGTATACTTCTTGAAATGAGCGGAAAAGCTCAAAAAGGTATGGGTCAAAACATGGCGAAAGATATACTGCATTCTGGTAAAGCTTATGAAAAAATGAAAAGCATTATTGAAGCTCAAGGGGGAGATCCGTCAATTACACCTGAAGATATTAAATTAGGTCCATTTGTAAAAGAATTCTTTAGTTCCAAGGATGGATATATAGTTGAAGTAAATAACTCAATAATAAACCAAATAGCCAAAGCAGCTGGATGCCCTAGCTCGAAGACATCTGGTGTTGAAATAATTAAAAAACAAGGTGCTAAAATCAAAGAGGGAGAACTTGTCTTTAAGATATATTCCCATAGTGAATCTAAATTAAGAAAAGCAGAAAAAATCTATAATGCTACTGGAGGGCCTATTCGGTTAGGTGGAATGGTTATAGAAAGAATTTAAAATAATTTAATACAAATAAATTTATGCCCTTAACACCACAAGCTATTTATGAAGATTTAAAGAATGAAGATTTAGATTATAATTCAGCTCTTGAATTATTAATTACTTTAATTGAAAATACAGATAATGTCACTACTAGATTAGAAAGTATTAAAATTTTAGAAAAAATCCAAGCCAAAGACGAAAAAGTATTCAAACTTTTAGAAAATCTTTTAATCTCTGATTCTAATGAGTGTATAAGGAATATAGCAGCATCTCTCATACAAGCTTTTTTCTTAGAAAGAGCCTTAGTGCCAATGAAATGGGCTCTTGAACATGAAAAATCAATAACCAATCTTATTACAATCATATTAACATTATCTAAAATTAATAATAAGAAATCTAAATCTATTCTAATTGAGAAAGTAAAATATTATTATAATCAAGAAAACAAATTTAGTTTAGAAAATATCTTTAGAGAAAAAATAGAAAGTTATGATATTGGATATCTAGCAGAGATTTTAATAAACTATTATTTTATTAAATCATTAAAAACGAAATTTGGATTTATAAAATATGAATTCAATAATTTTGGGTATATAACCAAGCTAGAGTTAACAAATGCAGACCCACAAGGTATTTTTTTAGGAAATATGCTGGGTTTAATAAACAATTTAAAGTATTTAAACCAACTTGATTTAAGATTTAATAATCTTATAAAGCTTTCAGAAATCTTATATGAATCAAATTCAATCAAATCTTTAGATTTAAGTTATAATAAGCTAATCACTCTTCCAGGTTCTATTTATAAGTTAAAATCGTTAAAAACACTAAACTTAAAGTCTAATAGACTAAGATCACTTCCTGATTCCTTTAGTCATTTATCACACCTTCAAGAACTAAATTTAAAAAATAACATGCTTACTCAGATCCCTAAATCATTAAAATCGCTTAAATTGCTTAAAACTTTAAACTTGCATGGAAATAAACTAAATTCAATAGAGTTTAGCCTTAATAACTCTATAACTGAATTAGAACTAGGATGGAATAATTTTTTAAAAGTCCCACCCAAAATAAAATCTCTTGCTTCATTAATCAGACTAGGAATAAGTGGTAATAAACTTAAGGAACTTCCTAAATGGATTTCTATATTTCAATCATTAAAGGAGTTAGATTTATATGATAATAAAATTGATGAATTACCAAATTCAATGGGTAATTTATTATCATTAGAAGTATTAAATTTACGGAATAATCATTTAACTCAATTACCAGAATCCTTAAAACTCTTAACAAATCTTAAAAAATTTAATTTAAGCTGGAATAAATTCTCAATTATTCCAGAATGGATTGGGGAACTTTCTTCATTAGAAGAGTTAAATCTATGGGGTAATCAGCTTCTAACACTCCCTGATTCTATAACTTCATTATCTAAACTAAAGATATTAGATTTGAGTTTTAATAAATTTGATCAATTACCCCCATTTTTAAATGATTTTGCCAGAAAAAATGAACTAATTCTAAAATATTAAAATGGGGAATTTACTCTAGGAGTCATCCATCAGCAAAATCTGAAGTAATTAAGCAATGGGTTGAAAATCTCCCCCAACTTAAGGGATATATTAAAATTCTTGAAGATTATGGGCACTTTATTGAAGAAAGTAAATCAAAAGAAATTGCTAATGAAATTAGTAATGTTGCGGGATTAGTTTAAATTTTTAATTAAATTTGTACATGTATATTAAGATTATTAAAGAAAAATTTATTAAATTTTCATGAAACTATCTCCTAATCTAATTTATAAAGAATTTAAAGATGGAAATTTAGAAAAGCAAGCTGCTATAAATCAGTTAAGTACCTTGATCAATAATTCGGATGATGCTGATTTAAGAGTAGAAAGTATTGAAATTTTAGAAAAAATTGGGATTAAAAATGAACAAATTTTTAAATTATTTGAAAATCTTTTGCTATCCGATTCACATGAAAAAGTTAGAAACACGGCAATAAAAGCAATTAAAAATAGTTATATCGAAAAAGCATTTAACCCAATGAAATGGGCTCTCCAGCATGAAACATCTATAATCTGTCTTCTTACAATAGTTTCTACTTTGGGTGGAATCTATAGCGAAAAAGCTAAATCATTCTTAATTAATAAGATAAAAAATATTGATATTTATGATTTTAATGAAAGTCTTCAAAATCTCTTTAAAACTAAAGAAATCAACAATTTCAGAACTGAAAGGCTTTCAGATATATTAAATAATTATTTTGTTATTAAGCATTTCAAAAAAGAATTTAAAGATATAGATTATAGAGTTGAGGAGGGCTTAGTTTTATCATTAGACTTATCAGGGATTAGCACTCATGTATTTGGATGGAAAATTTTAAGGAAGTTACCTGAATTTATTGGAGTTCTAAAGTACCTTAGAAAGCTAGACCTAAAAGTAAATAGAATAGTGAAATTGCCTAAAACTATTGGTAATCTTGGTTATCTTAGATATTTAGATCTTAGTAATAATAATCTCAAGATATTACCAAATTCTATTTGCCTTTTAAATTCATTAGAATTCTTAAATCTGAGATATAATAAGATAACAGAGATCACTAGCTCTATTGGTAAATTAAAAAACTTAAAGACTTTAGATTTAAGACATAACAACCTA
>SMTZ1_10008803_pt1 | contig 10074 bp, 9 predicted proteins | sample DeeMarSWOR136_30_FD_25667 | JGI IMG/M metagenome (IMG submission 25667)
AGGACGTTCACCTGTTCGGCTATCACCACGGCCTCTATGAGATGCTCCTGCTGATAGAGCTTGACCCCCAGGGAGGCCAGGGACAAGATCAACAGAACGCTTAGAAATCCCAAAGCGTAGAGACAGAACCGCCGCCAGCGCCAGACAAAGACGACCAGCAAAGCCAGAAGGGTCATGACAAGGTAAAGGGCCCAAGCCAGGATGGTTGTTTCATCAATGGTCAATAGACCCTGCAGGCTGGCCAACCAGCGCCCCAGAAGACCTGGATCGGGGATCTCGATCTTGTCCACAATCTGGAAACGGGCGTAGGTCAGGTTGGCTTTGATGTCTTCATCACGGGGCATTAGGCGATGGGCCTGCTCATAGTTGAGGATGGCCAGGCCCAGCTTCTCTTGCTTGAAATAGGCGTTGCCCAGGTTGTAGTAGACCCGCCCGTTCTGCAAACCAGAGGCGACAATTTCCTCGTATTTTGCGGCGGCCTCCTCGTAGCGGCCTTCTTCGTAGAGGCGGTTAGCGTGGGCGAACACCATCGCCCAGGCTTCCGATTGAGCCGGGGGAGATGAGGAAAAAGTGGGGGTGTCCCCCACACCCCCGCCCTGACGGGGGGCAAATACCGCCGCCCACGCTTCTGATTGGGCCTGAACCCTGGTCACCAGTGCTAGCCCTGCGAACACGATGGTTGCCAGAACAAACCCAGCGGCTATTTTGCGGCCCATTTCAGACCCTCCGAAGATACGATGAACTCTTCCGCCTCAGCTAGAAGACTTACCATCGCTTCTGGTGTGCCGGCCACCGGTGCGAATCTTCCCAGGTCACACTCCTCCCAGCAGCGATTCAATCTATCCACGGTCTGCTGGTCCGCCCCGCGACGCTCCAATTCCCGTGTCATTTCCTCCAGTCTCAGGCCTGCTGCCGGGACGTTCATCTTGTCTGCCAGATAGCTGGTGATGGCTCTGGCCACTTCCCTGTAGGACGCTTTGCTGTCCTGGCCTTTCATCAGTTTCTTCGCTCTGGCCAGCCGTTTCCGGGCCATTTTGTGAGCGCGGCGCAAGCGGGCGTACCTTACATCCTGCCTCAAGCGTTGCCGCTGTCGCTGGTAGAGCACGGCTCCTATCACCAGCAGAGGGGACAAAGCCCAGGAAGACAGGAAAAGGCCGTTGTGGTACAAGTGCTGCCCCTGATCTCGCAGGACTGGAGGGGCCGCCTTGATATGGCGGATGTCACGCCCCACCAAAGTCACCGCCTGCTGTTGGTTACCAGGGGCCACGGGGGAACCCTCCGGGGCTCCGGGCTTGACGGTAAGGGCCAGGGATTCTGTTTCTGCCGTGTGGTAGGCCCCGGCCTCGGGGTCAAAGTAGGTCAGCCGGAAGGGGGGGATCGCGTACTGGCCGGCCTCCTTGGGGATGAAGAGCTTCTCAAAGGTCTTTTCCCCTTGGACCTTGTAGTTTTCGGTGGAAGTGTTCGTGGTGCTCTTGGCTTCGTAGGAGCGAAAGCTCTCCAGTTCGGGCCAGGGAGGTTCGGGCACAGTCTGGACGTTGCCGATGCCGGAGACCTTGAAGGAGAGGGTCACTGGCTCGTTGACCGTGGCCTCACTCTTGGCCAGCCAGGCCGTGACCTGGTATTGCCCCACCGCCCCACCGAAATCGGCCGGCTGGCCCTCCTGGGGCAGGGATAGGGCCTGGACGGTGAGAGGGTCAGTCTTCAGGTTCTGGCCGCTGAAAAAGCCCTCAATGCGCAGAGAAGCAGGGCCAACGGTCTGGTCGCCAACGGCGGTGGGGAAGAGACCCATCTTCACTTCCGTCACCAGATAGCGCCGTCCTGCTACCACCTGATAATACTGGTTCTGGGGCGGCAGGTCCTCTGTCCAGAAGCCGGTGGTCTCCGGTTTGCTGTAGCGCAGGTCCGCGCCGAAGAGGTCCACACCCTGATAGAAACGGAAGATGTAAGTGACCTGCTCTCCTATGTACGCTTCATCCTTGTCTACCACGGCTTCGACAAACAGGTCCTGCCCTGCCAATTGAGGAGGTGCTCCGGCGGCCGGCGCTTGCTCTGGCGGCGTGGGGGTGGGCACCCGTCCCTCCAGGATCTCCACCTCGATGGGCTGGGTGCGGTAGGTTTGGCCGTCGAGAGTGATCTCGGCTGAGCCGATGCTGTGCTTGCCCACCGTCATGGGCTGGAGGATGTAGTTGAAGGCCACCGAGGCGGAAAACTGGCCGTTGACGAGGGAAAACTGCTGGGACCGGCCGCTGGAGTAAACCTGGAAGCCTTCCAGAGCGGGCAACCTGGGTTCGGGCACGCTGCGCATCTGGCCTTCGACGGTCAAAGTCAGCGTCAGTTGGTCATCCAGTGACAGGGTGGTCTTGTCCACCGAGGCGGTGAAGGACACGCCTCCCTGGGCATAGACGACAGGCACCAGCAGACACGAGGCGCCCAGGAGCCATATCGCCACGAAAGGTCCGATCCAACGGGAATGAATGAGCCGCAATTTGCTCCCGCTGGATTGCAAAATCCAGCGGTTTGGCGGCGGATCTGGCGCTTGTCCTGAGCTTGTCGAAGGAATACCCTCGCGAGCTTTTGTGATGTGCTGAGAACGATGCTTCATGAGTCCTACCAATCCTTCTCCACTGGTCTGTCAGGGATGGGCTGCAAGCGCTGCAGGTATTGCTGGAGGGTTTGCTCGTATTGTCCCAGGGCCTTCAGCAGTTGCCGCGCTTGCTCTTCGGTCATTCCTTCCTCGGCCTCTTGCCCGGCCTGGACGGCAGGCGTCGGCGTCCCTTCAGGCTGGGGGGTAGCTGTGCCCTCGATAGCCTGCTGTCCTCCCTGCGGCGTGGGCGTTTCTGTCCCCTGGCTGATTTCCGGCGAAGGTTGCGGCCTTGGCGTCCCTTCCTCACCGCTTTCTTCCGTCGGCGAGGGTTGGGGCGTCGGTGTGCCCAGGGGGCATTGGCTGGGCTCAGGGCTGGGCGTCAGTTGCTGTTGCTCTAACTGCTGCCGGGCCAATTCCAGGTTGTGCTTGGCATCTTGATCGTCAGGGTTGAGTTTGAGGGCTTCTTTGTAGGCAGCGATGGCCTCAGCGAACTGGCCCTGGCGGTAGAAGGAGTTGCCCAGGTTATAGTAGGCTTGAGCCCGCAGGTCAGGATCGGCTTTGCTCAGCCCCTGCAGTGTTTCGGCGGCTGCGCTCTGGTAGTCTTCTTTGCGGTGTAAGGTGTTGCCGACGTTGTAGTGAAGTTCGGCCAGGTCCGGCTGCTCTGCCTGAGCCTTCTGGTAGGCACTCAGGGCCTCATCGTATTGGCCTTGGTGGTAGAGCCTGTTACCCTGTCGGTTGTTGCTGGCGACGGTGCTGCCGCAGGCAGTCAGAGCGATGGTGATGCTTAATAGAAGCGCACCTAGTACTATTCTCTGCATGTCCTACCTCTCGACTTTGTAACCATCTCTATCACCCTTTCTATCCGTGAGCACGAATTCTCCCACCAGAGCCAGCAGGGCCAGGGCCGCCGATATCTGGAATCGCTCCACGTGCCGTACCATGAATTTGCTTTCCAATTCTTTCTTGTCCATGTCGTCGATGGCGGCGACGATTCGGTCTATTTCCTTTCCACTGGCTGTGGCCTGGTAGTACACTCCCCCAGTGGTTTTGGCAATCTCCTGAAGGGCGGCCTCATCCAGTTTAGATAGGACCACCTCACCCTGTCGGTCCTTCTTAAAGTCCGTCACCGCCCCGGTTTCGTCGCGCACGGGGATGGGCTCCCCCTCAGGCGAGCCGAAACCGACGGCGTAGATGATCACCCCTTGCTCGGCTGCTTCTCTGGCTGCACCGATGGGATCCGTGTTGTGATCCTCGCCGTCGGTGAACAGGATCAACACCTTGTACTTCAGTTCCTTCTCGCTGAAGGCCCGGGTCGCCGTGCGGATGGCATCGCCGATGGCCGTGCCTGGCAGAGAGACGGTGTTGACGTCGGCGGCGTCGAGGAACAGCCTGGCCGCCTCAAAGTCGGTGGTCAGGGGGAACTGGACAAAGCTGGTGCCGGCGAAAGCCACCAGGCCGACCCTGGCCCCCGGCAGGCGATCCATCAGCTCGACGACGGCCAGCTTGGCCCGTTCCAGCCGATTGGGGGCCACGTCCTGAGCCATCATGCTGAGGGAGGTGTCGAGGGCGACCATCACTTCCACCCCCTGCTGTTCCACCAGTTCTAGGTGGCTGCCTATCTGGGGCCGGGCCAGGGCGATGATGACAAAGGTGATGACCAGGAGCATCAGGATGGCTTTCCAGCGCCGTTTGCTCTGGCTAACCCTCTCGCTGAGGCCAGCGATCAACTCAGGATTGCCCAGACGCTCGATGGCCTTTCGCCGACTGCGGCGGACGAGCAGATAGAAGACAAATATGAATGGAATCAGCATCAGCAGATACAGGAAAACCGACTGCCCAAAAAGCATGACCACTCCCGTCAAGTGCCTGGCACTTTCAACTATGGAATTCTCCGAAATACGGTGTTGGCCAGCAAAACTTCGATCAAGACAAGCCCCAAAGCGGGTAGGGCGAAAAGGTAGGCCAGTTCTCTATAACGGGTGTAGCGACGCACCTCCACTTCCGTCTTTTCCATCTCGCTGATACGCTGATAGATCTGATGCAGGGCCTGGCTATCGGTCGCACGGAAGTAGAGGCCGCCGGTGATCTCGGCGATGTGGCGCAGGGATTCCTCGTCCAGTTCGTTGGGCAGGTTGACATAGCGCTTGCCGAAAAAAGGGTCTTGAACCGGATAGGGGGCACTGCCTGGTCGCCCCGCTCCGATGCTGTAGATCTTGATGCCCAGAGTCTGGGCCATCTGAGCGGCCGTCGGGGGATCAATCTGCCCGGCGTTGTTGACCCCGTCGGTCAGAAGGACGATGATTTTGCTTTTGGCCGTGGAATCTTTCAGACGGTTTGTGGCGTTGGCCATGGCGATACCGATGGCTGTACCATCTTCCAGGCCCATGTCGGGCCCCAAGCGGATCTGGTCCAACAGGCCCAGCAGGACATCATAGTCGAGGGTGAGAGGGCACTGGGTGAAGCTTTGGCGGGCAAAGACAACCAAACCGATACGGTCGTATTCCCGCCCCTCCACAAACTCCTGGATGACCTCCTTGGCCGCTTCCAGGCGGTTCTGGGGCTGGAAATCCTCGGCAGCCATGCTGCCCGAGACGTCCAGCACCAGCATGATGTCAACCCCCTCGCCCTTGATGATTTCCTTCGCTTGGCCAGTCTGCGGCCGGGCTAGGGTAAAGACCAGCAAAGCGATGGCGGACAGACGAAAGACCACCAGGACGTGGCGCCAACTCAAACGGGGCGAAGGGGGCAGCCCAGCGACCAGCTTCAGGCTGGGGAAGCTCAACGTTCCCCGCCTGGATGCTGCCTCCCTCCGCAGATAGAGAAAGGCCAACACAGGGATCAGAAGCAGGAGCAGCAGGTAGAACGGACTGGCGAAGCGAAACATCTCAATTTCTCTCAGTGCAGCCTTCAGGGGACAAGCCTAGCGCCGGTCGAGTAGGAGCCCTTCGACAAGCTCAGGATAAACTCCGCGACGTATCGAGACCAAGCGGGTTGTGCAAACAGCCCCGCTCGCTTGATTTCGATACGCTTTGCTACTCAATCAGCGCTCGCTCCGGCTGGTGTTGCCATGCCCTAACGGGGCGGCTGAACGGCTACTGGTGCACTACTACCATATGATCTCTATCTCGACAAAGGCTGTCTGCCCGGCAGCAACCTCCACGGGGTAGGTGTAAAGCTTGCGGTTGACCACGGTCCTCAGAATGTAAGACCCGGCGGGCACATCCCCCAGCGCAAAGTTCTCTCCCCAGCCGTCGTCGGGGTTGATGCCTTCCCCAAAGATGTAGGTCCGCAGGCTCCCCCAGCGTTCGTCGGGCGCATCAGCCCGGTGGACAGTGATCGTCCTGTCCTGAATGGGACAGCCGTTGGGGTAGAGCAAGCGGCCGGCGATGGTCCCCTGGTCGGGGAAAGGCTTCAACCACAACTCAGGGTTGCGGGTGTGGCTGTAGTTGTTGCTGCCCACTCGCACCTCGAAGTGCAGGTGCGGCCCCAGGGCGATGCCTGTCATGCCCACCCGCCCCAACACGTCACCGACCTTCACCTCCTGTCCAACCCCCACGCTGACCTCTGAGAGGTGGCCGTAGAGGTAGAAGACGGGCTGTTCCAGATGGGTTTGGTTCAACTCGATGATCACCAACTGGCCGTAGAAATGGGTGGTCCGCCCGTAGGCCTCCATGCTGTCGTCTCCAGCCACGACCACTTTGCCATCGGCTACAGCCAGGACAGGCGTGCCTGTCTCGTTCTGGATGTCCACGCCATGATGGAGGAGGTATTGACCATCGCCGGTGCTGGCGTAAGGGTAAAAGCGGCTGGGTTGCTGGTTGTGTTCCGGGCCAAGAGGTCGCTCCAGCCAATAGTGGTCCCCACCGCCCAGACCTTTCTGCAAGGGAGCCTCGCAGGAAGGGATCGTGGGGGTAGGCTCGACGGTGGGCGTCGGCGTGGGCTCCTTCGTCGGGCTCAGGGCAGGCGTCGCCGTAGGGGTAGCGGTCGGGGTCGGCGTGGGGGTGAAGGTAGGCGTGGGGGTAAAGGTCGGGGTCGGGGTGAAGGTGGGCGTTGGCGTGGGGGTGCCCAAGAGCACAGGCTGATGGATTGGCTGGTGGCCAATGACCACCAGGGTGATGATAATGGCCGGGATCAGGGCCAGGCCTATGAAAACCCGATTATCTGTGTCCTCAGCGGAGATGGAGTGTAGAATCATGTAGCGGACCTCGCTTCACCTGATGGCGAACTGCGTCTCACGTTTACTTGACGTGCAATGATGACATTATAACGCCTTATGACCAAAAGGGCAAACCCTTCAAGTCACGCTCCCCGCAACCCACGCAGCGGTGATGCTTAGTTGGCTTTTTCGGCCCCGATCCCTTTTCTGGACGGTTATCACTGGTTCTTGATAAATGAACAAAAATGTGCTATAATATAAACAGAAACAATCTCCAATATGCCTGTATCTGAGCGAATCGTTGAGTATATCTGACAAGTGAGATGACTTTAGGGCGAAACACATATGTTACTGAACACAGGAAGACGGCAACAGATTGCACAATTCGTCAAGGAACGCAAGCAAGCTACTGTTGCAGAATTAAGTGAACACTTTGATGTCAGCGAAGCCACCATCCGGCGTGATCTGGAGAAGTTGGATAGTGAGGGGGAAATCCGACGTGCTCACGGCGGAGCCGTTGCTGTAGAACGTGCGGCTCCAGAGCCTCCGGTGGTACATAGGATGGTTGAGAACGAAGAAGAAAAGAGAAGGATTGGACGGGCAGCCGCTCAACTCGTCCAAGATGGTGAGGTCATCTTTTTGGGCTCAGGGACCACCACTTTGGAGGTGGCGCGCAATCTAGATGACAAGGAGAACTTGACAGTGATCACCAACGCCCTCAATATCGCCAACCAGTTGGCGGACAAACAGAACATCAGTATGATCGTCACAGGAGGGCTTCTTCGCCACTCGGAATTGTCGCTGATTGGCCATATCGCTGAACAGGCGTTAAAGGAACTGCGGGCCGACAAGGTCATCATGGGGATGAGGGCCATCAGCATCGAGGAAGGCCTGACCAACGATTACCTTCCAGAGACGATGACGGATAGGGCCATCGTCGACTTCTCCTCTGAAGTGATCCTGGTGGCTGATCACAGCAAGTTTGGCAAAGTTTCCACCGCCTTAGTAGCGCCCGTCACCAGCGTCAATAAGATCGTGACCGACGCAGGCACCTCACCCCAGATCGTGGCGGACTTGAGGGGCAGGGGCATAGAGGTGATCGTAGCGCCAGACCTCGAACCAGAGGACCAGTAGCTTCGAGCCTGAGAGGAGGAGGGAGAATCAATCCATGCCGCAGAGAGGACAGCATACCTGGACCGAGATTACTGGGCAGCCGGAGGCCTGGCGCGTGACTTTGGAGGTCTTCACCGCTGATCGGGCGGCGCTGGAGGATTTCTTGAGTCAGACGGACTTTGCGCAGATCCTCGTCGTGGGGTGTGGGTCCACGCACTACCTGGCCCAGACGGCGGCTGCTATCCTCACTCATTGCACTTGGACCCCTGCCTATCCTCTTCCCTCCTCTGAATTGTGGCTCTTCCCCGACACAGCCCCTCCTGATCAGACGCTGCTCCTCGCCGTCTCTCGCTCCGGAACGACGACCGAGACACTGCGGGCGCTGGAACGCTTCCGAGAGACCCACGGCGGGCCTGTCCTGGCCGTTACCTGCTACCCCGAAAGCCCTCTAGTCCAGCAAGCCGACTTGGCGCTGGTCACCCTGGCCGGACAGGAACAGAGCGTCGCCCAGACCCGCTCCTTCACCAGCATGCTCCTTCTCACCCAGGCTCTGGCTGCTACCCTGGCCCACGACGAGGGGATATTGGAGCACCTGCAGCGGCTCCCTGACGTTCTGGAAGACCTGGTAGCCCGGCTGGGAGATTTGCCCCAACAACTGGGGACGGACCAGGACATTGAACGAATCTTTTTCCTTGGCGGCGGCCCGCTCTACGGCCTGGCCAACGAGGCCATGCTCAAGACGAAAGAGATGTCCCTCTCCTATGCCGAGGCCTACCATCCCCTGGAGTTCCGCCACGGGCCGATGTCCATGGTGAATGAGCACACGCTAGTGGTGGGGCTTCTCTCGGATACGGGCCTGACAGAGGAACTCCGCGTGCTGGAGGAGATGCAAGGGTTGGGGGCCCGCACGCTGGCACTAGTCGAGGATAGTTCGGTGTTCTCTGACTGGCAGGCTGACCACCTCGTCGAACTGCGTAGCGGCCTGAGCGAGTGGGAGCGCGGGCCACTCTATCTCCCGGTGCTTCAGCGCATGGCCTATCACCGGGCGATGGCGAAGGGGCTGGACCCAGACCGGCCGAGCAACCTGACGGCGGTGGTGGAGCTATGAAGAGGCAGGGTTAGATGATGGGTTAGGGGATGGGGTGATGAATAAGAAATTCCTCACATTGTCAAGTGGGCGGTAGGTTGGCATCGCCACACCAAGCATACTATTAACCCAAAAGGAGGATCCATGTTAGCAAAGAGATATCTCGACAAAGGGCTCGAACTGCTCCAGCGTCTTCAGGATACGCAACTGGGGAATATTGAGCAAGCTGCGGAAGTGATCGCGCAGGCTATTGCCGATGGACATACGCTTTATGCCTGGGGAGGCCCACACTCCTCATTGCCCGTGCAGGACATCTTTTGGCGGGCTGGTGGGCTGGCCTTGGTCAATCCGGTGTTCACTCACGGGCTGTCTCTGGAGGTCGGACCCATTTATCTGACCTCTTTCCTCGAACGTGCGGAGGGGGCCGGCCGCGAATTCTTTAGCCAAATTGGCACCGAGCCGGGGGATGTGATCATCTTGATTTCTACCTCGGGGCGGAACCCCTTCCCCATCGAGATGGCCATGTCGGCTAAAGAAGCGGGCCTGAAGGTAATCGGGATGACCTCTATGACCTACACGAACGCTGTGACCTCACGGCACCCTTCAGGCAAGAAAATGTACGAGTATTGTGACGTCGTATTAGACAACTTGACCATACCCGGGGATGCTGTCCTGGAAGACGAGCGCCTGCCTCAGAAAGTAGGACCGACGTCGAGTTGGATGGGTTGTCTCATTTTGCAGGCGCTGATGGTCGAAGTCGCCGAGCGGCTGGCTGAGAAGGGAGTCGTACCGCCCATCTATTTCGCCCTAAACCTGGATGGCCAAGAGGAATACGTAGAGTACCTGGATAATCTGCGCCGGGAGCGGGGCACCAAGTTTGGCGGCATCTACTCGCCAAGACGCAAGATGTAGGGAGATACATGCGGTACGTGTTGGGCATTGACGGCGGAAACGATGTTGAACTCTCAATTTCCCTGATTGTCGAGTTCACTAAAGTGGCGGGCGGAGAGGTGCTGACGTGATAGCCATTAAGGCTGGGTGTGTTCTGACCCCTCTGGAGAGCATTGCTCCAGGCACTATTCTCATTGAGGATGAGAGAATTGTATCTGTCGGGCGATCCGTGGAGGTTTCCAT
>SMTZ1_10016983_pt1 | contig 10074 bp, 13 predicted proteins | sample DeeMarSWOR136_30_FD_25667 | JGI IMG/M metagenome (IMG submission 25667)
ATAAGTGAAGCTGTTAAAAAGATTCCAATGTTTTTAAAAGATAAAATGCTAGTGTTCCGTGGCGGGAAATGGCTGGTATGCGGGATAAATTAATCCACGAGTATTTTGGTGTTAATCTGAAAGTTGTATGGGATACTGTGAAAACTGAAATCCCGCCTTTAAGACCTTTATTCCACAAAATGCTTGAAGAGTTAAGCGCTGAATAAATATTTTTAAACAATATTAGTTTTAATTAAATTCTATAAAAGGAGATATCTTCTTAGGGAACCTCGAGTAAAAGATCTATATTTTAAGATATATTTTCATCCTGCTTACTTCCTTTTATTCTAAATATTTTCGGGTTAAAATGCTCCTCCCAATAATGCATAATTATTAAGTAAAAATAGATATTTGACATTATGATATTTATAATTCGTTCTTTTCATAAAAACTCTTAACTTTTTCTTGTTTTCCTTTTTGATTTTTTTCCGTTTATTGCGCGAATAAGGGAAATTCTTAAATAGTATAAAAGGCTATAACTAGCCCAGGAACAAAAAAATTAAAACTATTATAAGGAGAATGTAAAATGGTTAAATATATTGTGCAAAAGGCTTACCGTGATCTTGCTAAGGAAAAAGGCCACCTTGTAGGTAGTGACTCGATTAAAGCCCTTGATAAAGCTGTAGAAACACTACTTATGGGAGCTATGAAGCGTTGCAAAGCAAACGGTAGGAAAACTATTAAAGCCCAAGACATTTAAAACCTAATTTAAAAGCGGTTTTTTTTCAATAACTTTTTTGTATGTATGGGGTTAAATCGCTTTTTTAGGCGTTTTTAACACTTTTTCTTTTTGCTCATCGTACTACTTAATGATTTAGCAATTATATCGAAAAAAGAATAGAAAAATATGTGACTTTAACTGTCAAATAAATCATCATTACATCAAGAAAAAATAATTGTTTAACTAAATTCTGGATTTTTTATGTATCATTGTAGGAATGTAATAAATATAAAAAGACCACTATTTCAAGATATATTTTTATTCAATTTACTTCTTTTTATACTAATATTTTAAGGTATAAACACTTCTCTTAACAATGAGTAATTATTTAGTAAAAGATGATATTCGACATCATGATATTTATAATTCGTTCTTTTTATTAAAACTTCGAACTTTTTCTTATTTTCATTTTTGATTTTGTTCGATTTATTGCGCGAATAAGGGAAATTCTTAAATAGTATAAAAGCTTCTAAAAAGCCTAGGAACAAAATAAAAATTAAAACTATTAAATGGGGAATGTAAAATGGTTAAATATATTGTGCAAAAGGCTTACCGTGACCTCGCTAAGAAAAAGGGCCACCTCGTTGGCGGTGACTCGATTAAAGCCCTTGACAAAGCTGTAGAAGACCTACTTACGGAAGCTATGAAGCGTTGCAAAGCAAACGGTAGGAAAACAATTAAAGCCCAAGACATTTAAAACCTAATTTAAAAGCGGTTTTTTTTTTCGATAAATTTTTTAAGGATTTATCAGGTAATTTCGCCTTTGCGGCGCTTTTAATTTCTTTTTCTTTTTGCTCATCTTACTACTATAAGAAGGGGCTAATTTATGAAGAAGGAACACAGCCAGGGAAAGAATCCTTATAATATATGTATTTGGCGACCTGCTGATGAATGCAAGGATTGTTCTATTTTTGGTCGCCTTAAATGTCGTTTTAATTTTAAAGATCTCTTTTGTTTTATTGGATTATCTTCTTTGTTCTTTTTACCTTCTTTTTTTGGTATCATACGAGGAGGTTATGGTTGGTATATTTTGGGCTGGGTGGTTTTTATGTTATTCTTTTTTGAATTTTGGGAGATTCGTATTATTTGTAGTCATTGTCCGTATTATGCTGAAAAAGGACGAATGCTTCATTGTATTGCTAATTTCGGTTGTCTCAAAATCTGGAAGTATAATCCAGAGCCAATGAATATGTCAGAAAAGGTTCAACTTATGATCGGGGTTACGATACTATTTGGGTATCCTTTTCCTTTTTTGATTCTTGGTAGGCAATTCATATTAGCTCTTCTCGCAGGATTAGGTGCGTTCATTTTTTTTTGGGTATTGTATAAATATACTTGTTCTCGGTGTGTTAATTTTTCCTGTCCTTTGAATCATGTATCTAAAGATGTTGTTGATGAATTTCTCAAAAGAAATCCAATAATTGAAAAAGCATTTTATCTTGAATGAGTTATGAGAATTATTCAAGAGCTTTTGGGATCTTAGTAAGTTGGTTCAAAATATTTATAATGTCTACATCAGCCGCTCCTTTCAGGTTGAAGGAGATGTATTTCCATGGATGTTGCAGAAATCCTTGCATGGATTGATGATCAGTTTGAGGCCCACTTAACCAAGATTTAGGACTATTTACGCTTTAAATCCATCAGTGCGACCCCTTCTGATAGATTTTACCATTCTATCTTATTACACCTCATGGTAATTAATCCGTTCTTCATGATTTCATTGACTTTTTTCATTGTTTCGAGTGCTTCTTCAAAATTATATGATCTATAGATGAAACCTTCTTCTCCTAAGAATGTAACCATCTTCTCTACTTCAAAACCTAAAGTTTTAAGTTCTGTTTCTATTTTTTCATTAGAGTTGTCTACGCGTGTGTGAATAACTATTTCCACAATAATCACATCCTTTATTTTAAACCAAATTAAGTCGTTTAAATCTTTTGTTTTTTCGATCTTTTGGGTAGTTGATCTTACTTATTTGGATCAAAAGTTTTATATGTCTACTTCAGTCCCCCCTTTGTTTGAAGGAGATATATTCCCATGGATGTTGCTAAAATCCTTGCACGGATTGATGATCAGTTTGAGTCTCACTTAAAGAAGATTCAGGAATATTTGCAGATTAAGTCTATTAGTGCAACTGGGGAGGGGATTGAGGAAACTGCGAAGGCAACGACAAATGTTCTAGAAGAGTTGGGTGCTACAGATGTTCATTTAGCGGAAACTTCGGGTTATCCTGTGGTCTATGGTGAAATGATTTCGGATCCGAGTAAAAAGACGCTTTTGTTTTATTCTATGTATGATGTTCAGCCTGTGGAGGAAGATAAGTGGGTTGTTGATCCTTTTGCAGGTGCTGTTGTTGAGGAGTTTGAAGATCTAGGTCGTTGCCTTGTTAGTCGGGGTGTTATAAACACTAAGGGTCCTATAATGGGCTTTCTTAACGCTTTGAAAACGATATTAGAAGTTGAGGGAGAGCTTCCCTGTAACCTAATCTTTGCCATTGAAGGCGAGGAAGAACTGGGATCCCCACACTTTCCTGAGTTTGTTAATCAGTATGCTGAGAAATTGAAACGAGCTGATGGGGCTTATTTACCTTTTTTTGCAGAAAACAAGGTGGGGAAAGTGAAGATGTGGTTGGGAGCCAAGGGGATCATCTATCTGAAGCTTCGAGTACGTGGTGGAGATTGGGGAGGGCCAAGAACACGCCATATCCATTCCTCCTTCCATTCTTGGGTGGATTCGCCTGTCTGGAAGCTAGTTCATTGTCTCGCGGATATGAAAGCCCCTGATGGAACTGTTAAGATTCCTGGCTTTTATGATGATGTGATACGCCCTTCTGCAGAGGATGAAGAACTGCTAACGAAGTTAGCGGAAACCATGGATTTTGAAGAGATTAAGCACTCGCTAGACATTACCAGATTTCGCGGGGATCTACCGGAAGGAAAAGACCTTTTCCAACAACACCTTTTCTCGACCACGTTGAACATTGATGGATTGGACGCTGGATATACTGGGCCGGGAACCAAGACGATTCTTCCTTGTGAAGCGAGAGCTTATTTAGACATTCGCCTTGTTCCGAATCAAGATGCAGAAAAACAAATTGGTTTGGTGAAAGAATTTCTCGAGAAAAACCATCCACAAGTTAAAATAGAGTCAAGAGATGCGTATCCTTGGGCTAAGGTGAGCTTTCGGGAATCTTTGTGTCAAGCCCTGTTTCGAACATATCAAGCTTTTGAAAAAGAGGTAGAGATCTGGCCTCATCACTCGGGATCGGCGCCCTTTTACTTATTCAGTCGCAATTTGGGCATACCCTTTATTTGGGGAGGTCTGGGTCATGGGGATCGAATGCATTCTCCAAACGAATATGCGATTGTGGCTGGTGATAACAAAGTGGGGGGAATAAGAGAGTTTGAGAAGTCTATAGTGACATTTTTGCATGAATTCAGTCAAGGAGATAAAAAATAGATCAATAAGGATTCCTATTCTGTGTCAGTATCTTTATTCATTAGATTTTCAGGAAGATGAATAATAAATTCGCATGAATCATTTCCTTTTATTATAGATTTCACCATCTCAACTTCGATTGGCTTTTCTAAAACATTTTCCCAGAAAATGCGAAAATATCCGCCTCCACAGTGACAAAAAATAGGTGAAATATCAAAGCCTAATTCTATCGAACCACGAACGTTTGGACAATGACAGTAATAGAACCTTTTCTTCTGTTGATCATTAGTTTTATGATATTCTGTAGAAGCAAATGGTACTTTTTTTATGTATATTTTATTTCCTTTTCTTATTCCTGATCCTATTTGCGGGTTATTTTTCACCAATTCTAGTGTTTGTTCATCAACATCCCAGTTTATTTCTCCTTTGAAAGCTCGTTCATGTAGTTGTACCGTAATTTCATGCTTCATCTTTAGAACTTCGTCGATATCTCCTGTTTCTTTAAATTTTTCTTTTAACGGTTCAAAGATCTTTCCAGACAAAATGCATCCGCATTTGTTCATTATTTCTTTACCTTGTTCAGGACTAGCTATTTGATCTAACTTTTTCATTGCTTTTTTGTCCATTCAGCTCGTTCTTTTAATGATGATTTATCTGATATATTTTCATAATCATGCATTATTTCTTTTCTTGCTTCTTCTCCTAAAATATCATCTAAGTGAGTTGAGAACTTTTTTAACCAATTTTTTGCAAAATCAAATTCATCAGACAATTTACTAACTCCTATTGCTATTCAAAGAGAAGGGTTTTTAATGAAGCTTTAATTAAAAAAAGGGCTAGGGGATTTATTTAAGTTTTTTATAGGTTTTATTTTATTTGCTTAGATTTCTTCTTCTTCACCTCTTGCTCTGACTTTTTTGATTCCAAGATATATCGCGACAGCAATTATGACGAGTATTAAAACAGCCATTATTGTGACTAATGCTTCCTCTCCTGCTGATACTGATTCAGCTTTGATCTGTACTGTTTTAGATGAAAGGGAGTCTGTGTTGTCTAGGATTACATACCATGTTCCATCTGATGGAATATCGAACTCAATATCTGCACTTGATACATCATTTAACCTTTCATATCGAGTCATCGAAGTGCTAAAGTCATCTTTCCAATCATTGTATGTTGTCTCTTCGCATATGAAGAAATCTATAGTACCTCCTCCTGTAACTGTAAATTCAACACTAACTGTATCGCCTTCATCTGCTGACCAAGACCAAGCTCTATATCCTGGTGGTACTGTGACCATATCATCAACGACTGTTAACGCGTTAACTGAGCTAGAAGTTAAACAAAAGATCAATAAAGAAAGGGCTAAAAATGGAAGTAATTTCTTTTTTGATAAAGTTTTCAATTTTTTACACACCCTTTAATTGGGCTATAAGTAACCTTATAGCTCTCAAAAAAGGTTGTGAAAGGTTTTTTTGCTGATTTCCCTCTGATGCTCTTTTTTGCTCTAGAGATCACTTTTTATAGCCTGTTTTATGCGATTTTTTGTATTTGATTTTTTATTCAGTCCTCTTTTGTTAAACAATAGATTCCTAAGACTAATAGTAAAATTCCAACTAGTGAGACTCCCCATCCGGCGGTTGTTAGTTCATAGTCTGGGTCTGTTGTAGTGAAGACAAACGGCATTATTAGGAGTATTCCTAATAAGAGTATTAATATACATTTTCCTTTGCCCATTTGTATCGCTCCTTTTCCCGTTTATAGGCCTTTTTTTTGGGTTGATTTAGTTTTCTTAGATTGAATTTCGTTGCTACTATAATAGTTAGGGTTTTTAACTTTTTCTACGGTATAAATTTTTTAATCTATATGTTCAAATTGTTTATATGTTCAATATTAATATATGTCCATTATGGAAATATTTATATAGTTTATTTTCTACCTGATTTGTAAAGAATAATCAATGTTTAGTAAGGTGAAATATATGTTTAGAAGATGTGGACACCATTCTGAATCAGATCAAGAAACTCATCATAATTTCCCAATATTTGCAAAGCTATTTTTCAAACATGTAGGCCATTCACACCCCCATGGTAATCATTCCTGTGGTCCTCCTTTATTCGGACAACACCAACATAGACATCCACTATTTGGCCCTCACGCGCCAATGACTCGAGAATCATTTAAAGAAATTAAGCAATTCATAGTCTTGACAATTCTTTCAGATAAAGAAGACGGTATCACCGCTTATCAACTTGAGAAACAGTATTGTTTTCCAAGAGGGAATCTTTTAAGAGCTTTGAATGAATTAGAGGAGAAAAAATACGTTGAAACGAAAGAAACAGTGGAAAAAGGTAGAGCGCAGAAAATTTATACGATAACAGATGAAGGAAAAGTCTATTTAGAAGAATTAAAAGAAAAATGGGCAAATCACTTCGCAATAATGTCAGAGATGGCTCCTCCTGAACATTATGGACATCCATTTCTTTGGGCTGGACGCCACAGGTGCGTATTAGATGTTATCGAAGAATTTGAATCAAAAGAAGACGCTTTAGATCACTTTCGAGGCATGAGATCCCACTTAAAATCATTCATTACACGGTTAGAAAAAAGAAAAGAACATTTAGAAACGAAGAAGTCAGGAATAGATGAAATCATTGAAAAAATCGAAAAAATGGAAAAGTTAGATCTGGATGAGATAAAAGAAATGGTTGGAAAGATCCATAAGAGAGATACTGAGCCAGAGTAAACCAACGTTTAATATAGAAAAATATATGGTGAATTAGACCTGATAAGTCGTCTTTCATCATTTTAAACTTTTTTTCTTTCCCTCCTATTTTTGGGCCTGAACTGTAATAATTAATAGATCAATATTATCAATGTTATTCTAATTAATTCTGTTTGAGATTTGCCATATAAAAGAAAAAGGGGGGGAGGAGATTTTTTTGGATCATAGGTACCTTCTGCTCTTAGCTTGTATCTGATTTCGATTTTTTGGTCTGGTTCAACGGTTTTGTATACCCATTTTAAGGCAATTCCTTCCTTTACGGTTTTCTGTTCTTCATACCCCACAGGGGGATCTTCTTCTGGATCACTTACAAGTGTGAAACCTTGGGGTACAAAATCGCTGATAACTACGTTTTCGAGAACTGCTGAGCCGTTATTTACTCCCCGGAGTATTACCTCATATTCGTTGAGTTCGCCGGTTGCTGTTGTTGATCTTACCATTTTACCGATTTTGATCTTACGGCGGGTATGGATTACTGTTATGGGTTTAGGTTCTGCTACAGTTTTTACTGGGGATATTTCAGGATATATGTTTCCCATGGCGACTAGTTTTCCGCTGAACTCTTCGTCTGGTTTAGGTGAAACTGCTTTTATTGGGTATTTTAAGCTGATCTTTTCATTTTGTTTTAATGGTCCTAGTTCAGTTTCTTCTAGGTGTGGTATGGTTATTCTAAGTACTTGTCCTCTATATTTTTCAGGTGGAGCAGTAACTTCTACATCCATATTTGTTTCTGGAACTGTTGTCCCATTCTTTGTTATTACTACGTCTTTTTTCTCAGGTGGTTCAAATCCTTCTGGTATGTAGTCATCTATTTGGAGAAGTTGGATATCCGTTGTACCTATACTTTTAATGGTTGCCATGGTTTCTACTGGAGTTTTACGGTATGATGGAATAGTGTCAATTGAGTATTCTTTGGTTGCTTCTATGTTTAAGAATGGTAGGAAATATCCTGGAATTAAGCATTCAGTTTCGACTTCTGCATCAAATAAATACTTCACTGATAGATCTAATTCACGGCCAAATTGGGGGAGTTGACCTTTTTTGGCCTTGATCTCCCACGGTTCTAGTGTAAAGATCTCTCCTGGGTCGATGCTTCTTTCTTCTTCTGAAACTTTGTCACCTAGCCATTCTACTAGCACATTTCCTTCTTCAACTGATCCATCGAAAATACGTATATACTCTAGATCCATTTCAAATTCTGAGGTATTTTCTAGTTCGAAATAGCAGACGAACTTATCGGGATTTTCTTCTTCTTCTTCTCGGCGTATGTATTGGAAAACTGAGGAACTTCCTGTTATCGTGTCAAGGTCTAGTCCGCTAATTGTATGATCTTTGGTTTTATAGTTAAGAATAGTGTTACCTACAGAGTAAGGTTCTTTTGCATCTTCAGGAACTACTACTCTGAGGATGCAACTTGCATTTACTTCGCTTTTTGGTTTTACTTCAGGGATTTCCCATAGTAAATGACGACCGCCTTTATCGCTTGTATCATGCATCTTGCCAATTTCGGGTTTATAAGAGTTAATTCTTGATCTTTTTTCTTTTAGATATTTCTTTACCTTAACTTTTCTTAAATTGAAATCGTAATCATTTCGCAGTTTAAGTTTTAGTTTTATAGGTGTTTCAACTCCTCTGGAAAAGGTTGGAATGAGTTCTTCATTCTCAGGATTTACGAAATTTTCATCTAATTGCACTTTTGGTTTATCTAACTGAAATTCAAATCCTATTGTTACTGTGTCTGAAGCCTCTAACTCAGATAATGATATGGTCGAATCTTCTAACGAAATTCCTTCGGGTTCTGGAATAATGGTGACATTTTCAACATTGGCTAACTTTACCTTAATTGCCCAAATCCGGTTTTGTTTACCGGTGTTAGTAATGTTTATCGATCCTTTACCTGTTATCTTTTCAACATGTTTTCCTTTCTCATCAATTAGTTCTCCTTCTTTGTTCATTCTGTAGCTAACGTTTTCGTTGAGCCAAAAGTGAACCCCTGCCTGCGCTGCTTCTCCTCTTTCGAGAGCCCTTTTATCACGTTGAGCTCTTAATCTATCTTCTTCAGAGAATTGAAGTTCTTTAAAGGCTAATTCAGCTTCTTGTCTAACATCTTTGTTTGAATCTTTTAAAGAAATTTTTTTTAGAGTGGGGATTGCCTCAAGGTCATTGAGCTCTTTTATTGACCATATGGCTTCTATTCTGACACTTTGATCGCTATCATTTTGTGCAGTTTCAAGCAAAGCGTGTAAAGAAGTTTTCGTATGATGTTTTCCGAGTTTTTTTGCAGCTTTTTCTCGAACTTCTACATCTCCACTTTTTAATTGATCTATTAGATCTTCTTCAGACAATATATACACCAAGTGCATAATTGAAATATCAAATATATACTTATCTAAAATCTAACAGTTTTTTTATCTTGTAAATTCCCTCCTAAAAGTAATTTTACAAGGTTTTTCGGATTCAAGTTTGCCCAAAATTTTCCTAATTACTTAAAAAAATAAAAAAGGTAGAAGGGATTTTTAGCCAATTTTGCTGTAATCCCAGGTTGCGATTTTTTCTTGTTTAATCTTAAATACTACTCTGCCTGGCATGTTAAATAATTGTTGATAAGCTAGGTGATCTAAATAGTTTTGGCCAAAGTATTTTTTAACATAGCCTTCATAAAATCTTTTAATTGTTGTTTCATCTGTAACTTCTTCTACTTTTCCTTCTATAACTATGACCCAAAGTTTTCGCATGTCAGATTCTTCTCCTTGGTCAAAAAGTAGTGATAGATTATTGTTTGCGAGTATATTTTTTGCTTTTTTTGGTTGTTATGTAAATATCACCGTTTAAAATGACGAACCAGAGGGGGACAGTATGTGATTTTCCTCCAGGTGTTATTATTATAACTCTTACTAGTAGGGTTTCTTCGAGGTGTTTTGCTTTCTCTTCTTCATTCATGTTAACGTCTTGCATTCATCATTTCTAACCATTTTTTTCTTTCCCTCCTATTTTTCTACTGTAATAATTAATAGATCAATATTATCAATGTTATTCTAATTAATTCTGTTTGAGATTTGCCATATAAAAGAAAAAGGGGGGGAGGAGATTT
>SMTZ1_10028505_pt1 | contig 10074 bp, 7 predicted proteins | sample DeeMarSWOR136_30_FD_25667 | JGI IMG/M metagenome (IMG submission 25667)
ATTTTTTTAACAGCTTAGCAGCTCTGGCTCCTAAATTGCGTGCTATTTTTTGCCCTAATTCGTCGATTTCGTCCTTTTTTACGAATTCCTTGCGGCCGTATTTCTGTAGGGAAGTAATAGGAACATTTTGTTCGATAACTGGATTACCAAGCGCTCCGAACACAACCATTCCTTGAGTTAAAGCAAAATTAACTAAACTTGCTATTACGCCCTCAGCGCCACCGCTTCTTAATCCCGAAGCGGCTACAGGCGCAAAGAGAATATCTTTCATTTTGTAATTCGCCATTTTCCACGGTCTAGAACGATCGATCAATACCTTGGTTAATCCAGAAGGGCTACCAAAATAACTGGGTGCCGCTAAAAGAATAGCGTGTGCGCTTAGAACTTTTTCTTCTAACTTTTTAAAATCGTCGTTTGCAGATAAAGGACACTCGTATGGCTCTCTAAGACATTGATCGCAACCAGTACATTGCTGAAGTTTGTAATCAACTAAAAATAATTTTTCCGTGACGACATCTTCGCTCGCTTCTTTCGCTCCATTTAACGCTTCTTCGATTAAAAAATTGCACGATCGATTTTTCCTCGGAGACCCTACTATTCCAAGAATTAATTTTTTTTCGGACATAATGAAAATAAATTATATATATCCTAAAAAGATTAACTTATTTTTATAGTGAAGCAAGTTAAAGACACTTCTAAAGGATTGAGGCGCAAGAGAGAATTAGAAAAAAATCTAAAATTTCATTTGAATTTTATTGAACAAAAATTGTCTGATAAGGATTTAATCTCTGCGCTAAATAAATGCGAATCTGCGCTCACATTAATAAAAGAAAATCAAAAATTAGGATTAAAAGACTATTTTAATAAATTCACAGCAATAAGCAATCTGATTAACCAAAAAATCTCCGAACTAAGAAAATTATACGAAAATGAACTTGAAAAAATGAGACGCTCGAAAATCACTCAAGATAATCTGGAAGAAGTATTAAAAAAATATGTAAATATTAAAAATCAAATTGCCCAAGAAAAAGGCCAATCTTTACTTGAAGATTTAAATCAAAATATTGATTTAAATTTAGAATTCATCAAAAAATCATACGGATTAATTGGGATTTATGACATATTAAATTACGATAATGTGATTGAATCAACTTATTCTTTAATTTGGAAAGCCAAATCTGAGAACCTGACTAATTTTCGGAGATTTTTCGAAGAAATGCAAAACAATCTTATAAAACTAAGAATTAACGAAATTGGGACGAGTGTTGAAAAAATTTCAATTTTTGAGTTAAGTGATAAGTGTTTAGTTGATGAATATCAGCTTGAGCCCATTGTAAGAGAAATGGTTAAAGATGAGAATAGTTTAGTTAAAGTATTCGTTGAAAATCCTAAAATGGTTGTTTTTAAAAAAGGTGAAAACCAACAGTAAAATCAATTACCAATAGGTGGGATAAGGAAGAACTGGTATTAATGGGTTTACGAGAAAAATCAAGATTTTGAAGGTAATTCCCAAGAGAATCGGATTTGCTATGTTGTCAGATATCGCTAATTTTGATAAAATTATATCCGTGAATAAAAATACTAAAGTCCCTATTAACGCTAAGACGGGCCCTAAAAATACAAAGCTCGTTAAGAATGCGACGATCATACCAGCAGCAGATCCCTCTAACGATTTTCCTTTGTGAATTGGCCATTTATGTTTCCCAAATTTTCTTCCAATTAAAGCTGCAGTTAAATCGCCAAATGTAGAAATACACACAATACCCATCTGAGCCCAACATCCGGCAATGCGATCAGTGCTAGTAAATGTTAACATTAGGGTTGATATAGCCAAAGCGATCATTAAATGTAGATGTGACGAAATATCTGAAACCTCTGTTGCTCTTCTTGTCGTTTGTAATGTTTTCTTAAATGGGAATCTGTACTCAGGAAACCTTAATCTTAGAAGTTCAGCGTCAGCAGAGACGTAAAATGTACAAATTAATACAAAAAATTGTAGCACAACGCCATTTTGTAAAAAAACTTCAATTGGAATTTCTGCAGCTCCATAAAAACTAATGTTGGTAAATTGTTCGGTTGAAACGGTATTGATAACCGCCGGATAAGCAAAATAATATACTGATACAAAAATTATTGGCTGCACTATCCAACAAGCGATGTATAAAATCGCTAATAAGTGAAGGATCTTTCTCTTTCCTTCCTTTGACAGTGAAAAATTAAAGACTTCTTGGCGATCTATATCCTCGTTTTCGATACCGTCTATTAAACTTTTATTTACCTCAATTTCTTTTAGCGAGCGTTTCTCGGGATTTTGAAAAAAAACGGTGAAAACATTCATTAGCGTCCAGAATCCAAAAAATACGATGATAAAATAATTTAAAGGCATATATATGTAAAGACCAGTGTCCGCGAATGGTAATACAACCATTACGCTTAATATAAATAAAATAATTATCACGAAAAGTGAATTATACCTGTTTTTATTCTTATCTCTAAACGAGCGCTTCACAATTGGATAGAACAAATAAATATATAACAGAAAAATTATCGATAATACAATACTGAAAAAATAGGATTCAATTCCGATAATTAGATCTGCCATAATTACTTACTCGCTTATTTACTATACTCAAGTTATCTGATTTAACTTCAGTTAGTATTTATATAATCAAACAGTTCCTTGATTTAAATAGGTATTAAGAAAAATAATAATATGAAAAATGTTAATTAACAGTACTGCGCACCTTTTAAACCAAGCACAAATCGTAAAAAAATACACAAAGTACTTATAGAGCCCTATAAAATTCGGGCCTTAGCATATCGGGATCATCTAATCCTTTTTTTATCGTTTGTAAAATCTGTTCTTTATCGCGATCTAAAACTCCGCGAATAGGCAAGTAATTTGAAGCGTGATTCGTGCGGAACACGCAATTAGCATTGTGATTGTTTTTAAAATCTATATGCTCTACAAATATATACAATTCCTTCAAAATGTCCAAGGAACTCATTTCGCGAAAATCGTTTTTTTCTTTTTTCATGTACAATTCTGTGCCTGGAGGCACCATGAGCGTTAAACACGCGATATACCAGAGAGTTTCATCGTCTGGATAAATTTTATTCACCAAATCCGCAGATTCAATAGCTGAGATCTTCGATAGTTCGGGATCATCTCCACCTAATCCTAAAATTAAAGTAGCAGATAGCGTTATTCCCGATTTAAATAGTTTCTTGCTCGCGGCAATTAATTCATCTTTCATGGTGTGCTTGCGAACCATTTCCAATAGCTTATCAGAACCCGTTTCGAAGCCAACATAAGCGATCTTTAATCCGGCTTCGTACAATTCTCTTAATTCTTCGTCTGATTTCTTCATAATATCTTTTGCGTGAGCGTAAACGCCGCATCTTTCCAATCTTGGAAAAACCTCTGAAGCGTATTTGGTTATCTCTAATAGATCCGAAGACTTCATTACCATAGCGTTTCCATCCAAGAAGAATATCTTTCTGACACCGGGACCATACTGCTTTCGGGCAATATCTAAATCTTTTTTAATGTCATTTATCTCTCTAATTACGAATTTCTTGCGCAAATTAGACATGCAAAAATCGCATCGGAACGAACACCCTTCAGTTGCCTGAATTAGTAGAGAATAAGCTTCAGATGGTGGTCTAAAAACGGGATGACAATAATAAATGCTTTCTTGGTTGGTCATATCAAGTTAAGTATCGTTTTAGTCTTTAGGAGCTTTCTTGCATTTATGTCTCGCAAGCCTTTGAAAGGTTTTCCCGCAATAAGGACACACTTCGCCTTTAGTTTCACCAGATGCGGCAGGTTTTTTAGCAGGAGCTGATTTTGTTTTTCTTCCACGGCGTGCAATTACGGCCTCTTCGCTTGGAGCGAATTCGCACACAGGCATGTGGCCTTCCAGATCCTCAAAATATTCGCCGCAATAAGGACATTCCGTAGTCAAAGCACCATATTCCTTTTTTACGCTTGCTGCTCCTGTTCCCTTAGATCTCTTTCTGAACTTGGTCAATTCAGCATCTTCATCGTCTTCTTCGTCGAACTCACTAACATCCAAATCGATCTCCATTTCAAATTCCGATTCTAGATCTTCAGGTTTGACTTCCTTTACGATTGGAATTTTTTGTTCCGCCATTTTCTTACTCTTTTTGTAAATCTCGTTTACGGCGGTATTTCCGTTAGGCGAATAAAAATCGCAGACTTGGCATACAAATGCTCCCATCGTTGAGTGAGATCCAAGTACTAAATCTCTTTCTTCGCAATAACACAATGGTTGGAGACTATTTGAAACATCTCCTAAAGGCTCAAGGTGTTCACAAGCGATTTTTTTCTTAAATTTTACTTTAGTTTTTCTTCTTGGAATGTGTATCACTAAAGAGGGTTCTATCGTTAAAAAGAATAATATTAAATGATCTCAATTAACCATTGAATTTAATTTTTTTTAATAAGTTTGATAATCCTATAAGGAGAATTCACTCAAGACTGCTTATTTCTTTTTCGATTTTCTCTTTAACTTCTGAGGTCGTAATTATATTTATGTTACTCTCGATAATTTGTTTGAGGTTCCTTATTTTGTCTTTTAAGTTATTTGGAGTATTCCAGATAGTTTTTCTCAAGGGGTGAATTTTATAGATTGCTGAATTGAAATTTTTCATAGCTTCAACGAGAAACAATAACGCAGATTCAAGATTGTCAAGCTGTGAGAAATAAATGGAACCAATTTTTTGATTGCATAAACCCATACCATAATAATCCGCTGCTTTTTCGTACAGAATTGCAGATTGCTGTACTAATTCTAATCCTTCCATAATTTCTTTTTTCCAGATTTTGATGAAACCACTTATTAATTTCGCACCCGCCATGTAAAAGAGAGATCCCTTCTCCTCAGAAATTTTAAATAATTCGTTGGAATATTGTTCGGCCAATGTATAGTGATCGTTATAATAGCATTTCTCGCTTAATTTGCTGAGATTATCCATTACTTTATAATAGTCTCCTAAATCTTTAAAAATATCAATAGCGTTGTTGTACTTCTCTACTCCAATGAAGGAATTTTTGTGGTGAAACGCTTGATTCCCCTCGAAAATTAGTTTATCAGCATCTTCAAACTTTGAAGCTCTCTCGTCCTTTTCTATTTCTGAAGCCTTATCAATTGAATCCATATATCTTTTCAAAGCCTCGAATTCCTCGTCGTCAATTGGAATTTTGCTCAGCTCAAGATTTTGCTCCCGTAGCTTACTCTCTTGCTCATCGAACGATTGTTCGGTTATTTCTTCGTGAGGTTTTTCCGGATTCTGGGTCCTTCGATGATGTAATCAACTTTGTGATAATTATTGCTAAATTCAGGATCGTTTATATCCATACCGACATCGTTTAATCGATAAATCTCAAAACCAGTGTCGTATTTAGTAATTGTATGCTCGGTTCCCTCAACTTTTTCCTGTTTTTTCTTGCCCAATAGAGTATGATCAAAAACTAAGCCACAGAAATCAGTATTATTAGCTTGAAAACCAAGTTGATTTACAATATCAATATCTGAAAAAAATAGCCCCAAACCCGGATGAGAATGAAACCATCCAATCATGTAATGACCCTGCCCTTCCTTATCTAGTTTTTGTTGGATCTCGTCAATGAAAATATAATGCCTCTCATCTAATTGAACATCGGTGGAGTGCCCAAATGTTAAAGCTTCTGCGCTTTCTACATATACAACCACATCAGAAGCGGTTCCAATCAATATTCCGTAAATCTCCTTCCATTCAGGAGGGGGTATTGCTTGGTTTGCGTATCGACTTGCGTACAAAATTATTGTTTTATATGCCTCAGCCTTAATTACTATGGGTTTCTCGGGTTTAGACTCCTTTTCTTCTTTTTGTTTCTCTATATCCTCGGTTTTGGCGTTATATTTCTCTTCCGCTTGGTTCTCTGATTTGTCTGGCATAGTATATTCGTTTTTATTCGATATTTCTTTATTACTAAATTAGTATATTTATAATCTTAAATAAGATTACGATAATCTAACATCACAAAAATTTGGAGATTTAAATGGCTCTACCATTAAGTGGAATTAAAGTATTGGATTTAAGCAGAATGCTACCAGGACCTTATTGCTCTATGATATTAGCTGATTTGGGAGCAGAGGTTATTCGCGTCGAAGACCCAAATTATTTTTATTCGAGTCCCCCACCATTTTATCAAAAAGGAAGATATCGCGAAAGCGCCTTCAATTCTATAATAATGCGAAATAAGAAGTCTATCACGCTAAATTTAAAGCAGCAAAAAGCATTAGAAATCTTCTACGAACTTGTGAAACAAGCGGATGTAGTAATAGACACCTTTCGACCTAAGGTAACCGATAAACTTAAAATCGATTACAATACTCTCTCTTCAATAAATCCATCAATAATTTGTTGTTCATTAACTGGATACGGTCAGGATGGACCCTACGAACAATTAGCTGGCCACGATTTAAATTATATTAGTGTCTGTGGAATTTTAGATTTAAATAAAGAAAGAATACATGAAGATCAGCCTGAAAAAGAAAGGCCTCCGATAAATCCTGGAGTGCAACCCGCTGATATTGGTGGGGCTTTAGTATCTGTTATTGGAATCTTGGGTGCTATAATGGAACGAGATAAAAATCCTGACAAAAAGGGGCAATATATTGATATTTCCATGTTAGATTGCGTTTTTTCGTTTATGCCGATGCCTGCCGCGATATACTTTTCCCAAAACGATGCTGACATTAATCCTTTACATGGGGGATTTCCTTTCTATGCAAATTATCGGACAAAGGATAACAAGTACTTGTCTGTCGGAGCCATCGAAGTGAAATTCTGGCATCAGTTATGCGAAGGTTTGGGGCTTCCAGATTTAAAATCCAAACAATTTTCTCAGGGCTTAGAGAAGGAAGAAGTTTTCAAACAAGTACAAAACACTTTTCTTACGAAAACACAGCAAGAATGGGTGGATCATTTTAAAAATTATGATACGTGCATTATGCCAGTAAATAATTTTGCTGAAGCTTGTAGCGATCCTCAGATTTTAGCTCGAAATATGGTTGTAGAATTAGACCACCCTAAATTAGGAAAGGTAAAAAACATTGCCTCTCCAATAAAGCTATCCAGGACACCCTTGACAATAAGAAGCATAGCTCCCAAAATTGGGGAACACACCAAAGAAATTCTAAAATCGTTGAATTTTTCAGAAGAAGAGATCAGAGAGCTAAAAATGAAGAAAATCACTTAATTCGACTTATTCTATATCTCTAATAGTTGAACATTCATCGTATTTAAGTCGACGATCATAAATGTAGATTCATCAGAAAGGTATCCGCAGAGTTCTCCCGGATTTATAACTAAACAATTACCAATTTGCTCAATTTTTGATTGGTGAGTATGGCCTGTAGCGATTATATCAAATTGGCCGGAGCTAGCTATGCTCTTAATTACCGAAGGATTTGGTCCGTGAGATACATAAATTTTTTTACCACCTAGTTCCAGAATTGCCTCATAACCCTTGATATCACAAATTTTGCCTAAAATTTTCATCAATCCTAAAAGTTCCCCGTCGTTATTTCCAAAGACTCCGTAGAAATTACCATTTTTAATTTTTTCGTCTAATCCTTCAAAAGCTCTAACCACAAAAGGAGCAACATAATCTCCACAATGTACCAAAAAATCGATATTTTCTTTATTAAAAATATCAACTGCTTTTTTAATGTTCTCAAGACGATCGTGCGTATCGGACATTACTCCTAACTTCATATCTTTGAAAACCTTTTCTTATTTGATTTCAATTATAACTTAATTAAAGTATATAATTAAATATAATATCAATTATTATAAAGTTAAATAGAAAACCGGCTCTCGTGTTAGTTAATTGAAGGTTGAGACTAAAGAAAATTATCCGGATGAAATTAAGGATCTAATTAAGGATTATAACCTTGGGATAGACCAACAGGATATTATGGAAGTGAATATGGCGGTCGATGGATTTTTACAGCTAACTTTCTCGAAAGACCCCGACTTAAGGGAGTACGCTAGAATTGTACTTGTTCAAATCGCAGACATTCAACCTAAATTTTTGCAAAAAGGAATAAAAATCTTAACGCACCGTTATAGTGGAGAAGACCGCGAAAAATCCGAATACGCTTCAGTTACTTTAGGGAAATTAATTGAAACGAAAGCGAAAGAAGTATTCGAAGATCCCGAAATCATCGCGAAAATTGAAGCAGAGCAAAAAGATCGGCTTTCTATTCAAAAACTTGAAGAAGAGCGGAAGAAAGAATACTTGGAGAAAATTAAAAAAAAGGAGATAAGCTTAATTGGTTTATCTGGAGAATTCTTAAGATTGGGTACATACTATAATCGATTAATTTTAGATGAAAACCACGATGAGGCTTATAACGCCGTTCAAACTCTAATCGATACAATTTCCAAAACTTATGAATCTGATAAAGCAGAATTTTTGAAAGGTTGCACGTTATTGGGAAGGCTTTGTAATCCAGAACAACGAGAACTATTTTGCGAAAGTGTCGTCGATTATCTCTACAAAAAACAGGAATTTAGTAAAAAATCCGAGAAGGAGAGTCTTAGGGAGATTATGATAAACATTTTTGACGACATCCAAGACATTCTTCCCCCCAAAATCGCGCTCGAATATCGCCAAGAAGTGGAAAAACGAAAAGAAGAGATTAAAAGAGAGAGTGTAGAAAAGGCGGAACGCGAGAAAGCTTTAAGGGAATTATCAATTGATGTGCCTTTACTATGGGAAAAAGAAGTAAAGGACATTGCTGAAGCATATAATAAAGCAGCGGCAAACGAGATTGAGAAGGACTTAAAAAAGATTCCGGATTTATTAGAGGAAGCAATATTTCACAAAGATGAGCGCATTAGAAATAGCGCCTCGCTATTATTAGCTCAATTCATCATAAAAAACTATCAGATGATTGAATCCCTAGTTTTAAAACTAACCAATTCGTTTCAAAAACCGCAAGTTTCCTTAGCTTTAGAAAATTCTTTAGAACTGCTAAGAGACATGGAAGTTCTTTCAGAATCCGCATATAATACGCTTTCAGAAGAAAAAAGACTACGCGATGTGGAAAAAGAGAAATTAAAAGAACAAAAAAGAAAAGAGCTCGACAGGATTGATAAAATTAAAATTGAATTCTCCGCCGATTGGAGTAAAGTCCTTGTAGATTTAAGCGAGAAAATAAACGATGCCCTTCTGAAAGAAAAACAGAAGGATGCAGAGAAGTTAGTATTGGATGACGTGAAAAAATATATATACGCCGAGGACAAGGAAATTCCTAAACAGACGATTCAGCTTTTAAATAATATCGCAAAAAAGTATCCCCAAATGGTCGCGCCGATTATGACGGAAATGATTGACTTGTTTAAAAGCCAACACGAGCGAAGAAAAATAGCCGTAGACTTTTTAACTGTGATAAGCAAAAATCCTAATCGTCAGATTTTATTAAAAGGTCAAGACATGGATTTTCTCGATAAAATAAAAGAAGAATCCGAGATTAGGAAAAAAGAAATCGAGGAGGAACAACTTAGAGACAAATGGGATGCAATAAAACTTGAAGTAACTACTATAGTGATAAATCTAGAATGGGATAAGAAAATACAAAAAATTGTGAGAGCCTATAACGAAGCAATTAAAGAAAAAGACATGGAAAATGTAATTAAAAATGTAAAAATCATCGTTGATATGTTTCTAGCGGAAAAAAATGAAGACAAATTGAATGAAGTGATTGAAGTAATCGGATTAATCGCTAAACGAAACATCGAACTTATAGCTCCAAGTATTGAAATGTTTTTGGAAATGGTAAAAAGCGACGATAAAGATAAAAAATATCGCGCAATTAAAGGACTAGGAGAGGTATGCACGCATCGGCCTGGATGGGCATATAAAGGTATTGATAGGCTTATGTCTATAGCGAAAACTGATCCAGATGAGAATTCCCGAATGAAAGCACTCTTAGAAATTTCAAGAATCGGCAAAGCTAATCCCACAATGTTGGTAGAACATATTGGCACCTTAAT
>SMTZ1_10008804_pt1 | contig 10073 bp, 12 predicted proteins | sample DeeMarSWOR136_30_FD_25667 | JGI IMG/M metagenome (IMG submission 25667)
GACATATCAGAAATAATTACTAAATTGAAAAATTTGGGAACAACAGATGTTCTTGTTTTAGATATTAAAAGAGTTGTAATCTAGAGGAAATATTATGTTAAAAATATATGATTTAGAAGAAATATCACAAGAAAATTTTGATTTTTTAGTAAAAAGGTCTTCATCAGATATTGAAGGAGTAAAAGATGTAGTAAAATCAATTATAAATGATGTTAAATTAAAGGGAGATTATGCAATAAAAAAATATACAGAGCTTTTTGATGAAGTAAGATTAACATCTTTTAAAGTTACAGAAGAGGAAATTGAAAATGCAAGAGAAAACATTGATGAAAAACTTTTATATCAAATAAAAAAGCAGATCACCTATTCAAATAAGTTTCACAAAAATCAATTAAGAAAAGAATATCATATTGAAATCGAAAAAGGGATAATTTTAGGTGAAAGATATACACCAATTGATTCAGTTGGTCTTTATGTTCCTGGAGGGAAAGCTGCTTATCCAACTGTACTACAGATTCTTGCAGTTCCAGCAAAAATTGCAAACGTTCCAAGAATTGTTGTTTGCACACCTCCTAATAAAAAAGGAAAAATTTCTGATTCTATACTTGTTGTTGCAGATATCTTGGGAATCAAAGAAATTTATAAGATTGGAGGGGCTCAAGCAATCGCTGCACTTGCTTTAGGAACAAAAACAATTGAACCTGTTAAAAAAGTTGTTGGACCAGGAAACATCTATGTAAATTGTGCAAAACTTTTACTCTTTGGTAAAATCGATATTGATATGCCTGCAGGGCCAAGTGAAGCACTAATTATTGCAGATTCTGATGCAAATCCTGTGTTTGTTGCGGCAGATATTCTTGCAAGATGTGAACATGATGAAAAGGCTTCAGCAATTCTAATTACTGATTCAAAAAATTTTGCCACATCGGTAAATAGGGAAATAAAAAGACAATTTACATATCTTAAAAGAAAGCAGATAATAAAAAAATCTCTTAATAAATACTCTGCAATAATTGTTTCATCAAAATGGGAAGAAATCATTAATTTTACGAATGAATATGCTCCTGAACACCTTCAGTTAATGGTAAAAAACTTTTGGAATATTCTTCCAAAAATAAAGAACGCTGGTTCTATTTTTTTAGGATACTATTCACCAGTTGCAATTGGAGATTATGCATCTGGGACTAATCACGTTCTTCCCACAGGGCAATATGCAAAGATGTTTTCACCAGTAGGAGTTGAGACCTTTCAAAAAAAATCCGAGTATCAGTATATTTCAAAAGAGGGAATTGAAAAACTTGAACCTATAGTAAGAGAGCTTTCTGATGTTGAAGGATTTGATGGGCACTATAATTCTGTAAAGGTGAGGTTAGACAAATGAAATTAGGAGTGAACGTCAAAAGAGATACAAATGAAATTGTGGTAACTAGAAACACAAATGAGACAAATATTTCAGTCAAAGTAAACATGATACAAAAAAAGCCTCTGGAAATTGATACAACTATTCCATTTTTAGATCACATGATTGAAACACTAGCCTGGAGAGCAAATATAAATATTGGAGTGAAAATTGATAAAAAAGTAAAATTACAACATACAATTGCTGAAGATGTTGGAATTACTTTAGGAAAATCAATATATGAATTATTCAAAGTCGAGATTGCAAATGGAATAGAAGGTTTTGGATTTTCAAAAGCAATACTAGATGAAGCAATTGCAGAAGCAATAATTAGTATTGAAGGTAGAATAAATTATATTATCAATGGTCCAGAGTTTCAAGATGTTGATGGGATTTCAGGTTACAACTTGGTTGCATTTTTAGAAGGATTTTGTCAGGGTTGTAAATGCACTTTGAGATTGGATTATTCTGGAAAAGATCCACATCACTCATGGGAAGCATCATTTAGAGCTTTAGGGTATGCAATAAAAAATGCATTTAAAAAAAATGTGTGGAGAAAAGGTACAATTTCTGCGATTAAAGGTATTTTAGAATAAAGGAATAAAAATGAAAATTGGAATAATAAAATATGGAATGGGAAATATTCAAAGCGTATACAATGCTTTTAATTATCTTAAAGTAAGACCTGATTTTACACTTCCAAAAAATATTGATAAATTTGATGCAGTAGTTTTACCAGGTGTAGGAGCTTTTAAAGATACAGCTATTTTATTAGAACCCTATAAAAAAGAAATATTAGAATTTCTGTCAAACGGTAAATCCTTTTTAGGAATATGTGTAGGTTTGCAATATCTTTTTGAAAAAAGTTATGAAAATGGTGAATGGAATGGCCTTGGTTACTTTAAGGGAAAAGTTACAAAGTTAACTGAAAAAAAGCTTCCTCAGATTGGTTGGAATAAGATAAAAATTAAAAGAAAAAATCCTTTATTAAAAAATATAAAATCCGGAAGTTACTTTTATTTTATAAATTCATTTGCAGCTAATAAAAAAAATGCAATAGCAACAAGTTTTTACGGGGGAGAATTTGCAGCAGTAATTGGGAATGGAAACGTTTTTGCAACACAGTTTCACCCTGAAAAAAGCGGAGAGGGTGGACTAAGAATTCTAAAAAATTTTATTGAGGTTACAAAAAATGTATGTAATTCCAAGTATTGATATTTTGAATGGTAAATGCGTCCAACTAGTAAATGGAAAAATAACGACTTCAACTGTTTATGGTACTCCTAAAAAATACTATAAAAAATGGATTGAAAAAGGCGCTGACAAACTTCACATAATTGATCTAGACGCAGCTTTTGATATTGGTTCAAATAAAAAAATAATATTTGATTTACTAAAAAATGAAAAAGCAGAAATACAAGTTGGTGGAGGTATCAGAGATGAAAACTATGCTTATGAGCTAATAGATAGTGGGGCCAATAGAATTATTATTGGTAACAGGTCGCAGGATACTAAATTCTTAAGAAACCTCCAAAAAAAGATTCCTAAAAAAAAGATAATGATTGCACTTGATACATCAAATGGAAAAATTGTAACTAACGCCTGGCAAAATGATACCGGATTAAAATATGAAGATGGTTTAGAAAGAATCAAAAATTTTGCAGGTTCCATTTTATCAACAGATGTTGACCGTGAGGGATTATTAAAAGGACCAAATTCAATCACGCTTAAACAAATTATTTCGGAGAATATCCCAGTATATGCATCTGGAGGTTTTTCAACAATAGGGGATATTAAACTTGCAAAAAAACTTAATTTTTCTGGTGTTATCATTGGTAAAGCTTTGTATACTAAAAAAATTGATTTGGAGGATTTATTTTAAATGCTTGCTAAAAGAATTATACCCTGTCTAGACGTTGATAACGGTTTTGTATTAAAAGGAATAAAATTTCAAAAACTAGAAAAAGTCGGTGATCCGGTAGAACTTGCAGAAATATACAATAAACAAAATGCAGATGAACTTGTATTTTTAGATATAGGTGCTTCACCAAATAAAAGAAGAAATTTATATGATGTTGTAAAAAAGGTTTCTGAAAAAGTGTTTATTCCTTTAACGGTTGGAGGAGGGATTAGATCACTAAAAGATGTTCAAACTGCTTTATCAAATGGTGCTGATAAAGTTTCAATTAATACTGCAGGTGTACTTAATCACAAATTAATTGCTAAATCATCTGAAAAATTTGGATCTCAATGTATAGTTTGTGCAATAGATGCGCAAAAGAATGGAAATTCATGGGTTGTTTTAATTAATGGTGGAAGAACTAAAACAAACATTGATGCAATAATTTGGGCAAAAACTGTCGAAAAATACGGTGCAGGTGAAATTCTACTCACGAGTTGGGATGCAGATGGAACAAAAAAAGGGTATGACATAGAACTTACAAAAAAAGTTTGTGAAACTGTAGATATTCCAATTATTGCATCAGGAGGAGCAGGATCTCTTAAAGATATTTTAAATGTTTTAACCACTGGAAAAGCTGACGCTGCTCTTATTGCCAGTCTTTTTCACTATAAAAATTACACAGTAAAGGATGTTAAAGATTTTTTAAAGAAAAATGGAGTTGAAGTTAGATGAAAATAGATAAGTTAAATTTTGAAGAAAATATAATTCCTGTAATTACTCAGGATACTGAAGGAAAGGTATTGATGCTTGCGTATACCAATAAAGAAACCCTTCAAAAAACAATTGAAACAAAAAAGGGTTGGTATTGGTCACGAAGTAGAAAGAAACCTTGGATGAAAGGGGAAGAATCAGGAAATACTCAAGATATAATTGGAGTGTTTACAGATTGTGATAAAGACTCTGTTTTATATGTTGTTAAACAGAAAGGAGTAGCATGTCACACTGGAACTTATTCTTGTTTTACTGAGGAAATATTTGGAAAATCAGCCATGCCAATATTAGAAGAAGTTTACCAAGTTATACAAGAACGGAAAAAGCTAAAACCAAATAATAGCTATGTCGCAAAAATAATTGATGATGAAAAACGATTGATTTGTAAAATTAGAGAGGAAAGTGAAGAACTAATTGAAGCCTTTAATACAAATGATAATCTAGTTTGGGAGGCAGCTGATCTGATATTTCACACATTCTTACTACTTGCAAATAAAGATACTGATTGGAATAAATTAGTTGAAGAATTTCGTAGAAGAAGAAAATGAAAAAGAGGTAAATTTATTTGAAAAAAGATAATGAAAGGACCGGAAATAAAATTCAATGGTGCCTGTATAAATCAGGCGGACACTATGGTGTTATAAGTATAAAAGCTATAATAAATAATGAATAAAACTAGAAGGCTGAAATAGCCTTAATTTTTTTTAATTTGCATATTTTAATTATTTCAGAATATATTTCATTATAGATATCAGGATTTCCTATAAGATTTTTATATGGAGGAATAATCCTTAAAATATTTTCTTTAATACCTGGTTTAAGATTTAACTTGTCAACCATTATTTCTTTTGCGTTATATGTCTTGAATGTGTCAATTATTTCCGGGATATCTTCTTTTTTTATGTTTGGGTAAATTGGCCCAAAAAAAACTGTATTTTTAATTCCCATATCTGAAAAAGTTTGGAGGGCATTTAATCTACTTTTAATTGAAGAGGAACCTGGCTCTATTTTTTTTCTTTCAGAATCATTAAGAGTTCCGATGCTTACCATTACCTCCACATCAGAAAATTTTGTAATAATATCTATGTCTCTTAAAAGTAGATCAGATTTTGTCTGAATACATATTGAAAAATCATGAATGAGTAACTGCTCAAGACAGTATCTTGTAAGTCTATATTTTCTCTCAATAGGTTGGTAAGGATCTGTTACCGTTGATATTCCAACAACTCCTCTTTTTTTACTCTTTAATTCCTTTGAAAGTACAATTGGAATGTTAGTTTTAACATCTACAAATGTCCCCCAGGATTTCCTTTTTATTCTCAATACATTTGGAACATAACAATATGCACAATTATGCTCACAACCTCTATATGGATTTAAGGAATAATCTAGACCTGATAAGTTTGATTTAGATAGAGCTGTTTTACATTTAACTTCTTCAATTATCATTAAAAATCCTCAAGTCTTTTTTGATAGAGCTGATTTTTTAAAATAGCACTGTTTTTTATCCACCTTTGAAGAGGTATATCCATTTTTTGTGAAATAAAAATAAGTGCCTTATCAAGAGTGTCAAATTTTCGATATTGCTCTTTTAATGCTTTTCTTACACTTTCACGAACATTCCATACCCCAATTGGCATAATATAACCAGGATGGGCTTCTCTAAGTATTACTGCTCCTGCTTGCCTTCGCTCTTTAATTAACAGTTCATTAACTGCAAGTCGAGCTGCGTAATAACATCCCCCAATTTCTGCATACGTAGTTCTACCTTTGTAAAACTCATAGCTATTAAATATTGAAATAGAACGTCCATAAGGATTCCAAGTTGTATTTGGATACCATGCCTCAATAAGTTCATATTGCCATTCAGATGGCATCATAAGAATTGCCCATCTGTTGTCAAACTGATCGTGATAATAGACTCTAAATTCATTTATCCAAGGATAAGTCTTTGTTTTTTTCAACAAGTTTAAACCAAGAGTGGAATCAACTGCAGTAATACTCCAACGAGTAGGGACAAATCGTCTATATTTTTTAACACCAAATGCTCCTACTGAAAATGCTCTTTGAATTTTTGAAACATTTACTCCTGATTTATATATATTTACAACAGCATCTTTTGCCTTTAGATCTGTGTCATAATATGCTTTTTCTATATTTTGTTCATATTTTGGATTTGAAATATCAAATTTTTTTATAGGTGCTGATGGCCCATGAGGCTGTACTTCATCAAAAAAAGCAATTCTACCGTATGGTTTCTTTTTAAAAATTGCATCAGTATAAACACTATTTTTTGAAAGAGCAAGCTCTTTTGTGTGTTCTATTATTTTATTTGGACTTTCAACATCATATACATCAACAGTATGTTTTCCACGAATAAGCATTGAGCGGAAATCAACAATATCATCAATACTTTTATTAAGCCATAATTCGGGTGTATCAAAAATAGAAGTATCCCCCATTATTGGTGGAATCATTGGTCCAATTGACACTTTTGGGTAACCTATTCTTCCAATAAACACACTTGGCGGGGATGAACCACCTATTCTTAATCTATCTATCTTTGGTTTAATTTTATCTCTAGAATGAAACTTGACAATAACTGGACATCGAGATTTACCACAGAGTAATTTTGTCCCTCTACAAAGACCACATAAATTTGTAGAATTTTGTTTATTTCGTGGTAGAATATTTTTTTGTTTTATAAATAACTTATTTGTATCAGCCACCATAATATCAACGGATCATATGTTTTATAAAACCTACTCCCAGATAATTTAAAGTAAAAACCTATACTCAAAATACTTATTTATAGGTTGTTACATTCGTTTGTACTTATGGCCTCAAAAAAAACTAGCAGTAGAAAGAGATCTAGACCTTTAGAACCAAAAACAACAGTATTTGTTAAAAACAAACTCTTTATTGGATTAATCATACTGATTATAGCTATTGCTGGAATTTCAGCAATTGCCCTCACCATTCTTAATGATAATGAAGAAGCGAATGGTGGTGATGGAAAACCACATGCGATAATTGATACAACTAAGGGTACAATTGTCGTTGAATTGTTTATTGATAAAGTTCCAAATACATGTGATAATTTTATAAAACTTGCAAACGATGGATTTTATGATGGTTTAATTTTTCATAGAATACTTGATGATTTTATGATACAAACTGGTGGCTACACATCAGATTTTCAAAGAAAAGAAAGTCCTTATGGAGAAATTCCTTTGGAAATTAATCCAGAACTTTCACATGTTGATGGAGCAATATCAATGGCTAGGAGAGGTGATCCAGATATCAATAGCGCATCCTCAGAATTTTTTATTTGTGACGGAGATCAGTCTGACACATTAGATGACTCTGTACTTCAAAATTATGGTTATAGAGGTTATGCTGTATTTGGTGTTACAGTTGAAGGAATGAGTGTTGTAAGAGAAATTGCCAGTGCACAACTTGATCCAAATCAAATTGGTCAGGATGGAAGTGGTCCACCACTAGAAGAAATAAAAATTAATAGCATAAAAATTGAATATAGATAAAAAAGGTAATAATATGACAAAAAAAATAGCAGAGTTTAATACTAATATGGGAATATTTAAGGCTAAACTATATAACGAAAAGGCTCCAATTACTGTTGGTAATTTTGTAAAGCTTGCTGAAAAGGGATTTTATAATGGACTAACATTCCACAGGGTAATTCCAGAGTTTATGATTCAAGGTGGATGTCCACATGGAACTGGAAGAGGTGGGCCTGGGTATACAATTAGAGACGAATTCAATACAGGTTTAAAACATGACTCCTCAGGAGTCCTATCAATGGCAAATGCAGGTCCAAATACTGGCGGTAGTCAGTTTTTTATAACTGTAAAACCAACTCCATGGCTTGATGGTCATCATTCAATATTTGGAAAGATAACTGAAGGATATGATATTGTTGAAAAAATATCAAAAATTCAAACAGGAAGAAATGATAAACCACTTACAGACGTAAAAATAAATTATATTAAAATTTTATAGAGGAAATTTGATGGGGATTTTATCAGATACTGATATTAAAAATTATATTGATAAAGATGAACTTTCAATAGAACCCTTTATTGAAAAAAATTTAACACCAAATGGTTATGACCTATCAATTGATGAAATCTATGTAAAAAAAACAGATGAACATATAAAAGAAGGAATGGCAGTAATACCTCCTCTTACTTGGTTTGCTATAAGTACAAAAGAATTTGTTGAGATGGGTGCAAAAATAACTTCTCAATTATGGATTCGTAGTAGTTATGCCCGAAAAGGAGTTATGGCAAGTTTTGGAAAAGTGGATGCAGGATTTCATGGTACTTTGACCATTTCGTGTTTCAATTCAAATGATGAACCACTAGAAATTCCAATTGGTGATAGGTTCTGTCAGATCGTTTTTGAAAATATGGTATCAATTCCTTCAGAACTTTATGATAAAAAATCAGGAAATTATCAAAACCAACGTGGTTTAAAACTTAAATAAAATATTTAACAAATTAATCTCCAATACTTTTTGCATTCACTTTTTCTTTTTGACAATATTGAAAACAGTTTGAGAGTATCTTCTTATTATCTCCTTTTATAGCAGATTCCTTATTTATCATTGAAAACAGATGACCAGAGTTTGTAATGTCACCAACAAACTCCATACCCAAAATCTTATTTTCATGAATAAAAACTTTTCTTGTAGAGTTAATTCCCTTTGATACCAATTCTGAATAGTTTTTAGGTAAATTGGTTACATTTCCCATACTTAAGAAGGGTACGTCGTTGATATGAATAATGTTGTAATACTGAAAACCAGGGTATTTACATTTTTTACCAGCAATATTGAGCCCTGCAACATGACCCTGTTCCACTGCATTTGACCATGTTGCTTTTAAACCATGTTTTCCGCTTATACAGTCAAAGGATTCAGCAATATCACCTGCAGCATAGATATTTTCAACATTAGTTTCCATGAATTCATCTACAATAATACCTTGATTTACTTTAATTTTAGAATTTTTTACTAAGTCTATATTAGGTTTAACTCCAGCTGTTAAAATTACCATATCACAATCTAGTGTACCCATTGAATGTTTAATACTCTCAACTACATCTTTTCCTATTATTTCCTTAACTTGACTACCTAAAATAAAATTAATGCCTTGACTTTCCAGCATTTCTTGTGCGATATTTGATATTTCCTTATCAAATAAATTTGCTAAAATACGGTCAAGAATTTCAATTACATAGACTTCCTTATTCCTTTGATTTACGGCCTGGGCACATTCAATTCCAATAAATCCTCCGCCAATAACTACGATTTTTTTAGCTTTTTTTAAATCTTTGATAATATTCTTACAACTTTCCAAATCTGATATGATATGTACTTGTTTTTTATTTAATCCAGAAATAGAGGGAACTATTGGTATTGAACCAATAGCAATTAAAAGTTTGTCAAATTTAATACTTTCATTTTTATTGTTATTTAAATTCTTTAAATATATTATTTTCTTTGAAGCATCAACTTTAGTTACTTCTTTCCCAAACATTATATTGATGTTATTTTTAGAAAAGAAATCTGGCTCTAATCGATTCAAAATCTTTGTAGATATCTCACCTGATATAAAATCAGGTAATCCACAGAGTGAATAGGGAATGCAATCTTCTCTTGAAACCAAATTAATATCTATTTTTTTATCCACACTCCTGATTGCTTGAACTGCACTTATCCCGGCTCCACCAGCACCCAGAACTAGAACACTCATTTAATCTATCTAATGTCATTTCCTTATAAAACGATTCTTATATGTTTTAAAAAAATTAATTTGAGGCAGTAAAGAATCTAAATCAAGACTTTCTATCTTTACGATATCATTAAATAATCCTTTCATTATAAATGGATTTACTACATTTCATGGTTATCATGGGGCGGTTGAGTATAACAATGGGTAAGCTTATTTTCAACTATGAGAATTGTACTGGATG
>SMTZ1_10008810_pt1 | contig 10071 bp, 8 predicted proteins | sample DeeMarSWOR136_30_FD_25667 | JGI IMG/M metagenome (IMG submission 25667)
AAAAGATGTATCAATTAACGGACAAGGGAAAAGGTGTTCTAAAGATTATTGCAGAACGTTTTGATCAAGAAATCGACCTACTAGGCAAATTTGTGAGCTTTATCGACGAATATTTTAGCCCTTACCAAACATATGTAGAAAACAGACTAAAAGATGTAATACAGCTTATGGAAGATAGAGGTAAACAATTAAGAGAATGGTTAATTCAAATTGTAAAGCCAGATCAACTCGCAGATATTCTCATGCAGTATAAGAAAATTCTAGAAAGTGAGTTAGAGGCTGTCAACAGTACTCTTAGCAATCCAAAAAAGAATTCTGGCAAAAATTCAAAATCTTTTGAGATAAATGTTGAATAAATAATTAATCGTCATATTTTGACACACTCTTATTCAATTTTTAGTGATTTTTTATGATTTAATGGATAAATGAGTTGAAATACTTGCGAATAAAAGAGGAGGTTACAAAATGCGAATTTTAGTGTTTACAGGAAAAGGTGGAACAGGAAAGACAACAGTTGCGGCAGCCACTGGTTTACGGTGTGCAGAGAATGGTAAAAAAACCCTCCTGTTAAGTACCGATCCAGCTCATAGTTTAAGTGACGCAGTAGGTGTCAATTTAGGTGATCATTCCCCGAAAAAGATAAGAGAGAATTTATATGGTCTAGAAATAGATTCCCAGCGCCTAATGGAAGAAAAATGGGAGGTTGTACTCAAATATCTTACACAATTATTTACTGCAAGGGGGTTCGATCAAGCTTTAGCGAGTGAGATGGTAGTTATTCCTGGAATGGATGAGTTATTTAGTCTTTTAACCATCCGTCAGTACATAAATGAATACGATGTTATTGTATTGGATACGGCGCCTACAGGACATACACTTCGTTTAATGAGTTTTCCCGAGGTTCTTGGTTCGCTTGGTCGAAATCTTGTGGAGTTAGAGAAAATAATACTTGAGGAATTAAAACCACTTAGGATGCTTTTACCTGTCTCACTACCTGGTGCTGACGTTCAAAAAGTTACAGACTCTTTGATTGATGAAGCGATGGAAGTTCGAGAATTGCTTGTAGATCCAACGGTCACAACAGTTAAGTTGGTGGTCAATCCAGAAAAAATGGTGTTATTAGAATCGATGCGTACCTTAACCTTTATGAATTTGTTTGGTTTCCTCGTTGACGGAGTAGTAGTCAATAGATTACTTCCAGAGGAAATTAGTGATCCATTTTTTGTGCGCTGGAAACAACAGCAAGCCGATTATATGAATCAGATTGATGAAGCATTCGATCCACTTCCAATTCTTCCAGTTCCACTGTTCCAGGAAGAAATTATAGGTATCACGCTTCTTAGTAAAGTTGCAGATGCACTCTATCATGATAAAGATCCGACTGAAACTCTAACTACAGAAAGACCGTTTCAACTTGTGCAACAAGATAATGGAAACTATGAACTGGTTATAAAACTGCCTTTCAGCGAAAAAGGTGAATTATCAATTGAGCATGATCGTAACACCCTAGTTATTCGCGTAGGTAAATACAAGCGTGTCTTATATCTCCCTACAGTTATTCGGGACAAGGAGATCGAAAAGGCTAAATTCCACGAAAATGAACTAAAGATTTTATTTCTCAAAGGATGACATCAAATAGATGTCATTCATCAAAAATTCTTTTTTAGAAAGTAAATAATTCACGAAAGAGAGAAATGCTTGGTTTTATGGGTACCAGGCATAAATAGAAACACTACAGGTCCAGCAGCGATATCTGTGCCTTTAAGAACTTCATTTTGAAGGTTCCTAACCATAATTACTGCCTTAGAAATATCTGTCAGGCTGTAATTGGAGAATAATGCAATTGTATACAATTTTTCAAGTCGATAAAGAAATTGAACTATTATAGGGTTCAAAGAATAGACTTTTTGAGAGGGGCTATTAGGCGCAATAACCATCCGTCTGCTTCTCGGAGCATTTCTAAGTTTTTTTGCTACAAACTCGATTTGGTCAATACTTGATGCCATCCCAGTATCTGTTACTCCTTGATACTTTCGAATTGCACTTTCAAGCGAAGAATCTTTAATCTGCGCATTTAATTTTTCTAATGTTTGACGCGAATCAAAATCAGCAGTATCTAAATCATCAAATCTAACCGTAAAAAAGAGATCAAATGACCCATTATTTTCTCTGCAATATTTTTTGAATTTGACTTCCAATTCTGAAAGGAAACTTTGATAGGTTCTTGATTGAAACAAAATTGGCCCTGGTAAAGTTTTTGTATTTAAAGGCTGATTTTCATTCGCTAAAGTAGCAGAACCAACCAAACTTTCTTGTAGTTCAGGAATTGAGGTATTATATATATGGGCAGAACCTGAAATGGTTGTTAATGTACCTGCAGCTTTCTGTGCTCCATATAAATTAAAGGCGCCGTCATAACGGAGAAATGTTTCGTAGAGACCTGCAACATCGTCAGAGTGGGCTCGACCCATATCATTGCTACGGATATAGGCAATCATGTGGAGCATTTTCGTTGAAAAATCATTGTAATACAGTGCAATATCAACACAAGGTGGATTAGCACTTTTTAGATCTTCTATAGGATTCCAAAGTTGCGCGAATGCTGTTCTTGAAGTTTTTAATTGCTCGACTGCTAGTTTGGTCTGGTCAAATCCAAATCGCTTTCTCACGCACCAACCATAAGTATATGTATGCTCCCCTTTTTCGCCGCTCAGATACTGGGGCAGGTATTGTGTTCTTATAACCTCTGGAGATAGTCCAACATAATTTCTAGGAACTATTCGCCCACTTCGCCAGTCGGTCAAGTGAGATATACAACACAAGGTTTCCCTAGTTTTCTGTTGCTTATCTTCTGTAATTACAGGGAATCCCTGTTCAATTATTTTTGAAACATATGTTTTCCATACTAAATCAATTGATCGCCCTCTAATGATATATGGACCATAAAGATCCTCAATGTTTTCTGCACATTTAAACACTATTTATCCTTCCAAACCAAGCTTATAATATGGGTGAGGAGGTCTAGGTGATATATCGTAGGTTTTAATTAACTCATCAGCGATCATAATTTCAATGGCCGCAACCATAGGAAAGATTTTATCAGCCTTTTTTATGGGACCATACATATTGATATCTATCCCGAAATTTGATGGGAATGCATAATTGAATCCAAAATCTAATGATTTTGCTGATAATCCTTTTTCCTTTTTTGGCAATCTTGAATGTAAGTTGTGAATTCCAATAGCCATTGGGAATCCGTAAATATCCTTTAAGGTCCATGCAGCATGGAGTGCACTAAAACCCCCTTCACCAAGTTTAGGAACGCCCGGATCCAAAATTAGTTTCTTGACAGCATCTTTTGCAAAATTTATAAGATCACTTGTTTTTACGATCCTTTCTTCAACAGTGAGATCGTACGGTAAAATTATTGCGTATTCAACGCCCCCAATTTCAGTAAGCGTCTTTATTTCCGATGCGTCTTGGACAAAGATAGAATTGTAAATTATTCGGTTGTCGAACCCCATGTCTTTTGATAATTGAACTGCTGCAATTCTTGTCGCAACGTCTGGGGAATCTACTATGATCGGGGAGTCTGTACGCTCTATAGCAAACAATAGATAATTTTCAATTGCCATTGGTGTTTCACCAACGACATGCACCATTGACGGGATTTCAAATTCATGTGACTTCAGTTCCTGCTGATAAATGTAATCGGCGGCTAGCTTTTTGTCAAAAAATCCTATATCAGAATTTTCCACAGTCTTATCGCCCTTGTAAAAAATCGTTCCGGCTAAGACACACGGATATTCTCCGCGTTGTCCTCCGATCTTTGTGCCACCGATATCGTAGATCATTAGCTGTGAATTAGAAAAAAAGAGTGGATTTCCTACAAGCATATTTTCTGTTTTCGTTACATCAATCTCAGTAATATCGTATTTTAAATCAGCTAACCTTTCGAAATCATAATTTAATTTTTGAACAGGAGGAAAGAGAGGTTCATCGGGGAAGATTTCAAATATTTGTTCTCCAAGTTTAGCGATCTCTTCTAAAATTTTGTTAAGATCTGTTTCATTGCGCAAATCTACTATATTAATGATCTGCTGTTGAAAACGCGAAACCCATATGAAAGGATCTGTATTTTTGAAATATCGGGGCAATAACGTTGGAATTGTACCGTTACTTCCTATAATGGTGAAGTTATCATCAATACCGTTCTTATAGAGGCTAATAATAGTCTGTCCAGGCTCATGTCCCTTTACTCTCTCGCCAGCGACGATTATTACACGAATATAAGAGTTAGAACATACATTTTGTAATATCTTTGCAATGCCTTCGTTTTCAACTTCACAAAAACCCGCAAGTGCGATATCATCTTTTCTAGAATTTAAGAGCTGGCGTGGCAGTTCATATGAACCACAAGTTATGACTGCAATATGTGCCTTAGGATTACCTAAAATCCAGTCACCTGAAACTGGAGGCCATTTTCTGTGTTCGATGTCTTCTGTTGTCATCTATATCAACTATCACGGAATTTTTGAGTTTTCGATGACATTATAATGTTTTTTAACAAAATTTGCAATATAAGATGATAAACTGAACTATATTCACCAAAAGAGTGCATTTTCTCTAGGTCTAGCAAGCAATAATGCTGATTCGGACCCTTTCTGATACTTGTATCCACGAACCACTATTACTGGAAAACCCTCATTCGACTGACCACTTATTAATTCTGCTGCTGATGCGAGTTCATCTGCGATGCCAATTTGTGTACTTTTCAACACGTAGCCGAATAGATCTTTAGCTCCTCTTAGATCTAAGATTGGTTTAATCCCCGAGGTCCCGATGGCTATATTAACTGCCCCTGAACGAAGTGCTCTGCCAAAAGTATCAGTAATAATCACTGCAACTTCTACACCAAATTCTTCATGGATTTTTTTTCTAATTCTTTCTGCAGAGCGATCTGAATTTTCTGGCAAAAGAAGAGCATAATTTTCTCCAAGAGAATTAGATTGATCCACTCCTGCATTTGCCATCACCCATCCTGCTGGTGTTTTTGATTCGATAATTAGTATTCCATCCTTCATCCGTACGATTGACTTTGCTTGACTGAGAATCACTTCTACATGTCTTGGGTCTTTATCGCATTGATTTGCAATTGTTTGTGCAAACTCAGAAGGTATGACAGTCCGTAAATCAACCAATCTTCCTTCCGCTCGTGAAACTATTGCATGAGCTATAACTATTATATCATCTTCTTGAATTACAATCCCCGCATTGTTTGTACATTTACATATTATTTCTCCAAGATCATCCCCATCTCTTATGATAGGTATACTGGGGATTGGAAAGATTTCAATTTTCGGGAGTTTCAATTTATCTTATCTCCTTTGAATCTTTTTAAGTAAACCTTTTAGTTTCTTCAGATCGCTTGGGGTGTTTACATTGAAAAACATATTGAGTTGAGGGTCGAATTGTTTGAAAATCTCAGCGTTGATATACAAAACTTTTACCTTTTGTAGGAGGCCATCCAATTTATATTGATTTTTCTGTATCAGTTCCTTTGATCTTTTTCTTGCTATTTCTGTCCTGTAAATGGCATGCAAGGGCTCAATAAATCCGTTTGACCATCGAGGTAATACCACATCATAGTCTTCAGATAACTCAATTAAAAGGAGTAAGGCATCTTGATTTAACAATGGTGTATCATTTGGTAACAATATGGTGTATTTGCCACTTGCGTGCATGAATGCTGCGTGTGCACCCAGTAAAGGACTCCTAATAGACTCTCTTTTGTCAATCACTATTTCTGCACGATTTTCTACAACTTCAAGATATTTTTCTTTTTGACTTTCTGTACTTACGATGACTATAATGTTATTAGAGAGTTCTTGAATCGCATCTATCATCCATAAAATCATTGGTTTGTTGTTTAACAAGAGTAAGCCTTTGTCCGAGATAACTGACTTAAGTCTATGAGATTTTCCTCCAGACAAAAATGCTATTGTAGTATTCATCAGAATTAGCCCTTCCATTTGCTCTTAGTTATATTCTGGTTGCTAAATAGTCTACGATAGCTTCAGCTATGTTCAATGTTGTAGTTTTTTGCAGGCCTTCCCATGCAGGGCATGCATTTACTTCAAGTAGGTAGTAATCCACATCCTGTTCATTTTCTGGGATCATTATATCTATTCCTGCAATTTCGCAACCAATTATTTGAGCCGCCCTAACGCAGATTTTCTTTAACTTATCATCCAGTTCACACAATTCTGGAGTAGCTCCTAAACTTACATTTGTCTTCCAACCATTATTTTCTGCAACTCGATACATAGCCGCAATAACTTGATCTCCTACAACCAAGGCTCTAATGTCTCGATTCCCATGTGGAATAAATTTCTGAAGATAAATTGTCAAATTAAATTGCTCTAAAGTTTCAAATATTAAATATGCTGTGTCCTCATCTTTTATTCTAGTAATCCCCTCGCCTCTTGAACCAAACAACGGTTTTATTACTATATCTTTATAGTTTCTAAAGAAATTCATTGCGTCATCGATTTTCTGTGCCACAATGGTTGGAGGCACTGAAATATTTATCCCATCTAAAGCCATTGACGTAAATAACTTGTCACTTGCTCGTTCAATTGCTGTTGCTGAATTAACGACATAAATACCTGAGTGTTCAAATAGTCTTATCACATTCATTCGAAAATAGATTTGTTCCAAAACGCCGATTCCTGAGCCCCTAACTAGGACACCGCTTAGTTCATTAATTAAATTAGAGTTGTTATAATGAACACTCAAAGTAGATGCACTATAATTTGCTATTGTATCTTTTATTGGGAAGAAAATTGTAGAGATGTTTTTCTTATCCAATACACGTTTTAACTGCAATTCATGCCAGCGAAGTTTCTGTCCTATTGACGAAATCGCAACTCCTATCTTCAAATTTACACTCTCTAATCTGTTTTAATAAACCATTGGAAGATCCATATTATTTAAAGAGGAAAAAATCTCGACAAATCTAGCGATATCGAGAAATGATGACACATTTTCCTCCTTTGCTCCCAATTTATTTTAAGGATCGATTTAAATCACGCTATCTTTGTTAATATACTGCTAATGATCACATCAGCAATCGAATGTTCTGTAACGCTTTGTAATCCCTTCCAGCCAGGACTTGGATTTACCTCTATAACATATCTTGTATCTTTTACTTCAACTAAATCGATTCCAGCCAGAACACATCCAACAGTTTTAGAAGCATCTACGCTAAGTTTTTCCAATGATTCATCAATTTTGCAAGGTTTTGGTATAGCACCTTCACTTATATTAGATTTCCAGTTATTAGAAATCCGATACATTGCAGAAATTACCCTATTACCAACTACAAGAGTTCTAATATCTTGTAGTCCATGAGGAAGGTATTCTTGCATGAAAATGGCTTGATTAGAGCGAAGTAGCGTATCAAATATACGCCAAGCAATCTCACGATCTGTTATTCTTACTAGTCCTTTCCCTCTACTTCCAATGATTGGTTTTACAATTACATCTTCCCCCAAGTTTGAGAAACCATCGAGTGCGGCATCTAGATTCTCAGTTACTATACTTTTCGGTACTGGTAAACCAACTTCGGCGAGTCGAATTCCTGAAAGAAATTTATCCCCAGCAACTTCAATTGCTTTGGGGGAATTGATGATCATTAGTCCTAGACCTTCTAATTTGTATAAAATGTCCAATTTAGTAGTTATTTGTTCTAATGTACCCATAGGAGGCCCTCTGACGATTAGCGCATCTAATTCATCTAAGAGATTTATGTCCTTCAGTTTAATTGTGTCTTTCTCAAAGCCAATATTTGCAACAAGTTGATCAAACGAAAAGATCAAAGGTGTAATTTGTCTTTTATGCAATGAACTAACTAATTCTTGAACTTCAAAACTCTTCTCAAGGTTTGTTATAATACCTATACGCATTTGAGCATCTCTCACACAACGTGTGTAGTTATTATTCACGATAAATTATCATTATAGAATCTTTTAAATAATATCTTATCATTTAAAGGACTTTTTATACTTCAAGAATACGATTTTCTGATGTCGGAAAAGGATGTTACGAAAGCATTTCAAGTCTAATTAGCACATCTTTTTTTCAAGATGTCCTCAAAAATAAGATAGAGAAAAGACGCAACCTTTATGAATGTACTGAGCACATTTTGAGTCAGATATGAATTCTTTTATTATGAAATAAGATAACTGGATGGGTTTTGATTATAATGGATGATGATGAGCAAGAAATGTATTTTGAAGTGATCAAAACAACTCCAACACCTTTTGACCGTTATGTTTCCCGAGGAGACATAGAGGATGTAGTCGACATTCCAGGTCCTCGACTGGAAGTTGAAAGAGGCGCCATGCGAGCAATAAGATTTACGTTGTCAGATCAGTCAGCTCGCTTTGTTCCCATTATAGGGGACGCCGGATCGGGAAAAACACACTTTTACTGGGTTCTAAAATCAAAAGATTTCGCCCCTCAAGATATAAACTATATAACAGTCTATGTTCCTAGTCCTCCTTCTCCAACTCGAATTCTTCTACACGTTTACACAGCCCTAATGGATGAAGTGGGAATAGAGGTTTTGAATATAGTGTCTGAGAAGGTTCTTAGTGATTTTGGAGCCACAGAACGACTGAAACGTGGATTTTCTTATGTTTCTGCTGAGCAGGTTGCACGAACTGCTATGAGATTTTATCCTGGTCTAAATGTGGACGTTTTAAAAAGTATAATTTTGTATGGAATGGGGACGAAAACGGGACAACAGCTAGAAGCCGAAATTGCAGAAGCATGGCTTCTTGGTGAGGCTATTTCAGAAGATGAAATGGAAAAAATTGGAGTAAAATCTCTAATTGAAGATGATGATGTTTGTTTAGCTGCAGTAAAGCTTTTTGTGGAAAATATGGACAGACCGATTGTCCTTTATTTTGACGAGCTTGAAATTCCCTTCAGAATGTTTGGTGAAGACGCAGAAATTAGACTCTGGGAAACTATGAAACGTCTTTATAATGAGTTACAGAATGTTGTAATTGTTGCATCATGCCTTCTGGAAGTTTGGGATAAAATAGAGTCCTTGGCAGACTCTGCCATGCGTTCCAGAATGGAGACTACTTTGCGTCTTTATCCCTTTAAAGTTGAGGATATAAAGGAATTCTACGTTAGAGCAATGTCCCACTTCTGGGACGTTAATAACTTACCAGATCCTGAAAACAAATTCTTCCCATTAGCGGAATTTGTCTTTGATAAGATTTACCACAGATCTAAAGGAAATCCACGAGATTCGATTAAGCTTATCCGAAAGGCAATTGATGAGAAAATAGATTCTTACATACAACCTGATTTGACTCTGCCAGAGGCCGTAAGAGTTATTCCACCTGCGCAAGTAGAAGCAGCAGTTGCTGAACAAGTAAAAATTGAAACCGCCGAAGAAGCAACTCCAGCCGTTGAACTCGCAGAAATTCTTGCAATTGATGTCAATCCAGGGAGTATTGTAGGAGGTGCATTATGCTCAGTACAAGCAATAGCGCGGAATTTAGGGAAACTAAATGAGATCTCTTTGGACCTAGATTTTGAATTTAGCACTGATCAAAAGAAGCAAAAATTAGGCGGCACTATTAAACGAGGACATTACATGCTCATAGGTGTAGAAGTACCTTCTGTCAAATCGTTTGATAAACCAGGGGGTGTTGCTGCATATTATGCAATACGGCGGTTACATGACGCACTAAAAAACGGGATTATTTCTAAAGGTTGCCTTATAACCCCATCTGGGACTAAAGGCAATAAATATATGCAAGTACGTGAGTCTGCGGGTAATAACATCATCGTAATCGAACTTAATCAAGAAGAAGCTGAAGATCTAATACGAAAATGCCAAGAGAAGCCTATAGCTCAAATGACTCCATTCATTAAATTATTATTCCCTGACTATGAGCCTGAACCTGAAGCTGAGCCTGAAGTTGAACCTGAAGTTAGGCCATATTCTGAGTCTTAACCGGTCGATTAAAATCATTTAAATACTTTGCT
>SMTZ1_10008812_pt1 | contig 10070 bp, 9 predicted proteins | sample DeeMarSWOR136_30_FD_25667 | JGI IMG/M metagenome (IMG submission 25667)
TGCTGATATACTCCTCGAATCCGGGAATGTAATGGTTCAAAAAAGCCAGGGCGGCGGAGGAAGTCCTATTCTGCGCGGATTTGAGGCCAATAAGATCCTTCTTGTGGTTGACGGCGTCCGTATGAACAATGCCATTTACCGGTCTGGCCACCTGCAGAATTCCATTACCATTGATCACAGCATCCTCGACCGTGTTGAGATCCTGTTTGGTCCATCCAGTATCATTTACGGAAGCGATGCCCTGGGAGGGGTTATTCATTATTATACCCGGGATCCGCAGTACAATGCCACCCATGCCTCGGTATACGGACAGTTCTCAACGGCCAATCTCGGGAAGATCCTGCACGGCGATTTTAATATCGGCAAGAAAAAGATAGCCAATACCACCAGCCTGACCTTTTGCGATTTTGATGATATCCGCAGTGGTAAAAACCGGAAAGCGGAATGGGGGGACTGGGGACAGGTGAATCATTATGCAAGCCGGATAAGTGATCATGATTCCACGATGGCCAATCCCAAACCCCATATCCAGAAAAATACCGGGTACCGGCAGCTTGATCTGCTCTCCAAAACCAGTTACGCTCCTTCTGCCCAGCTGGATCTCTTCCTGAATCTCCAACTGTCCACTTCATCCACAGTTGACCGCTTTGACCAGCTGAATGATTATGAGGGGGACATGATGAATTATGCGGAATGGTATTATGGTCCCCAGAACAGGTTCCTATCCTCCCTGCAGGCCGTCTATAAGAAACACAATCCCTTGTTCACCAACATGACGGCAACAGTGGCCTTTCAGAAGATAGACGAGGACCGGATCACAAGGAAGTTCAGGGTGAATGACAAGCTGTTCCAGGAGGAGGATGTATTTGTGTACAGTGCTACTTTTGATTTTACCAGGTTAATGAAAAAAGGACAGCGACTTCTTTATGGACTCGAGGTCAATCATAATGATGTGAGGTCAGCAGCCCGTTACGAAAACATCATCAACGGAAACATCAGCGAGGCCATTACACGTTATCCGTCGGGAGGCAGTCATACCAATTCCTTTTCGGCATACGGGAATTACAAAATGCTGGTCAATCCCAAGCTGGTATTGAATCTGGGACTCAGGTACCATTACGGGATGCTGCATTCGTCCTTTACCGACAGTGGCCTGCCATTTTCGGATATCAGTATCAATAATGGCGCCCTGACCGGCAGCGCAAGCGTGGTTTTCAGTCCACAAAAAACCTGGAAATACAACTTCATTTTCGCCACAGGATTCCGCAATCCGAACGTGGATGATTATGGCAAGGTCAGGGCCAAGGGGGACTTCATTACCATCCCCAACGAAAACCTGAAACCGGAATACACCTACAACCTGGAGATCGGGATCAGTAAAACCCTGCCCGGGATCGTAACTTTCAGCGGGGTGGTCTGGTTCACCTATCTCAACAATGCCATTGTACGCACCGATCATACCTGGAACGGCTCGGACTCCCTGGAGTATGACGGGGATAATTACCGTATCATCACCAACGGCAATGCCAGCCTGGCCACCATTCAGGGTGTTTCATTGAACGCAAGTTCCGCGCTCCCGGGCAATTTCACTTTCATGGGAAGCTTCAATTTCCTGAAGGGAAATGATATTACCAACGGGGTTCCCCTGGGACATATACCCCCGGTTTTCGGCCGGGTTTCTGCGGGTTATGCCTTCCGGAAATTCAATGCTGAGGCTTATGTGGCCTACAGCGGAAGGAAATACTGGAAGGATTTGTCCCCTTACGGGGAAGACAACGAAATTGAAGCCATAGCGGATTTTGGTTTCCCTGCCTGGGCTACCCTCAATCTCCGGACCCGGTACAGGTTCAATGAGCGCCTGATGGCGCAGTTTGCCATCCAGAATATCCTTGACCGTTTCTACAAAGTCTTTGCTTCTGGTGTCGGGGCTCCCGGCCGTAACTTTGTCCTTACCTTCCGGGCTGATTTCTGAGCACTGGCGTGAATGATGTCCTTGTCCCCGTCAGCCTTTGATATTTTTTCCTCGTCAGGGCCATAGCGATGAAAAACCCCCGCTTTTTTTATATTTTTATTTCATAGCTTGATTTCACCGTGAAGAATTTCGACTTAACGTTTCAACGGCTCCATTTTACCGGATTCCTGCTGATGCTATCCCTCTGGGGCATGGGACAGGACAGCACGGATTACCACCGCCCCATGCCAACGGGGTCAGATACTGCTTTTCGCCCTGATCTGTACCTTTTGTTTCCGGTAAGTTCAGGGAATTATCAACAACAGATGGTGGATTTCACATTGCCTGAACCCATCAGGGTCCTTGTGACTGACCGGGAAGGACGGCCGGTCCGGGGCAGTACCGTTTACTTCCGTACAGCCAGCCAGCCGGACAAGGCCACAGGCTTCAGCTGCCAGCCGGAAATTACCGTTACAGATACTGCCGGCCATGCTTCCTGCCAGGTCACCCTCGGATCGGTTCCCGGACATTACCAGGTCCTTGTCCGGACCCAGGGAAATATGCAGGCCGATACACTGCTGTTCCATTTTGAAGCCCGGAGTAAAAACTGGATGATCCTGCTTATATCGGGTTTGCTCTGTGGACTCGGACTTTTCCTCTGGGGGATGAAGCTGATGAGTACAGGATTCCAGAATTCTGCCGGGGACCGGATGCGGGGCATGCTGGGGCGCATGACCCATAACCGTTTCGTCGCGGTTGGAATAGGTGCACTTGTGACCACTATCATTCAAAGCAGCAGTGCCACCAGTGTGATGCTGGTGGGATTTGTTAATTCCCGTCTGATGGAGTTTCGCCGCACCATAGGGATCATTCTCGGGGCCATGATCGGAACCACTTTCACGGCACAGATCATTGCGTTCAAGATCACCGATTACGCACTGCTGATCATCGCAGTGGGATTTTTTATCTACACTTTTTCCCGCAAGCCCAGGATCAAAAACATAGGTGAATCGGTACTGGGATTCGGTATCCTTTTCTTTGGCATGCATATCATGTCTGAGGCCATGTATCCCGTCCGGTCCTATGCCCCCTTCCTCGATATCCTGGTCAATATGGAAAATCCACTGCTCGGTATCCTGGCCGGAGTGGTTTTCACTGCCCTGATCCAGAGCAGCAGTGCCTTCATCGGGATCATGATCGTATTGGCTTCACAGGGATTGTTAAGCCTCGAGGCATCCATTCCGCTGCTGCTGGGATCCAACCTTGGTACGGCGGTGACAGCTATCCTGGCGGGCATAGGTGCCAGCCGGGAGGGACTGAAAGTGGGGATAGCCATGGTCATTGTCAAACTTGCCGGCATCCTGATAATGGTCTGGTGGATCCCATCCTTTGCCGGATTGATCGAATCAGTATCCCCCAAAGCTGCTCCTGACATTGTCATTGAGACACAGGCCATTGCAGCTGTCCTGCCCAGGCAGATAGCCAATGCCCATACGGTTTTCAGTTTGCTCCTTGCCCTCATGTTCCTTCCTGCCACCAACCTGCTTGCCAGGCTGGTGGATGCCATTGTACCGCCGGACAGGGTCGCGGAGGAAGTAAAGCCCCGGACCATGTATCTGGACCGGCACTTTATCCAGACCCCTTCACTGGGACTGAACCTGGCCAAGCAGGAGGCCCTGCGGGCGGGTAACCTGGTGCGGGAGATGTGCTATGAGATCATCTTCCCGTTCACTGAGAAGTCCAGGGACCCACTTACGTCCATTGGCCGGAAAGAAGAAACGGTAGATTACCTTGCCACGGAGATCCAGCACTACCTCACTGCGCTCACCCGTGAGAATGTGGGACAAAAAAGGGTGGATGAAGCTTTCCAGATCATGTATGTAGTGAATGAATTCGAAAGCATTGCAGATATCATTTCCAAGATACTCGCACGCCGGGCCAGGACATGGCTGGATTCCGAAGCTGACTTCTCTGCGCAGGGAAAGAAGGAACTGCAGGAATTTCACCAGCATGTCATCAACCAGATGAACCGTTCCATGGAGGTATTCAAGGACATGAACCTGGAAAGGGCCAGGGAGATGAAAACCAAGTATAAAAAATACAGGCTGCTTGCCATGGAATTTGAAATGCATCACTACCGCAGACTGCAGGATCCTGCTTCCATCTCGCAGGAAAGCAGTGAAACCCACCTTGAACTGATCACCATGCTGAGAAACATAGCAGGTCATGCCACCAACATTGCCCGGATTTTCCTGAGCCAGCTTGAAGAAACCTAGTATGCCTGAATATGGAGACCCATCAAGAAAACAACACACCACGTATCGATCCGAAAATTCACGAAAGCTGGAAAACACTTCTGCTGGAAGAATTCAACCAGCCATATTTCATGGCACTGAAGCAGTACCTGGTCCAGGAGAAAAAAAACCATGTAATATATCCTCCCGGGAACAGGATATTTGCGGCCTTCGACAGGACATCCTTCGATCAGGTAAAGGTGGTTATCCTGGGACAGGATCCCTATCATGGGAAAGGACAGGCCCATGGCCTTTGTTTTTCAGTTCCGCAGGGCATTACAGCACCCCCTTCACTGGTAAACATTTTCAAGGAACTGAACAATGATGTGGGCATCTCCATCCCGTCCCATGGCAACCTGGAAGCATGGGCTGACCAGGGGGTCCTCCTCCTGAATGCCACCCTGACCGTAAGGGCCAACCAGGCCGGTTCACACCAGAACAAGGGCTGGGAAAATTTTACGGATGCCGTGATCAGGAAAATCTCTGAAGGTAAAAAGGGACTGGTATTCCTGTTGTGGGGTCGGTATGCGCAGGCCAAGGAACACCTGATCGATGGGGATCGCCATCATATTCTGAAAGCCGCCCATCCGTCACCATTCTCAGCCCATTCAGGATTTTTCGGGTGCCGGCACTTTTCCAGGGCCAACGAATTGCTGGAAAAACAGGGATTGACACCGGTGGACTGGAGCCTCTCCTAGCTTTTGATCATGGTCAGCAGCATTTTAAACGGCTGTACTGCTTTCACTGCATGAGGTATGTTGGCCGGCATGATGATGCTCTCGCCAGCATTCAGGGTATGTACATTCTCATTGATACGGATCTCTGCAGTGCCATCGAGGACCTGTACCATGGCATCAAAGGGAGCGGTATGCTCACTGAGTTCCTGTCCCATATCAAAGGCAAAAAGACTGATATTCCCGCCGGGGGATTTCACCACAGGTTTACTGACGATGGACTGATCCGCATATTCTACGGACCTGTCCAGCACCAACACCTGGTCCCTTGGAAACTGGTCTGAAGTCATGATCTATTTTGTTTATGCCGGGTTGAATTAAATCCATTCCTCTTTGAGGATCTGTCCCTGGATGCCTACCTGGACCGCCTTCACAGGTACCTTGCGGCTGGCACTGGAAGTGGCTGCCTGGACAAGTTGCAGGAGCCCCCCACAACAGGGTACCTCCATGATCATTACCGTGATGGTATTCACCACGGCCTGGTCTATCAAAGCTGTCAGCTTTTGCTCATATGCCTGCATGTTGCTGTCAAGCTTCGGACAGGCGATCACCAGGGATTTTTGCTGCAGGTGTTCTGAATGAAAATTGCCCAGCGCATACGCTACACAGTCCGCCGATACAAGCAGGTCAGATCCCTGAAAATAGCCCGCTCCGGGATTGATCAGGTGCAACTGGACGGGCCATTGGCGCAGTGCTGATGGCTGGTCTTCGAGGGTCCCTACTGCAGGTATAGCCTGTCCGGATTGGTTGCCAGGCATGAAAGACATCTCCCTTGATCCCGGACAACCACCTCCGGCATGCACATGCATTCCGGCAGGTTCAGGGACGGGTGCATGGTGGGCTGTATTCCGTGGTTTACCATGCTGGTGAACTTCCCGGATCACCTCAACCGGATTAAAATCCAGTCTTTCCTTGTTCTGCAGAAGATATTCAACTCCCTGTTTAAGGTAGCTGTGTTCCTGATGCTCCTTCAGGTGTTTCATGTGGGCCGTGACCACGTTCTTGCCTTTCTGTATCATTTCCTTCATCACAGCTATCTCATCATAGGGTTCCGCCTCCCTCTCTTCGATTGTCAGAGCATCCTGTGGACAATGCCCGATGCAAGCACCCAGGCCATCACACATCAAATCACTGATCAGTACGGCCTTGTCGTCGATGATCTGCAAAGCTCCTTCATGGCAGGTGGGGACACAACTGCCGCAACCGTCACATTTTTCCTCGTCTATTTTAATGATCTGTCTTTTCATCTGTCTCGTGTTTCAATCTGTCTATTCGTCCGGATCCCTTCCGTCCGCAGTCAATTCTTGTTTAATTCAGTATTATTTTCAAGCTTGATTTCGCTTATTTTTCTGTTTTCATAGAATTTCCGGAATCTTTCAGAAAATTCTGCCGGTAAATTTCCAAATACACAACTTTCAAAAGGACATCTACCCTCATCGATCCCGCAGAAGGAATGCTCCATTTTACCTTCGATCAATTCAATGATCTCCAGCAGGTTGACCTTGCCCGCTTCCTTGAGCAATTCAAAGCCTCCTTTGGGGCCCCGGCCAGACCTCAGGTATCCCTGCCTGACCAGGAGTTGCATGACTTTGGCAATGTGGTTCCTTGAAAATCCGGTTTTCTTTGCCATCTGGTTAACATTGATTGATCCTCTATGATTGGCCACCAGGGCAAGCGAATGGATGGCAATGGACGATGCCTCTGATATGGACGGGAATTTATTCATATATGTATTTCGGTATTTGAATACTCAAATATAGAAATAATATTTTAACCACCAAAAAACTTTCTTTAAAATATTTCATCAGGAATGGTAAAAACAAAGGATCTGCTAGTAAACAGTATTAAGCCTGTAGCGGCGGGCAATGTATCGTACGGGTAGCCATGCGGCAAGGAATCCGATGCCCAGTACGGTAAAGAACACCTTGACAACATCCAGTCCCTGGAACACCACGGGATATGCATCGATGATAAAAGATCCCGATCCGGTAAGTTTGATCAGACCATATTCTGCCTGCAGCCATGATAGCAGGGACCCCAGGATAAGGCCGATGACAGCCCCGCTGAAGGAGATCAACCAGCCTTCCAGCAGGAAGATCCGCTTGATCAGGGCAGCAGATGCCCCCAGGCTGTCAAGTGTGTTGATGTCTTTGCGCTTATCCAGGATCAGCATGGTCAGTGATCCTATGATATTAAAGGAGGCAATGACCAAAATAAAACTAAGGATGAAAAAGATGGCCCATTTTTCTGATTTCATGATCCTGTAAAACAATTCGTTTTGTTCATTCCTGTTCTGGACCCTGAATGTATCACCCAGGATGGATTGTATTTGCTGCTGGGTCACCTGTGGATCTTCCCCCTCATCGATGTCCAGTGCTATGGCTGTGACTTCAGTGGGGTATTGCAGCAGATCACGGGAAAACTCTATGGGGACCAGCAGGTACTTGGAATTGATCTGCTGTTCAATGCTGAACATCCCGGAGGGAAAAATGTATTTCCGGTTGATCGCTCTTTCCGGATTCATGGAAATATTCCCGGTCCGCCTGATCACATAAATGTTAATGGGATTCAGGAAGTTCAATCCGATGGCAAGGTGGTAGGCAATACCTATTCCTACAACGGCCATGGGCCGTTCTTTCTCCCATAAGGTGTAGGTACCGTCAACAATCATGGTGTCCACACCGGTAACAAGGTGGAACTGGTCATCCACCCCTAAAACCGTTGCAATGTGCTGCCTGTCCCCGTAACGCAAAAGGACATTTTCCTCGAGAATCTCAGAAAAATGACGTACTGCATGGTGCCCTCTTACCTCCTCGAAGGGATAATCTGCCGGATCAAAGGTTTTGCCTTCTGCCAGGCTGATCTTTAATTCCGGATCGAAGGAATTATAGAGGGATTTGATGATGCTGTCAAAACCGTTAAATACCGAAAGGACCGTGATCAGGGCCATCGTACCTATGGCCACGCCTGCGACAGAGATGGCAGAAATGATATTGATGGCATTCTGTGATTTCTTCGCCAGCAGATACCTTCTTGCTATGTACAGGGGCAGGTTCATATTATTTCACCGCTTTCACGATCAGTCCTGTTCCGGTTTTATGCTTTAACCTGACATCCAGGCAATTCAACACGATGCTGAATGGCAAGGTCAGCAGGTAATAAAACGGCAGCAGGACATAGAATAATTTACTGGAATTCAACATAATGACGGGATATTTCATCGACAGCCTCCACGATATCCTGCCGGGCCACCCGTAGGAATACCTGGCAAGGACCTCAGAAAATCCGGATGTTTTCAGTTTGTCTTCAATTTCTTCTATGTTATAGCCGTCCCTGACATGTTCTTCAATGAAGGAATCCTCATGGTCATCATGTACATCCGATCCGCCCAGGTCAGAAGGCGTGGAAATCAGCAGAATGCCACCCTCTTTCATGGAAAACGAAAAATTCCTGAATACCTCAGCATCCTCCAGGATGTGTTCCATCACATCCACACAAAGCACAAGATGGTATTTCCCTTCTTCCCTGAATCTGGTGAGGTCGGCTGTTTCAAAACGGACCCTGTCATGTTCCCCGATCCTGGAGAAGAATTCATTGCAATCCTGTACCTGATCTTCTTTTACATCCACACCCTTTATACGCCACTTGCGGGAAAGGCGTGACATAAAAAATATGAACTGGCCGAAACCTGATCCCGCATCCAGCACTTCCCCTTCTTCCCCAACCTGTCTTCGGGCCCGGCGCAGTTCCCGCTTAATATGCCATGCCCTCAGCAGCAGCAGATCAAGCAAGCGATAAAAGATTTTGCGGAGAAAAGGGGTGCGGTTAAAAACATTGCCAAGTCCCTTTTTGATGGGATCGTACTTCATTTTTTCAGCAATCTGTCAATATTCTCAATATAATCAAGTGAATCGTCCAGAAAGAACTGCAGCTCCGGTACCATCCTGAGCTGGTGCCTGATCCTGTTGCCGAGTTCATGCCGGATATGCTGGGAATGTTCTCCTATTGTCTTATCGAATAATGTTTTCTCAGCAGCCGGGAAAATACTCAAGAAGACCCTGGCCTGTCCAAGATCCGGGGTAATCCTTACGGCTGTGACAGTGATCATTTTTCCTGCAAAAATACGATTGCCCTCACGCTGGAATATATTGCCCAGTTCCTTTTGCAGCAGCCGGGAAACTTTATACTGTCTGGTAGTTGTCATCTGCCGGGTTATTTCCGGATCACTTTGGGAACTTTGAAAAAGCGACCGCTTTTTTCAGGGGCATTCAGCAATGCCTCTTCCATGCTAATGGTCGGGATCTTTGTATCCTCCCGCAAAACATTCGTTTTATCAGAAAGATAGACCAGGGGCTCCACATTTTCTGTGTCCAGTTCCTTCAGCTTCTCAACAAAGGTCAGTATCTGTTCAAGATCCTGGCGGATTTTTTCTTTCTCTTCTTCCCCGAATTCAAGGTATGCCAGCCTGGAGATCCTGTCTATCATCTGGTCATCAATCTTCATACCATCTCATTTTCAGGGCTAAAAATACAACTAATTCTGTTCACAAAAAATCTGAAAAGGATGGTTTGGTTTTTGGCATGGGATTTGCAACGAATTAGGTGACAGTTCATCCATCATATACCTGAAGATCATTTTCGGGGCACCGGGTTCACCACCCGGTTTTTTTTTGCCCTTAAAATCCCATTTCCTTATCCACCTGGTTCAATAAGGGAAATCCCTTCACATACCTGGACACATTTTCCACAAATACTTCTTGCAGTCTTGCGGATGAATATTGAGATGCCCCTGAAATGTGTGAGGTTATGATAACGTTTGGAAGTGTCCATAATTCATGATCAGATGGCAGTGGTTCAGGGTCTGTCACATCCAGTCCTGCTCCTGCCAGGTGTCCTGATTTCAGGGCTTCCACCAGATCAGGTGTTTTCACAAGCTTACCCCGGGAAACATTGATAAAATAAGCCCCCTTCTTCATCATTCCGAACTGCCGGGCACCAAACATCCCCTCGCTGACTTTCGTATGCGGGGCGGCACTGACAATTACATCAGCACTGGTCAGCAGCCAGGCTAGCCCGTCATCCTGTACCAGTC
>SMTZ1_10034095_pt1 | contig 10069 bp, 8 predicted proteins | sample DeeMarSWOR136_30_FD_25667 | JGI IMG/M metagenome (IMG submission 25667)
GCCTTTCCTCTCAGCATTACATTATCCTCCGGGGATCGCTGATCTCGCCGCTTAAGGCGGATGCAGCAGCGGTTGCGGGACTTGCCAGATATATAAAGGAATTGGGGTTACCCATTCTCCCCTTGAAATTGCGGTTGGCGGTGGAGAGACAGACCTCTCCATCCCCCAGTATCCCCTGATGAACTCCAACGCAGCCAGCACAGCCCGGGGGCAGGATAATAGCCCCAGCCTCAAGCAAGGCCTGAATATGCCCGGCTTTGACTGCCTCAATGAGAACCTCTCTTGAGGCAGGAGTCACCAGCAGTCTGGTATTGGGATGGCACTTCCTTCCCTTAAGAATCTCCGTTGCTACCTCAAGGTCGTCGAGGCGCCCGTTGGTACAGGTGCCGATGAATACCTGTTGCACCTTGGTACCCTTAACCTCTGCTACTGAAGCGGTATTATCCACCGCATGCGGCTTTGCCACCATGGGCTCTAAGCTAGCAGCATCGATTTCAATAATTCGCTCGTAGGTAGCATCAGGGTCAGGCTGAAGAGGGCGATAGCTATGCCCTCGACCACGGCTCATCAAATAATTCCTGCTGGTTTCGTCAGCAGGGAAAAGCCCTGTCTTGGCTCCAGCCTCCACCACCATGTTGGCGATGGTGAGCCGCTGCGATATCGTCATGTTCTCTACGGTCTCACCACAGAACTCCAGAGACATATAGGTAGCCCCATCGGCACCGATTTTCCCAATCAGGTAGAGGATCAAATCTTTGGCTGATACACCTTTTTGGAGGCCACCGCTAACCAGCACCTTTATGCTCTGCGGTACACGGAACCAGGTCTTTCCCAAAGCAAGAGCAATGGCTATGTCGGTGGAGCCCAACCCGGTGGCGAAGGCACCCAGCGCTCCAGCGGTAACTGTATGAGAATCTGCGCCAATAATGATGTCACCAGAACCAGCGTGGGACTCAGCGATCACCTGGTGGCAGATGCCTTCCCCAACATCAGATAGCCGTGCGCCGGTTTGCCCGGCGAAATCACGAATGAGCAGGTGGTCATTGGACAGCTCCTTGGTTGGCGTAGGAGCGTTATGGTCCAGGAAGAAGATGGTAGCCGCGGGATTGGCCAGACGGTCGAAGCCACATGCCAGGAATTGCTTTATTGCCAGAGGAGCGGTGCCATCCTGGGCGAAAACGAGGTCAACAGGACTGACAACGATGTCGCCAGCCTTTACATCAATTCCTGCCTTTTCACTGAGAATCCTCTCAGCTAAAGTCCTTCCCATAGCCTTCACATTCGCCAAAGCAAGCAAAGGCTCATTACTAGGTTGACCTCTATACTACTTAGCGATCACCGCCAGCACATCGCCCTTTTTCACTGAGGCTCCAGGCCCGAAGTTTAGTGCTTTGATCACACCGTCAGCAGGAGCGGGGATGGCATTCTCCATCTTCATCGCTTCCAACATAACTACAGTGTCCCCTGCCTTGACTCGATCCCCTACATTCACGACATATCTGATTAATGTCCCTGGCATAGGGACGAGCACGGTGACTTCTCCTTCGGCAACAGCTACCGGAGCTGGTTCACTTACCGTCGCAGGTTGAGGCGCAGCTTCCGGCTTAGGTGCTGGCTGTGTCGCTCTAGGAGTAGGGCCAGCAACAGGCCCCGTGATAGCTGCTGCGCCGGTTGGCTCCACCTCTACCTTGTAGTATTCGTCCTCGACGAAGACATTGTAGGTTCTGACGCCCGGTCCTTTGGCAGGAACCTCCTTTTCCACCTTCTCTACAAGCTCTCCTTTTAACGCCTTGGCAATTAGCTCATCCTCTCTCTTCACGTCCTCCATGGTCTTTGGCGCCCGAGGAGGCTTCCAATCATCGGGAATCGTTGGGTCCAAACCATACTTCCATCTCAGGAACCTCTTCCCAGTAGTGGGATAGAGGGCGCAGAGAAGTGTATCTCCGATGTCCTTAGCAATATCCTTGGTTTCCTCCCTGGCCTTCTCCAGTTCGGGCTCAACCATGTCGGCAGCGCGGCAAGTGATGGGCTTCTCGCCTCTCTCATAGCCCTTGAGAACCATCTTCTGGATCTTGGGATCAATTGGGGCTGGTGGCTTCCCATAGAGGCCCCAACAGTAGTCCTTCACCTCTTTAGAGATCATCTCGTAAGGTCCGACAAGGACATTCTGCACGGCTTGGACACCTACAATCTGGCTTGTCGGGGTAACTAGGGGAGGATAACCGAGCTCAGCTCGCGTTTTGGCCGTCATCTTCTGGCACTCGCCTAACCTGTCAAGGGCATCAGCTTGTTTCAACTGGGACACCAGGTTAGTGGTCATTCCCCCCGGAATCTGATGGATCAATACTCCGGCGTCGATAATCGCCATCTTGGAAGTGTCCACGAAATCCCTGTATTTGGGAGCGATTTGCTCCACCATGTCGCCACACTTGACTAGCTGCTCGATATCGAGCCCGGTATCCCTATCAGTTCCATAAAGGGCCACCACTATAGGCTCAATTGCTGGTTGGGAGGAACGAAGGGCGAAAGGAGCTAAGGCGGTATCGATGATATCGACCCCAGCTTCAATGGCCTTTAGGTCCTTGATGCAGATTGAGTCGGCTCCCATATCCTGGAGGATAAGGGATTTGTTGACATAATAGTCGAGATTGTACACCGGACCGCCCATCCTGGGCTGGGTTAGTGAATAACATACTGCCCCTTGTATGTGTTTGCCGGTTTCCTTAATAGCTTTGTAGGCCATTTCGTGATTGCGCTCATCGTTCACGGCGTCAAACACCCTGAAGATGTCGATCCCTACCTCGGCTGCGTGGTGGACAAAGGCCCTCACCAGGTCATCGGGGTGGTTTCGATAGGCGACGAGGTTCTGTCCTCGCAACAACATCTGAAGCGGGGTATCCGGCATGAGCTTTTTCAGCAGGCGGGGCCTCTCCCAAGGGTCTTCACCCAGGAAGCGGTGGGGGACATCGAATGTGGCTCCCCCCCAAACCTCCATAGCGTAGAAGCCACACTTATTCATTTCTGGAGCGATGGGCTCCATATCCTCAGTCCGCATCCTGGTAGCGATTGAGGATTGGTGTCCATCGCGAAAGGTGGTATCGCACACTTTAACTGGTTTTTTTGCTTTTGGCCTTGTTTTTATCTCCTCGGTGGTCAAGTCTTTTGCCAGGATGGGACCTTCTCCGATTCCGACCATGACCTCTGCCTCCTTTTCAGACTATTCTTCGTTGCCACAAAGTCCGCATTCTCATTATCTCTTCTCGTCCTAAAACGGGCCAAAGGTTCACCGCCATAGCTGGCCTTCGCCTCGGCATAATTGGCCCACGCGCTCTTTCTTCCTCCTCAATGCACGCGGATACGCCAGCTATAATGGCCGCCACAACCTTTTTTCTATCTTTCTCAGGTTTCAGTGTTATATTCATAGCTTCACACCGGGATATTCCCGTGTTTCTTAGGCGGCCTGGTTTCGCGCTTGCTGGATAGGAAATCCAGAGCTGTGATTATCTTGGGACGAGTCTCACTCGGCATAATAACTTCGTCTACCAATCCTCGAGATGCTGCAATATAGGGGTTATAGAACAGGTCAGCGTATTCTTGAATCTTCTCCTGCAACTTAGCCTCGGGATCGGCGGCTTCTGATATCTCGCGGCGATGGATAATATTAGCAGCTCCCTCGGCACCCATGACTGCGATCTCAGCAGTGGGCCAGGCGAAGACCATGTCGGCACCCAGTTCCTTGGCACACATTGCCAGGTAGGCACCACCATAAGCCTTGCGTACGATCAGGGTGATCTTGGGGACCGTGGCTTCCGAATAGCACCACAAGAGCTTGGCACCATGCCTTATTATTCCAGACCACTCCTGGTCGGTGCCGGGAAGATATCCGGGTACATCCACAAGGGTGAGCAAAGGGATATTGAAAGCATCGCAAAACCTGATGAAGCGAGTTGCTTTGTCAGAGGCGTTGACATCCAGACTGCCGGCAATAAACAGGGGTTGGTTGGCAATGATGCCCACGGTTCTCCCATTCATGCGAGCGAAACAGACGATCATATTCTCAGCATAGAGGGAATGCGGTTCCAAGACTGTCCCATTATCCACTATGGAACGAATAACATCCTTCATGTCATAGCTTTGGCGAGCGCTATCGGGGACTATGGTATCGAGGTCAGGGGCAATACGATTGGGGTCATCTCCTGTATCGAGAATGGGGGAGTCTTCCATATTGTTGGAAGGCAAATAGCTCAGTAGCTCCTTAATCATCTCGATGGCATGGTTATCGCTTTTACAGGCGAAATGTGCCACCCCACTCTTGACGTTGTGCACCGCAGCACCACCCAGGCTCTCGAAATCGATCTCCTCCCCGCTTACTGTCTTGATGACATCTGGGCCAGTGATGAACATGTAGCTGGTTTTCTCGACCATGAAAAGCCAGTCGGTCATGGCAGGGGAATATACTGCTCCTCCGGCAGTAGGGCCCATTATCGCTGAGATCTGGGGGATAACCCCTGAGGCACAGGAGTTGCGGAAGAATATGCCACCGTAGCCGGAGAGAGCGTCAACTCCTTCCTGAATGCGAGCACCGCCCGAATCGTTGAGGCCGATAACCGGAACCCCCATGCGCATGGCCACGTCCATGACCTTCCATATCTTCTTTGCGTGCATCTCCCCCAGAGTTCCCCCTCTGGAGGTAAAATCCTGGGAATAGGCGCATACGGGGCGACCATTTACTGTGCCGTAACCAGTTACTACCCCTTCAGCAGCGATAAAGGCTTTCTGCATGTCGAAATCGGTGCAGCGATGGCGAACAAACATATCCAGCTCGCAGAAGCTTCCAGGGTCGAACAGAAGGTCGAGCCTCTCCCTTGCCGTTAGCTTTCCAGCCTGGTGCTGCTTCTCAATCTGCTTTGGGCCACCTGATGCCTTCTCCTTTTCCTCCCTCTCCCTTAATTCTTTAAGACGATCGAATACCGTTGCCATCAGGCTGCTCCTTTCTTTGCCTGACTTTTCATTGATTCTATCCCCCCAGCCTTTCCCGACAATAACTTGATGCCAGCGATGTCGGCTCCTGTGACTCTATTGGTATCCTGGTGCATATGATCACTATCGGGTTGTATTGTGAACCTGAACAGCCTACTGGGTATTGACCCTTCTAAATCGAGGACGAGGGTATCAGGGGAAAAAGAGTGAGGGGAGTGTTTTGGAATAACATTTGCCTTGTGACCGTGGGTGAAGCATAGTGTTCGCAGGGGTTTCACAGTGTCTCTTAACCTTATTAACCAGCAGCTAGGGGGCAATTCACCTATTCTCAGTATGCCATCTAGCAGCTTCTTTGTCAAGGTTTGCGCTTATCGGTTAGCACTCCAGGTTAGCTTCAACATTATAGTACTACGGGGAGCCAGGAAAGCTCTGCTACAATATGGTAGAATGTTTAGCAAAGCCTAGCCTAAGCAGCTTGCAGGTCGCAGATTTAGTTGGTACGATGACTCTGTCCGTTAGGCCAATGGAACTGGAGGATATTCCCCAGGCCTCTGGGATCGAACGGGAAGCCTTCCCCCCACCCTGGCCCTCCACCAATTTCAGGCGGGAGCTAACGAGTAGCAGCTTGACCCATTACCTCGTAGCCTATGAAGAACTATATGAGAGTAAACGAACAGACGGTGAGCCTGAAGGCACAGATTGCAACGCCCGCTCCTCCAAATCTAAGCTTGCGACACTGAAATCAAGTCTGAGGCGCCTGTTCAGACCGGAAGCGGACCGAATAGCTCTGAGGCAACGCATCCTGGGATTTGCCGCTGTCTGGTTCATGGCCAATGAGGCTCATCTTGCTAACATAGCAGTGCGTGAGGCCTATCGACAGCGGGGCGTTGGCGAACTTTTGCTTATCTCGGTTATCAAGCTTGCTATAGAACACAATGCCCGGTTCATTACGCTTGAGGTACGCTTCACTAACAAGGCGGCTCAAGCTCTCTACAAAAAATATGGTTTCGTTGAAGTAGGAACTCGACGCGCCTATTACACGGATAATAGAGAGGATGCTTTGCTCATGACGGCGGATGGTATCACTTCAACTTCCTTTGAGGAGAATTTCCTGAGGCTGAGCCAAGCCTATGCCCAGAAATGGGGATTCAGCGTCTAGAGGCTTTCCGCGGCTCACTTTTGTTGGGGGCTATGCCGAAAACTAAAGCTATGGTAAGTTGACCAATTTTGGAGTAAGTTGTCTATCAATTAGCAATGCGTAAGGATGCTTACTACTCGGTCCAATCCACCAAGGTCAGTTGTTACGCTGATTTTGCTCTCAGGGAGGTGTTTCCTAGCCAGCTCACACGTTGCTTGTCCTTGGTCATGCCCTATCTCCAGGAGAACCGCCCCGCCCGGTAGCAGATTTCTCTCCGCCTGTGAGACAAGCCTTTCCATCATCTCCAGGCCATTGGCACCGCCACTCACAGCCAGCAGTGGTTCAAATCTTGATATCTCGGGGCTTAGTCTTACCAGCTCTGAATTTTTTACATAAGGCAGATTGGCAATAATGAGGTGTACAGGTTCAGGCAGAGGATCAAGCAGATCGCCTTGAAGCAGGGTGACTCTCTCGCTCACGCCATGGCGATGGCAGTATCTCCAAGGCAGCGCTGGAGATATCGGTGGCATAGATCTTCGCCTGGAACAGGTTTGTTGCTAAGGTAACAGCGATAGCCCCGCAGCCAGTGCCAACGTCAGCAATGAGGCAGGGGTGTGTAAAGACAGTGGTTGCCAGTTCAATAGCCTTCTCCGCCAGGAGTTCGGTTTCGGGTCGAGGTATGAGTACATGGCGGGCAACCTGAAACTCCAGGCCATAGAACTCTTTGTGCCCGATGATATAGGCAGCAGGTTCGTGGCTTATACGCCGCTGGATAATAGCTGAGTAGGCAGAGGTTTGCTCCGCTGTCAACCTTTTATCCAAGCTCATGTAGAGGCCAACTCGATCGAGTCCTAAGAGATACCTCAGAAGAAGTTCGGCCTCAAGGCGGGCATCATCAATACCGTGGGCAGCTAGGTTTTTTGCTGCTTCGTCAAGGGCCTCACTCAGGGTTACCCCACCTCCACCTCCAGTTGCTTCGCCTGATCGGCGCTAGCTACAGCATCGATGATCTCATCGAGATTGCCTTCCAGCACACTCTCCAGGTTGTGGAGGGTCAGGCCAATGCGATGATCGGTGACCCTCCCCTGTGGGAAATTATAGGTGCGAATCTTCTCTGAGCGATCCCCGGTTCCTACCTGAGAACGGCGAGCATCAGTTACCTCTTGAAACTGACGCTGGCGCTCCCTGTCCAAGAGCCGGGCGCGGAGGACTGCCATTGCCTTAACCCTGTTCTTCATTTGAGAGCGCTCGTCCTGACATGTAGTCACTATTCCCGTGGGCAGATGGGTGATACGCACTGCAGAGGATACTTTATTGACATGCTGGCCACCAGCACCACTCGCACGAAATGTATCCACTCTCAAGTCATTAGGGTCAATGGCCAACTCAACCTCTTCCGCCTCGGGCAGAACAGCCACAGTCGCTGTTGAGGTATGAATGCGGCCCGAAGATTCGGTTAGCGGCACTCGCTGCACACGGTGGACCCCACTCTCATACTTCAATCTGCCGTATACGTCCTTTCCTTTGACCTCGAAGATGATCTCCTTGAAACCACCGATACCGGTTTCATTGCTACTCATGATCTCGGGCAGCCAACCTTTGGCTGAGGCGTAGCGGGTATACATTCTAAAGAGATCGGCGGCAAAGAGCCCCGCTTCCTCGCCCCCGGCGCCAGCACGGATCTCCACAATGACATCCTTATCGTCAGCAGGATCATGAGGGATGAGAGCAACCTTGATCTCCTGAAGCAAGCGATCACACTGTTCCTCAAGGTGTTCCACCTCATCCTTGGCCAATTCGGCCATCTCCTCATCCAGGCCTTGGGCGATCATTGCTTGTGTTTCCTCCAGGCTTTTCACCGTAGCCTTATACTCCCTATACTTAGTGACTAATTCCTCGATTGACGCCTGCTCACGCGCCAGGTTCTGCACCTTATCGAAGTCAGAAGCCACTTCAGGCTCTGCCATAAGCTCGTTCAGTTCAATATAACGTCTTTCGATTGAGTCCAGTCTCTCAAGCATGGTTCACCTGAAAGAAATTCCCCCAATGGGGGAGATTTCTAAGCTAGTACTATTATAGCACAGGCAAGCTGCCTTTCAACGTAAGGTGCTTTAGCCCATGCCCCTGCTCAACACTTCAGTTACTTTGTCCAGCGGGATCGTTTCTTGCTCGCCCTTATCCATGTCTCTGAGCAGCATTGTCCCGCCTCTAACCTCATCCTCGCCGATGATCACAGCATAGCGTGCGCCCATAGAGTTAGCCTGCTTGAGCTGCGCCTTGAGGCTCCTATCGCCCAAGGGCAAGGTTACACCGCGCCCAGACTTTCTCAGCAGGGAAGCGAGCTTCAGAGCCTCATCCTTGGCCTCCTGTCCCAGGTAAGCGATGAATACAGCAGGTGACGGAGGTACCGGAACAGCAACTTTTTGCTTCTTTAGATTCAGCACAAGACGCTCAATCCCGGTGGCGAAGCCGATTGCAGGAGTAGGCCTACCACCGAGCTGCTCGATGAGGTCGTCATACCTTCCGCCAGCCCCAATGGTCGCCTGAGCTGCCATCTCTCCCTCCGGGGCGATCTCGAACACAGTTTTGGTGTAGTAGTCCAAACCCCGTACCAGACGGTGATTGATGACGAAGGGTAGATTCAGTAGATTAAGGTATCTCCTTAGCTGATCGAAGTGCCGGGCGCATTCATCACATAGGTAATCGATGCTCCTCGGCGCCTGCTCAGTAAGGGGGATGCAGGAAGACTTTCGGCAATCCAGAAGGCGCAATGGGTTTCTCAACAGTCGGCGCCTGCAATCGGGGCATAGGGACTCTCTATGCTGGGAATAGTATGCTCTCAGGCTATCGAGATACGCCGGTCGGCAGGTATTGCAGCCGATGCTGTTCAAGTAAAGGCTAAGCCGCCGCAGCCCCAGATTTACATAAAACTGCCAGGCTATGTCGATGACCTCAGCATCGAGGGCGGGGTCGCCGTCTCCCAGGGCCTCGACACCGAACTGGTGATGCTGTCGGTATCTTCCGGCCTGAGGACGCTCATACCTGTAGATAGCTGCTATATAGTAGAGCCTCACCGGCTGGGGAAGGGTGTGCATCCCGTGCTCCACATAGGCACGGCAGACCGACGCAGTCCCTTCAGGACGGAGGGTTAACTTATCCCCACTCCGATCCTCAAGCGTGTACATCTCCTTCTCCACAATATCGGTCTCCTCACCGATGCTGCGCACGAAAAGACGAGCGTCCTCAAAAGTGGGGGTGTCTATGCGTTGATATCCATACAGTTCAGAGATGGCAACTGCCTTCTGCGTGATGTAGCTCCAATATCCCTGCTCTTGGGGTAGGATATCCAAAGTGCCTCGCGGTGCCTGATACAAGAAAAGACCTCCTCTGCTAATGCGCCGCTTATCCGTCGTCTAGCAGAATACAGCATCGTGAGTTGTTTGTAAAGGAGATTGCATCTGAGCTAACCTTGGAATATACTCTAGGATAGAGATGACGCAGAGGGTGATCTTATGGATACGAAGCCCTCGATTGACATAAAGCCTCTGATCGACAAGGTGAAAGAGTACCTTGCTGAGAACAAGCTGGCTTTGGTAGAAGATGCCTACCGCTTGGCACTGAAGGCGCATGCCAATCAGCGTCGCCGGTCGGGGGACCCCTATATAACTCATCCGGTGGAGACAGCGATGATCGTCGCTGATCTTCAGCTCGACGAGATCTCCCTTGCTGCTGCCTTACTCCATGATGTTACTGAGGACTGTGGTGTTCCTTTCACGGACATTGAGAAGCGATTCGGGCCCGAGGTGAGCAAGCTAGTTGAAGGTATGACCAGACTGGACAAGATCTCATCACATCTTTTGGAGGGAGAGCTTGATAAGGTTGTTGAAAGCGAAGCCCAGGTGGAAAGCCTGCGCAAGATGTTCGTGGTCACAGCCGAGGACATCCGAGTGG
>SMTZ1_10008815_pt1 | contig 10068 bp, 9 predicted proteins | sample DeeMarSWOR136_30_FD_25667 | JGI IMG/M metagenome (IMG submission 25667)
AAAATAATATTAAACCGCATGACGCTGGTATTGAGATAGCTAAACAACGAATTACGGAGGTGGGCAAATGAAAGTGATTGTTTATTCAAGTGAGCAGTGCCCTTGGTGCGACAAGGTTAAGGATTTTTTGAAGGAGAATAAGATTGAGTTTGAGGTTAAGGACGTTGGCAAGGATACCAAGGCAAGAGAGGAGATGATAGAGAAGACAGGGCAGATGGGAGTCCCTGTTACAGATATAGACGGGGAGATTGTTGTTGGATTTAATATCCCTTTGTTAAAACACCATTTGAAAATTAAATAGAATTACTTCTTTTTCTTTTTCTCCAAGAATTTTCTTACTTTAATATCAGCTTTTGGTTTTGCATTCGGACCCAAGGCATAATATATTTTTTCTGCCTCCGGGCCCCAGGAATAATCCCCTTTTTCTGCTTTTATTTTGTGGATTTTGAATTCTCCTAGTTTTGTGCCTTTTCTCAGATGATAGTATATGCTTCTCAAGGTGACTGGCGGGTAAACTTCCCTGTAGATTTTATAGATATCATAGCCATAGCCCTGCTTTATAAAATAAAGAATTTCAATTATATTTTGTCTTATATCAGATCCAACTGGTCTTCCCCGAGGCATAGAATTGGAAATGTTTTAATAGTTTAAATAAATTTTGTTTCAGTATGGAAAGAATTTTTTTACTGACGAAAGAAGACATTAAGCTGGCTGTTGCAGAAGTGCTTGCTGTAACAAGGACAAGAAAATATAATCTTGATGGAAATAAGATGGCTGTCAATACCAATCTTTCTTTTGATTTTCTTAAAAGACTTGCTTATGTCAAGAAAATTGATGGTGTTGAGCTAAAACAGAAGTTTGGATTGCGGAGGCCCCATCTCAAGCCTGGTTTTCATCCCACTAGCCTAAACCCAAAATTAGCCAGGGCAATGGTAAATCTTACTGGGATAAGGAGGGGTGCTCTCTTAGACTGTTTTTGCGGTGTTGGGGGAATACTTGTTGAAGCTGGCTTAATCGGGTTAAGGCCAGTTGGTTATGATATTGATGAAAAAATGGTTGATTTGGCAAAGATTAATCTTGAGTATTATAAGATTAAGAATTACAAGCTGAAGGTAAAGGATGCAAGGACTTTAAAGAAGAAGTTTGATTATATTGTTGCTGATTTGCCTTATGGCAGAGCAACAAAAGATATTGACAAAAGTTTGTATGCTGATTTTCTCAAGGTTTTGAAGAAAATACTTGGAAAGAGGGCTGTTATTGGATTTCCAAGCAATGTTGATTATAAGAAGATGATTAAGAAGGAAAAGCTGAGATTAGTTGATGAATTTGATTATTATCTGCATAAAAGTTTAAGCAAGAGAATTTGTATTATTGAGTAGATTTTTCTTCAAGTTCTTCTCTTTCTGCTTCAAGAAGAAGGGCTTTTTCTGTTCTTGCAACTATTTCGCGGATTTGCTGGACTGCGTCTGCATTTGCAGAGATAGAATCAATGCCCTGCATTACAAGGAATTTTGCCATTTCTGGTTTACTTCCTGCCTGCCCGCAGATAGATGTCTCAACATTATATTTTTTGCATGTTTTTATGACCCTTGCCATCTGGCCAAGGACTGCTGCGTGCATTTCATCATATAATTTTTGGATTCTTTCATTATTCCTGTCAATCCCCAATGTCAGCTGGGTTAAATCATTTGTTCCAAATGAGATAAAATCAATTCCTTCTTTGCACAGTTCTTCTATTATCCAGCATGACGCAGGTGTTTCAATCATTACACCAAATTTTATATCCTGGCATGGTTCAAGTCCAACCTGCCTCATTATTTCTTTTGCTTTTCTGACTTCCCTTGTCCTTATTACAAATGGAACCATTACCCCTATATTTTTCATTCCTTTTTCATGAAGGCGCTTTACTGCTTCAAACTCTGCTTTTAGGATTTCTGGTTCATCAAGTGCTCTTCTGATTGCATGCCAGCCAATCATTGGGTCTGTTTCTTTTGGCTCTTTATCTCCGCCTTTGAGGTTGCGGTATTCATCTGTCCTCATGTCAGATGTCCTTATCCATACTGGTTTTCCTTTGAAGGCTTTTGCAATTCCCCCAATTCCATCCATCAGGAGTTTTATATAATCTTCTTTTTTATTCTGGCGCATATATTCTGCTGGGTGGATTTTCCCCTGAGCAATCATTATTTCAATTCTTACAAGCCCCACACCATCTGCCCCTGTTGCAGCTGCTTTTTCTGCATAATCAGGAAGGTCTGCAATTACTTTAATCTTGGTTGCTGTTATTATCTTGCATGGAGCTGCCGGGGTTGGTTTTGGTTTTTCTTCTGGCTTTTCTTTTTCTATTTTTCCTGCATAGACATTTCCATGGGTTGCATTAACTGTTATTGTGCTGCCTTCCTTGAGGATTTCTGTTGCATTCCCTGTTCCAACAATACATGGAATTCCCATTTCCCTTGATACAATTGCAGCATGGCATGTCAATCCTCCTTCATCTGTAACTATTGCTGCTGCCCTCTGCATTGCAGGGACCATATCAGGGGTTGTCATTGTTGTGACAAGTATGTTTCCTTTCTGTACTTTATCAAGGTCCTCCATTTTCAAGACGATTTTTACTGTTCCAGAAGCAGAGCCCTGTGATGCTGTTTCTCCTTTGACAAGAACTCCTTTTTCTTCTTTTGAGACTGGTATTACTTTTTTTGGCTTTGAAGGCTTGAATGTCGTTACTGCCCTTGACTGCACAATATAGACTTTCTCTCCTTCAATTGCCCACTCAATGTCCTGTGGTTTTTTGTAGTGCTTTTCTATTTTCTTAGATAATCTTGCAAGTTCATAAAGTTCCTTGTCATTAAGGACACGTTCTTTTTCTTCTTTTGGAGAAAGTTTTTTTTCCTTGTTTTCCCCTGTTTCTGGATCCCTTATGATTTTAATCTTCTGTTCTTTTACTTCTGCTTTTGTTACATTGTTTGTTGCCTTGTCTATTATGTATAAATCTGGGTTAACTGCACCTGAGACAACTGCCTCTCCTAAACCAAATGCAGCTTCGACAATGATTTCATTTGGATTGTTTGTTGCAGGATTTATTGAGAACATAACTCCTGCTTTGTCTGAGTTGACCATTTTCTGGATGACAACTGCTATGAAAACCTTTTCATGGGGAAAATTATTCTTTACACGATAGAATATTGCCCTTGCAGTGAACAAGGATGCCCAGCATTTTTGTGCTGCCTCAATTATCTGCTCACGGCCTCGGACATTCAAGTAGGTAGCCTGCTGTCCTGCAAATGAGGCTTCTGGAAGGTCTTCTGCTGTTGCAGATGAACGCGCTGCAATAAACACGAGGTCTTCTGGCTTGAGAAGCTCTGCTGCTTTTCCTTGTTTTATTGATAAGGTTTCATAGGCATCTATGACTGCTGCCTTTATTTCTTCTGGCATTTGTGTTGAGATTATCAGCTGCTGAATTTGCTTTGCAGTTGCCTGCAGCTTGTCTGTATCCTCTACATCAAGCCCTTTTAGAATTTCCAGTATCTTGTCTTTTATCTCTGTCTGTTCAATAAAGAATTTGTATGATTGTGCTGTTACAACAAAGCCAGGAGGGATTGGAAGCCCTGCATTTGACATCTCTCCAAGATTTGCGCCTTTGCCACCTGCTGTTCCTATGCTTTCTTTGTTTAAATCCTTGAACCAGGCAATATGTTCCATTTGAATACCTCTTTTTCATTTATACAGATTATTCTTTTATATAAAGGTTACTGAAACTCCTGTCTTAAACTTTATTTTTGCTTGTTTTGGTATTTCTACAACAAATTTTGCCTTGTTTTTTGAAGTATATAATGCAAAAGGCTTGAAGTTATTTTTTATATCAACAATTTTTTTATTTTTGTCAAGAAACAAGACATCAATTGGATAAAACACAAAAAACATATGCAAGGAAATGATTTTTTCTTTTTTAAATTCAAGGACAATTGTTTTCTTTTTTGAGAACATCAATCCGAGGCTTTTTGAGAGAAATGTTCTGCAGGTTTTGGCTGGCTTTATTTTAGTCATTATCCTTTCTATCAGATTTAGTATTTATATATCTTACTAGTCAGAAAGTTTTATATATCTGGTTAGCCTTTTCTCCATAATCAGAGAATAATTCCATTTTAATCAAAAAAATGAGGTGGGTATAGATGAAGAAGTTATTAATTCTGGCTTTAATATTATTTGGAATCCTACTTGCAGCAACTGCTTATGCTGCTGATTGCGGAGGAACAACTCCATGCAATTGCAGCAATAATTTAATTGCATCAAGGGTATTGAATGCGAGCGATAATTTAACTAACTGTGCTGGAACTATATTAATCTTAAATACAGACGGAGTTACTCTGGATTGTAATGGGACTACTGTTTCTGCTACAGGATCTAATTATGGAATCCAGCTATCTTCCAGTCACTCTACTGTAAGAAACTGCACCATCACTAATGGAACCCGCCTAATTTATCTCCATTCTGGTATAAACAACACTGTTGATAATAATGTGATTTATGGGTCTCGAGATGACGGCATTGCAGTATATTCCCATAACCACACCCTAACCAACAATGCGATTCATGATAACCAAGCAGGAATTACAATATACCAAAAGAATCGTATTTTAATACAAGACAATAATATCAGCAGTAATAACAAGACAGGCGTTTATGTTGACAATGCCTGTTTTCTTGAGGAAACAAAAATACTTTTAGCAGACGGTTCTTATAAAAACATTGAAGATATTCAAGTTGGAGATTTAGTTAAATCATATGATGAGGATACAGGAGAACTACGAACAGGTAAAGTCAAAAAAACCTTTTACCATGAAAAAACACAAGGCTATTTGATAATCAACAATCTCCTGAAATTAACTAAAAACCATCCTATGTATGTGAATAACAACTGGGCTTCTGCAGGAGAGATAAAGCTGGGAGATTTATTATGGGACAAGGACGGAAATTATATTGAGGTAACCTCAATACAAGAAATAGATGAAACAGTTCCAACATATAATCTTGAAGTTTCTGGATATCATAATTATTTTGCAGAGAACATACTGACACACAACAAATGCCCAAGAGTCTTTACTCATAACGGCGAGGACTATGAATTTGATTTATTAATCAATGTAGCCCAGCTTGGAGTAGATAGTGACAAAGTATTCTCTTATCCATTGAAACACATGAAAGAACCAATGATACTTATAGAATATGACCCAGATGAAGTAAATTACATAGACCATTTAGAGCTTAAGATTACAGACAAGGCAGATAAATCCTGGTGGCAATTCTGGTTAAAAGATAAAAGTTATGTACTTAAGCCTATTTCCTGCATTGGAAGCTCATGCGACGTATCAAAGATTGCTGACAGAGATTATGACTACCTTCTTTTAGATGAAGATTTCCAGGAATATTATATTGAATTTGAAGAATTTCCAGTTCTTGAACAAGGATATGAAAGAACAATAGAAATAATATCAAGTGGTTATCAGCTTATGCTTAGGCATGCTGATTACAGCTCTTATCCAAGTTATGTCATGGAATTCTTAAACGAATACTTTATAACACATCCGCACAATTCATTTACTGATATCATCAACAATACATTATCAGGCAACGGGCTAGGAGGAACTTCTCTTGGTGATAAGTGCGGAATATTCTTAAAAGGAGAAGATAATGCTACAATAATAAATAACACTATAAATACAAATAAGATAGGGATAGGCATAGACGGTACATCTGCAATCCAGACAGCTGACATCAACATTACTGGAAATTCAATATACCAAAACACAGAAGATGGAATCAACATTGGAAATTTTACAGTAGTAGCCAACCTTCTGGTTTGGCATAACAATATATACAGCAATACCAATTATGAGGTAAACTCTTCTTACCATGCAATAGAACTTTCTTACAATAATGAGGGTAATTATTGGGGAAGGACTACCTGTCCTTTGTTTATTGCAGGAACAGACTCAAATGCAGCAAATGTGACTGACACTTATCCTTATGCTGCTGCTAATTCATGGGATGTTGGAGGAAGCCCTTCACTTTGCCCACCAACAGCAGGATTTGGCACCAACCCTGTTGATGCCTATAATTCATCTTCCCAGACTGTAACATTTGAATTAAACTGTTCAGATGACACTTCAGTTGATGTTTTACAGCTTTGGGGCGACTGGACAGGAACATGGCATGCAAACCAAACAAACTCAACTCCTGTTAACCATACCATATGGGCTGTTACTGTAAACAATATTCCAGACGGAACCTGGACATGGGGCGCTTATTGCAATGATTCTGCAGGCAATGGTGATTGGACAGACACAAACAGGACTTTTACTGTTGATACAGCCATCCCAGGGGTTACTATAACTGCGCCTGCAGCAGGTACAGGTTATAATGCCAGCTTTGTAGTAACTGCCACTGTTACAGACTCACCAAGCACAGTTACATATAGGTGGGAGAATACATCCACTAACGGCAGCTGGGCAAGCATGAGCAATACAACTGCAACCAGCTGGAATGCAACTTTTAATGTAGCTTCTGTTTCAGAGGGCAGCTATACCTTTAGAGTTAACGCAACTGACGCAAGCGCTAACAGCAACTCAACAGAGACAGTAACTGGAGTTATAATAGATACTACTGCCCCAAATATCACTGCGTTTAGCTGCAGTGATATTACAGCAGGCGCAAGCCAGAGCTGCAGCTGCTCTGCTTCTGACAATTCTGAATCTTTTGGAGGAAGCGTCAGCACCTCAGTAACATCTGCTGATACATCAACAGCAGGGACAAAGTCAGTTACATGCACAGCAACAGATACTGCTGGAAATACAAATGAATCAACAACGTCCTATACTGTCAGTGCTGCAGCTACTACTACTGGAGGAGGAGGCACTGCAAGCACTTATGTTCTTACAGTGGATGTTGACGAAGGACCTCAGACATATACTATGAGGACTACAGATATTATAAGGATTAAACTGGATGGTGATTTGCATTCATTTAAGGTTACTGCTATTTATGATGATTATATAACTGTAAGGGTTAAAAGCAATGACGAATATTATGATGTTAAAATAAATGAAACAGTAAATGTTGATGTTGATAAAGACGGCACTTATGATTTATCTATAACACTTAAAGAGATTATAAGCAGCAGGAGAGTAAAGGTTACACTGGAAAGAATTTCAGAAGTGGTTCCTGAATTTATTGAGGCTGAGGAAGAATTGGTTGAAGAAGAGATTATTAGTGAAGAGGTACCTGAAGAAGAAGCACCTCCTGCAGAAGAAGTTAAGATAACCAAGAAAGTAAACCTGGTGTGGCTGTGGATATTGATTATAGCAGTTGTAGTTGTAGTTTGTGCTTATTATTTTTTATTTCGCAAGAAGAAGAGAGGAAGGAAAAAGAAACACAGTTTATTTAGTGTTGATTTTTAGAAAGTTTTTTAATTCTTTTTCTTATTTTTCTTTTATATGGAAGAGCTTAGGGAATGGACTGAGGATTTGAGAGAAGCAAGCAAGAAAAAGATTATTCTTGTTGAAGGCATGAAGGATAAAAGAGCTCTTGAGGAATTTGGTGTTGGGAATATTATTATTTTGAAAGGGCGTGCACTCTTCAAGGTTGTTGAAGAGGTTATTGAGTCTGGAAAAGAATGCATTATTCTTTTTGATTTGGATAAAAAGGGAAAGGAATTATTTGGGAGGGTTAATTCCCGTTTGCAGCATTTTGGTGTTAAGGTTGACAACAGCTTCCGCGAATTTCTTTTTAAGAATACAAAACTGAGGCAGGTAGAAGGGCTTGTTTCTTATTTGAAAAGAATTGAGGCATAGCCAACTGCATTCCTGTAGTCTCCGACAATGTCTCCTGATGTGTAATACTGCAGGAGTTTTGCTTCTTTTGCTTTCATCTGTTTTGCTGTTTCTATTGCTGCTGCAATTGCATTTGCACCGCAGATTGTTGCCTCTGTTTCTTGAAGATAATTTAGGAATGATTCTGTGTCTAGTTTTTCTATATATTTTATTGCTTCTCTGTCAAGTTTATATAAATTTTCTTTTACTTTTGTCTGGAAAGGAACATAACCATAGCTGAATCCATAATGTGTGAAATCAGATGATGCAATTATGATTATTTTCTTGTTTTCTTGTTTTGCTGTGTTTGCTATTGTTTCTGCTACTTTTTTATAGTCTGCTTCTGGACCTATTATTATTGGGACAATCCTTATATTGTTTAGGTTGTCTTTGTTTGCAAACTGAAGGAATGGGAGCTGCACTTCAATTGAATGCTCTTTTGCATGCAGTTCCTTATTTTCAACTATGTTGAAGTTAGAGTTTTTGATCAGTTTTTTTGCAAAATCAATGTCTGTTTTTACTATTCCTAGAGGGGTTTCAAAATCATCCAGCAGTGTTGCTGCTTTTCCAAAACCCTGGTGGTTTGCCCCTAATATTACAAAAATATCCGGAAATCTCGATTCTGCAATTTTCTTGTATGCCCATGCCTGGCAAGGGCCTGAGAACTGGTAGCCTGCATGAGGAACTATTATGCCAGTTATTTCTTTGTCTGTTCTTTTTGAGGGCAGGGCTCCTGGGCCTTTTTCATGAGTAAAGCATTCAGCTATCTGTTTGTCCAGAAGCTCAAATAATTCTTCATAGAACATCCCTACTGTAATTGGTTTTCTTGCCATAGAATAAAAATAAGAAAAGAGATTTAAAAATTTTATGTTCCTTCTTCCCAGGATTCAATGTAACTAGCCTGTTTAGGGCTAAGTTTATCTATCTGCATCCCCATTGCTTCAAGCTTCATTTCTGCAACCATTTTATCTTGCTCTTTGCTGATTTCATAGACTTTATTTTCCATTTGCCCTGCTTCTTTTGCAAGTTTTAAGATGCATAACACCTGGTTTGCAAATGACAAGTCCATTACTTCAGATGGATGCCCTTCTGCTGCTGCAAGATTTGCCAGCCTTCCCTGTGCAACAAGATATACTTTTTTTCCTTCTGGAAAAATATACTCTTCAAGGTCTTTCCTGATTGTCCTTTTTGATGATGCATATTCATCTAGCTGGTCAACTCTTACTTCAACATTAAAATGCCCTACATTTGAAAGGATTGCTCCATTTTTCAATAATGGGAAATGCTCTTTTGTTATTATATCTTTGCAACCTGTTGCTGTCACGAAGATATCCCCTATTTTGACTGCTTCTTTAATTGGCATCACTCCAAAGCCATCCATTATTGCTTTTAGTGCGTGGATTGGATTTGTTTCTGTTACTATAACATGCGCACCCATTCCTTTTGCACGTATTGCAGTACCTTTTCCGCAGTGGCCATAGCCTGCAACAACAAAGGTCTTTCCTGCAATTAAGACAGATGTTGAACGCAGGATTCCGTCGATAGCTCCCTGCCCTGTTCCGTATATATTATCAAAATCCCATTTTGTTTCTGCATTATTAACTGCAATTATAGGATATGGGAGTTTTCCTTGTTTTGCCATGTTTACAAAACGGTGGACTCCTGTTGATGTTTCTTCTGTCCCGCCTTTTATCTTGAATTTTTCTGAATGTTTGTCATAATATCTAAAGACTAAATCACCTCCGTCGTCCATTGTAAATGTAGGCTGTGTTTCAAGAACTTTATCCAAGCACCAGTAATATTTTTCATCATTTGCATGCCATGCAAATATTTTAACCCCTTCTTTTGCCAATTGCGCAGCAACATCATCCTGTGTGCTTAGAGGATTGCAGCCAGCCCATGCAACTTCTGCTCCGAGAGCACGGAGAGTCCTTACAAGAACTGCTGTTTCTTTTGTAACATGGATTGCCCCCCCTATTTTAATTCCAGTTAATGGCTTTTCTGCCTCGTATTTTTTCCTTAACTGCATTAGAACAGGCATGTGGTCTTCTGCCCATTCAATCCTTTTGAGACCTGCTTCTGCCAAGCTAAGGTCTGCAACTGCATAGTTTTCTGTTTCTTGCATTATAATCACCCCAAGCCAGGAAGCTGTTAGAAGGTTATATATTTTTATTGGGAAATATTGGACAATGTCTACTTATTT
>SMTZ1_10008816_pt1 | contig 10068 bp, 12 predicted proteins | sample DeeMarSWOR136_30_FD_25667 | JGI IMG/M metagenome (IMG submission 25667)
AATCCGGGAGTAAGATAGTCTCACTCGCCGATTTAATTGTCCTAGGGGGATGTGCTGGAGTCGAACAAGCTGCTAAGAATGCAGGTCATGATGTAATTGTTCCCTTCACGCCAGGGCGCACGGATGCTTCGCAAGAGCAAACCGACGTGAAGTCATTCTCCGTCCTCGAGCCAGTTGCAGACGGGTTCCGCAACTATCTAAAAACCAAATACTCTGTATCAGCAGAGGAACTCTTAGTAGATCGGGCGCAACTGCTGACACTAACTGCTCCTGAGATGACAGTTCTAACCGGTGGTATGCGAGTATTGAATACCAACTTCAAACAATCCCGACATGGCGTCTTCACCAAACGAGTGGAGACTCTCACCAATGACTTCTTTGTGAATCTCCTAGACATGAACATAACATGGAAGCCAACCTCAAAAGACAAAGACGTGTTTGAGGGGTATGATCGGTTAACTGGAAAACTAAAATGGACCGGCACCCGAGTCGACCTCATCTTTGGTTCAAACTCGCAGCTCCGAGCAATCGCTGAAGTCTATGCTTGTGAAGACTCGTCAAATAAATTCGTTCACGATTTCATAGCAGCTTGGAACAAGGTAATGAACGCAGATCGATTCGACCTTTCATCTCGGTAATTATAAAAAACATATACAACTTCACCAGAATGCATTATCTTAGAAAGTAAATTCAGAACGCAGTATGCGAAGAACTAAAAATAATACAAATTCAATAGATAGAAAAAAATTATGCACCAGTAGATTCAATGTTTGAATTCAGATGAATGTTAACTATAAATTTATCCTTTTATTTTGTTTCCATTTTGCCCATACTACTAGAAATGTTGGAAGGATAAACACTGATGCTAAAAAGCTGTATAATATAGTTAATGCAGTTATACCTCCAAATTGTTGTAAAGGAGGCATCAGGGCAAACACTAGTAACCCAAAGCCAGAAATAGTTGTGGCTGCGGCTCCAAATAAGGCAGTACCTGTATGAGTTACTGTACTCCGGCAAGCATCATCAATATATGCTGTAGTTGAAGTTGGTTTTTTAAATGTGACCTTTCCCAGAAGCGCACATGATGGACAAGTAAGTTTTAAAACTTCTCCAGGTTTACCAGTAACAGTTACAATTTTTCCACATTTCGGACATCCGACTCTCTTTTGAATCGGAAGATGATTTTTTATTTTATTGTTTTCAAGATCCTCAAGAAACCTATGAGTAATATGTATTCCATAAGTAATTCCTAGACCGATAGTTAAAGACGCAATTGTTATCGTCATCATATTAAGTGGAATGTTTACAAAATACATTGTTCCGAGAGTCCATGCAACACAAAATATTACAGGGGTCAATGTAATCAATCCTAGTATCAATGATCGCCATTTATACCAAAATACAATAGTTAGAACAATAAAAGATAAAATAATTGTGATAACCAACGAACGAATTTGACTTTCATTTAAGGAATCCATTATAACCTTTGTTAAAATGGGACCACTTGTCACTATAGCTTTATCTGCATTATTGTCCAACGGTTTTTTATCTTCCTCCAAATCATTATAAAGTGTTTCAATAGCTTCATTGTCATTGCTATCTACATCAACAGAGACTCTTAAAACCGTGCCATCAAAATCGTTATTTTTAGTTTTATGTAAAACATATTTTACAGCCTTTATAGATTTTGAATTTGAATAAAGCCAATTATACAAAACAGCGATATCACTTTTTGTAGCACTTTGTTTTGGTACGCCCTCAATTGTCATAATACTTTTATACATAGTTTCAAAACTTGGATCATAATTTGTATCCTGCAGCCCATACTGAGTAGTATTTTTCGCCCAATCTTTCATGACTGATAAAATTGACTGAACATCAGGTTCATCTACCTTTTTAATTACTGATTTATCGTCCTTCATATTAATTACTGTTAAATGCATATCTCTCAATAGTTCTGGATTAGTGATATCACCATTTATTAAAATATCAACCTCTTCTGCCACCCCACCACTAAATCCAAATTCGGTCATCATATACTCTAAATCCTTTGATATTTCTAAATCATCTGGTAGGAAATCCTCAAAATTAAAAGTTGTTTCTAATTGTAATGCTACTCCAACAGCACCGATAGTAATTAAAGAAACCACAATAATAACAAGTATTGCATGATGCTCCGCTGCTAAAGCTCCACTACTCATTGTTTTATCAAGGACTGTCACACCTGCACTTTTTATCTTTGATCTTCTGTTTTCAGAATCATTATTATTTAATCCCTTACCCATTTTTTTTCCCTTTTTCAATCTTCGGTTATCCCTAAGTTGTTTACATGCTGGAACAAAAGTAGTCATGGTGACAAAACTTCCGATAATCCCAATAGCACATAACACCCCAAACTGTCCAAGGAGACTTATTGGAGAAGCTAAATTGGACATAAATGATACTACGGTTGTAACAGTAGCAAGTAGTAATGCCATCCCAACAGATGCTATTGTTAGAACTATTGAATAATTAATTTTTTTACCACTTTTAATCTCTTCACGGTATCTCATTGTAATATGTATTCCATAATCTATTCCTAGACCCACAATTAATATTGGCACAGCTGTAGTCATAGGATTGAAAGTATAACCCAATGCAGATCCAAAACCATAAACCCATATTATTGCAAAACCTAAAGCAAGAAGGCTAAACATCATATCTATTCCGCTTCTATAGATGATTGCTAATATAATAATAACCAACGTAAAAGCAAGCGGAAGAAGTATTGTCATAGATGCATTATTAGCCTCCATTATTTCATCCATAATTATACTTGCACCCATCACAGTCATCTCAATATATTCTAGTTTAGTATCCTTAACAATTTCATCCATTCTCTTTTCAGCTTCTGAGTAACCTGATTGCCCCATCATACCATTTGTAGTACTGTTCAATGAGGGATTTAAATTAATAATGATCATTGTACCCTTAGCTTTTAATTCACCTTTAGTTGGATCAAAATCTTTTGTTAGCATCATTGAAAATATTCCCTTGACTTCAATTGGTGTTTCATCTGAGCTTAATATCCCACTTATAAGTTGCTTTATTTGATCATCATTCATACTTTGTATCACAAAAATCTTTTGATCCATAGTAGGAATCGTAATATTTTGTTGTAGCAACGCCATTTGAGCAACAATATCTGCAACAGAGTTTACATTAACAGATGGCATTTCAGGTGTTTCCAGTGCATTGATAATTGTTGAATCACCAATAATTGCTTTTTCGATTTGCAGCATTTCAGCAAGATTATGCGAAGTAAAAACATCATTATCTTTTGACTTTACAAGTATCGATACACTAGCTGTGGTAGTATAATCCATTGATATCTCATCAGAGGCTATTGCAATTTCCATATCAGGCATAAATGATTCTTCTGAAAATTCTTGTTCAATTCCATATATTTGTATAGAACCTATTGCAAACAAAGTTATTACTAAAATTGTTGCTATTGTTAATTTGGGGTACTTTGATACTTTTTTTCCAAATCTGTCCATTATCATATTTATACCTCTGAGTCATTTTTTAAAATGATTAATCCAGTTCTTTTAAAGCATCAGATAAAGCCTTCATACCTTTCAATAATGCTTTAGCATCTTGTTCATTCATTTTCTCCAAAATTTTTGAAAAAGAACTTGTTAATTCTTGTCTTATAGTCTCAATAACTTTTTTTCCATTTCTCGTTGTTCTAAGCCGTATAATTCTACGATCTTTTTCATCGTTAATCCGTTCAACAAATCCTTTTTTTACCAATGTTTCTACAATTCTTGTAGTATCTGGAGGAGTAACTGAAAGGAAATTAGCTATATCACTAGTCTTACAATTATCATTATGTTTAACAAAATGCAGAGTCATTAGTTGAACACCTGTAATACCAAACTTATTTCCAACATTAGTTCTATCAGGTGCAATTTTTTTCATCTCTTGGGGCAATGTTTGAAATATTTCCATTAATTCTTTTATGTAAGAGACCATAAGTTTCCTCGCAAATAGTTACATGTATAAATAGTTTATGGTATTAACTATTAACAATGATAACTAATATCTTTTAGGTTTGAATGGAATTTAGAATTATTAACAAACAGAAAATTTGAAAAATTTTCCTAAAAAAAAGACCAAATCCTGATGCAGACGTTTATTTATAGGAAAATAACTATATTTTTTACAGTTAATACCGAGTACAAACCTCCTCTATAATTTGTAGGACATCAAACTTTAAATCAAAATGTTTGATAAAGGTATAAAAAAAAAGCAGGTGAGATATTGGTAAAAGCACAATTTAATCTAAAACACAAAGAAGTTCTTGATTCTTTTTTATTAGAAATTCCTGTTGTTAAACCAGGTAAAATGTATGGTCATCCTGCCTATTACGTTGGTGGAAAACTCTTTGCATCTCTATATATGGAAGGTGTCTGTGTAAAAGTCCCTGAACCATTGAAAGATGAATTATTAAAAAGAGATGGAATTGTTCCATTTCAACCAATGGGTAGGAAAATGAGAGAATGGATACAGATAAATAGGGAAAAATCAGAGGATTACCTAAAAGATCGAGACATCTTCGAGAAATCAATAAAATATGTTGCTTCGTTAGCAAATATTGAGTTAAATAAAAAATAGATTCTTTTCAAAGTTTTTTATATATTTATATATTCCATAATATGAAAAACATAATTAATTGGAGTAATGAGAAATGGCTTATAAAAAGAAATCTTGGATTGAAAAATTAAATGATAATAAAAAATTTCCAAAAATCCTTAAATTTGATCCAAAATTCCCCTGTGGGAAAACATTGGAAAAATGGGGCGCTAAACCTGGTGAGAGTGTAGTTTTAGCACCACCTCTTGATGTTGATGAAATCATGAAAAATGTACCAAAAGGAAAACTGATTACAATTTATAAAATATGTAGTCAACTTGCTAAAAAACATAAAGTCAAATTTTGTTGTTCTTTAACTACAGGAATTTTCATTAATATCTCTGCACATGCTGCTGAAGAGTTAAAAGAAAAAGGGGAGAAAAATATTACTCCCTATTGGAGAACCTTAAAAATAGATGGAGCTCTCAATCGTAAATTTCCAGGTGGTGCGGAGGCTCAGAGAAAAATGCTAGAAAAGGAAGGTTTTACAATAAAACAAAGAGGAAAAAAATATTTTGTTGAAAATTTTGAGAATTATTTAGTAAAAGGTTGATAAAATGTTACCACGTGTTATCATACATAATTCAATGAGTTTAGATGGGTCTTTGACCAATTTTGATGTAAACATGGAGCTACATTATCAAATTGCTGGAAAATACAAACCTGATGCTCATCTAATAGGTTCAAATACAATAAAGACTGGAATTGAATTATATGGTAGTGCTCCATCAGAAGAAAAAAAGGATTTTAATAAACCTTACAGAAATGAAAACCTTCCATATTGGATTTTAATAGACACGAAAGGTTCTCTGCAGAATAAACTTCATGAAGTTAGAAGATCTGAATTTTGTAAGGATGTTGTTGTGTTAATATCAGAAAAAACCGAAGAGGATTATAAAGATTATTTAACAAAAAGGAATTATGATTTTCACATTCTTGGAAAAGAGCATGTAGATTTGAAAAAATCTCTAAAATTTTTATTTGAAAAATATAATGTAAAAACCATATTGACAGATTGTGGAAGAATATTAAGCAATTTTCTTTTAAACCAAGGACTCGTAGATGAGATTAGCTTATTAATTCATCCAGTTATTGTTGGTGATAAATCATATAATATTTTTAATTTTGCAAATAAAAAAATACAACTAAAGATGTTAAAAAATGAAATTCTAAAAAAAGATTACATTTGGTTGGTCTATAAGGTTATATGTGCTTAAGAATAGTATATAAATAGTCTTAAATAATGAACTGAATCCAGATCCTCTTATGATATTACCAAGTAAGATTTTAAAATTTATATGAATTTATTTAGTATGTAATTGACTAAAATCATTATTTATCTTTTGATTTCGGTATTCCTATCCATTTAGGTGTTCTTTTCATGTATTCCTTATATGCCTTTCCATATTGTCCTAAAGTTATAGCTTCTTCAAAAGTTGACAAATATTGCACACTCACCATAAATATTATTGTTAACACCATATATACCCAAGAGATACAAGCAATACTAATACCTGCATAGACCAAAAAGAAACCAATAAACATAGGATTTCTCGAGTAACGATAAAAACCTTTAGTAACTGGTTTATCAATTGGGGTTGTAGCAAAATCTCTCATTGTTAAAATTATTAATAATAAACCGACTAAATAAACAATTAATCCAATAATGAACCAAATTTTTCCAAGTTTTAATGGAACAAATGCACTATAAAAAAATGAAACAAACATAGCCAATACTAATATATTTGAAATAAATTTATCTTTCTTTTTTTTAAGAGAAGGAGTTTTGGACATCCTTTTAGAAAAAAGAAATTTAACACCCATAAACCAGGCAATTATTAGGGGAACAATAAGAATCCATACATTCCATAAACCTAATTCAAAATCTGGAACAAGTGACATAATATTTCTCCTCTAACTAAACTTCATAACAATTCTTCATTAATAAATCTACTATTTTTTAGATTATAAAAAAGTATGTTTGAAAAATCAAAAAATCTTAATATTTTATTAAGAGTAAGATTGCTTAATTAGAATCGATTATATTAGATGTTAAAACAGAATCTTAAAGTTTTTCTGCGAATTTGTCGAGTTGTGATTCCCAATCTTCCATTAGAGCATTTCCAGATTTAATATCCTTTCCAACCTTAAAATCCACACTTGCTACCTTAACCATATTCTTTTTTGATAATAGTTTCTCCATTTTGTAAAGCCTGTCTTTATCCATACCATGAGTGTTGATAATTCCATATTTCTTTCCGTCCATTCCTTCAAGATTTTTCATAAACGTTCTCATATTCTTTTGGAGATTAAATGCTTCTGCTGCAGCAGAGAATATATATAAATCTGCTTCAGGTAAAGCGGTGGGATCTGCATCATCAGTTGATAAAATATTTGTTTCTGCCTTTTTCTTTTTTAGTTTTTCTGCAAGATAATTTACTATCTTTTTATTGTGCCCATATCTTGACCAATAGACAATAGTATACTTCATAAGCTCACCAAGCGGGGAAATCCAGGTTCTTATATAAAAAGATAGTAGGTAATTTAAAAAAAATGGGAACATTTCCATGAATTTGCATGGGTGACGTGGATATTAAACTATACAGTTACATTTTTTGCTTTTCAAAAGCCTTATTTGATCTTCAATAGAATCTACTATATCTTTTTGAATGCTTTGACCAATAGCAAGATCACTATTTAGAGGGCTTTTATGGTTAAACCCTCGTTTTTTCATCTCCTGAACAATATTTTCATGTCTTAAATACAATGCTTTAAGTTTACCCCGCCATCTTAAAGTTTCTGGATGATGAGAAAATCCCTTCTTGCCTTTAGTTAATATAGACCATATCGCATGAAGTTCACTATGTTCACCTAAGAGATGATTTCGACATAATTTATCTGGAGGGATATCCCAAATTCTCATAATTAGAACAAAAAAATCTTATATAAAAAATTATTTGAAAAAACAAGAGATTATGTTTTAAAAAAAAGGTGGATGATGTGATGAAAAATAAGACATTACAACTGTTTCAAGTTGGAAATATAATCGTAGTTATTCTTACCATTATAATAAACGGTTTAGCAAATATATTACCAATTGGAGGTAAATATACAAGAGAATTATCAGATAATATCCCAAATTTATTTGTACCCGCGGGTATTACTTTTTCAATTTGGGGAATCATATATGTTTTAATCATATTATTTGCAATATATTTAGCTAGAGATCTTTTTAAAAAAGAGAAAACAACAAAACCATTTTTAGAAAGAATTAGTTACTTCTTTATAATTGCAAATTTAGCAAATATAATATGGATATTTTTATGGCATTATGAACAAATTTTATTATCACTATTAGCAATGATTTTACTGTTTGTGTCATTACTTTTCATCTATCTAAAACTTAATATTGGAATAGAAAAAGTATCAATGAAAGATAAATTATTTATTCATGTTCCAATCAGTGTTTACATTGGATGGATAACAGTTGCAACAATTGCTAATGTAACAGCGGTACTTGTAACAATTGACTGGGATGGCTTTGGAATAAGCGAGGAGATATGGACAATGCTGGTACTAATTATTGCAACAATAATTACAATATTAATAATTACAACGCGAAAAGACTATGCATATAGCGCTGTAATTATCTGGGCTTTAATTGGTATATATCTAAAAAGAATAGCAGATGATCCGATTTATGGTGTCCAAGCTCAGATTGCTTATACTGCAGTAATTGCACTAGTTGTCATAATAATAGTAGCTACTTTTTCAACTTTAATACAGTATTCTAAAAATAAGGCTTGATTTAGATTAATATAAAATTATAACTATTTTAGATTACATTTCTTTTTCCTTATATTTCTTTCATATATCATTTGTGTAACTAATCTATATAATTGATTAACATTCTTTTTATCAAATCTAAAGTTATCCTGATATGGGCATTCTTCATCAACAATAGCACTTTTTAGTTCTCTATTAAAAATAAGAGGATAAAGTTTACATCCCTCAGGTCTACTTTCATAAATTAAACAGATTTTTCCATTGTGAAAAACACATTTTCCATCTTTATTTTTTAATATCAGCCAACCTTTTTTGCTTTTAACAAAAAAATTTCTATTAAACCCTTTATTTTCTATGTTTTTAATATCATTATTTGATAATAACATTGAAGTTTTTATGCAACATTCTATGCATTTATTTCGAATGCAAATATTTCTTATCAAGTAATTTCTTTAAAAAAGCTGATGTTTATCAATTTTAACTTTTGTTTTCTTTTCTTTTTTCCGTTTTTTCCCCGGAAAACGCACTAAAATTTTTTAATCTTAATATAACCTATGGGGTTGTATATTAAAGAATATCAAATAATATTTGAGGTTTTTTATATGGCACGAAAACCAGGCAGTATGTATCACGATGTAAAACAGCAATCCTTTACCAGAAAAGAGTATATGGGTGGTGTTCCAGTTTCTCGCATTACTCAGTTTGTACTTGGTAATAAAAAAGGAATTTTTCCAGTACAATTGATACTTTATGCAAATGATCGATGTCAAATTCGACATACAGCTTTAGAATCAGCACGTATCGCAGCAAATAGAGAACTTGAGAAAAAAGTAGGCATATCTGATTACAGATTAACAGTCAATGTTTATCCTCATCATGTTTTAAGAGAAAATAAACAGGCAACAGGTGCAGGAGCTGACCGTGTTTCTCAAGGTATGCGTGCTTCTTTTGGAAAAATAGTTGGAACAGCTGCACGGGTTAAACCAAATCAGGAGATTATGATTGTCGAAACCTTTGGGAGAAATATTGAATATTCAAGAGGTGCTCTTAGAAAAGCTGCTTCGAAGTTGCCTTTATCATGTAAAATAAAATTTGCGAGCTGATAATCTTGGGAAATATTAGACAGAATAGTATTAAAAATACTGCAATAGAGCTTTTAGAAAAATATCCGAAAGAATTTAGTGCTAAAGATTTTCAACATAATAAAGTAAAAGTTGCAGAACTAACTGATGTTAAAAGTAAACTTCTACGAAATAGAATAGCTGGCTATGTTACAAGGAGGTTGTCACCTCGAAAAAAAGTAGATGGAGGAATATTAGAGTATGAATAGAAGATTATTTGATAGAAGAATAATTGTAAGTCCTTGCTATGATCATTTAGGAGGTTTATTGGGTGAATCTCTGCTTAGATTTTTTTTAAAAGAGAAATTGATAAAAAGATTTGACGAAGATTATATTATAACAGACAATGGATGGGAAGAGTTAGAAATTATTGGAATTGATATTGATAAACTTCGTTCTGATAAAAGAAAAATTGTCAAGGTCTGTATTGAAAGTAATCATGGAATTCTGTATGAACATATTGGTTCATATTTAGGAGCTTTGC
>SMTZ1_10014066_pt1 | contig 10067 bp, 6 predicted proteins | sample DeeMarSWOR136_30_FD_25667 | JGI IMG/M metagenome (IMG submission 25667)
CACCATCTGTCACGTAGGACAAGCGGGTAGTGATGACTTTGACGTCAAGACCAAGGCGTGTGCTCAATGCCATCCCCGAAGCGATGTGCAAGGTCGTCGACAGATCCTTGGGCCGGGGGGAGAATTTGAGATGTCTTCAAAACACATTTCCGGTACTATCGAGGACAAAGACTGCCTGTTGTGCCATGACGATAGCCAACATGGTAATGGTGTCCTGAGTTTGGTCAATCCGGATTCCGGCGGAACCAAGGCATGGACAGGCACACGAACGGAGTTTTGTCTGACCTGTCACGATGGTGACCCGCCTGCTGGTATATCTTTCCCGACAAAATCTGTCGGATCCGGCTACGATAAATCTAAGTTCCGGGGATCAGCTCATGCACCGGGTGAACAAGGTTGCAGCAGTTGCCATAATCCTCACGGTTCATCTTATCCATCACTATTAAAGGATATACACAGTCGCTGACAAGAACAATTTGAGGGAAGGTGACGAAGATTACACCTCCTGTTGAATAGATCGCGATGAAAATAAAGTTTTCGTACAGCTCTTGTAAATAAGCCTTACTTTTGAATGATTGCACGTATTTTCTTATCGAGTTCAGACAGTGAAAATCCGTTTGCATTTACGATACACTTGCGGTTTGTTAGAATCAGCTGGGAGTGCTGACCAGCAGTCGACAACAAATTACAAAGGTTTGTTATAATGTTTCCTAACCTTCTGCAAGACTCTTTAGTCGCAGCCCAACAGGTTCAATACTTCCTGGCGCACATCCTCGAGCTTCAAATCCAGAGATATAAGAACTTGAGCAGCTATTCCTTCGCTCTCTCGCAGTAAACCTAACAGGATATGTTCGGTCCCTACGTAATTATGGTTGAGTGACCGAGCCTCTTCTATGGCGTATTCAATGACTCTCCTGGCTCTTGGTGTCTTTGGCAGTTTGCCCACCGTAAACATATCCGGCCCGCTCTTGTGAAGTTTCTCAACCTCGAGCCGAAGTTTCTTTATATCCACTTCAAATTTCTTCAGAACCGTTGCGCCCACTCCGCTGCCTTCCTTAATCAATCCGAGAAGAATATGTTCTGTCCCTATGTGTTCGTGATTAAATCGCTGGGCCTCCTGGTTAGCAAGCGCCATAACCTTACGTGCGCGGTCTGTAAAACGATTAAACAACGGCCTTTCGCTTATAAAGACCTTGACGTTGGTTGCCCCACCCTCGGTTTCGACCCTACCATACAATTTTGTTTTACCACGTATCTCTGCACTGACTCGAATCCTTCCTGCGCAAACTTTCTCAAGCGTGAATTTGCCCTCTGCATCTGTTTGTGTATGGGGATGGGGCTGGTTTTCGCCAGAGCAGCAAACATTTGCATCGGCTATCGGCTTATCATCGGTGTCCACCACCATACCCGAAATTGAAAGATTAGCTACCGCTAATGTTATCGTTCCTACATCGAGATGATTATTCACGGCATCATTCGTATCGATTACTTCAGAACGATTGTTGCCGTATCCTTCGGCACTTGCAAAGATAGTGTATTTGTGTTCCGGGGGGATAGCCTTGACTTCAAAATTCCCTTGGGCATCAGTTTTCGTTTTGTCACGTCTTATTAAAGAACTACAACTATTATCCTGTAGCATAACTGCAAACCTGGCATTGGCAATGCCTTTACCATCGGGGTCCACAACTTTTCCGGTGAAGATTACGCCGGGCTTAAGTTTGATTTCAACCGTTTTAGTGTCTTCTTCTATTTCCACAGCAGCAGCCAGATTACCTTTTTCATATCGGCCGAGAAGAAACAAAGCCGACATTTTATCAATGCACCAAGGCTCCGGATCATAGTTAACTTCGAATTTACCCTCAGCATCCGAAGTGGCATCTCTCAGGCCCATTGGACATACTATTAGTTTGGCGCCTTTTATCGGCTTATCTTTTTCATCTCGCACCACCCCTGTAATCTTCGGCAGGCTGGTAAGCTGCCACTCAATGTGTGCTGTTTTGCCATTTTCAATTATGATGGCTTCCTGGCGTCTTATACTTGTTAATCCTTGTTTGTTCCTACACATTATCCGGTATTCTCCCGGCATCAGTCGAATTAGTGCGATTCCATCTTTGTCGGAGCGGCCCATATACCTGCGGTCGGTTTGCACATCCCAAATTCTTACACTTGCCTTTTCAACAGGTTTTTTACTTGTATCCTCAGTAATCACGACCTCCAATAGTCCGCCCTTACTGAGCTCTACTTTTCCGCCGTTTTTTGTTTTGCCGGCCTCGGTTATCACTTCCACCGGCTCGGCTACCCAATCTGCCGGCCCTTCTATCGGTGTTACAGTCTGCAAAATATGTTTGCCGGGCGCAAGAGCATTGACGCTGAATGTCCCATCTTTTCTGGAAACGACCGGCTTTAGCCCGAAATTAGGTAGTTTGAAATATGGCGTTATCATTATTCGTATACCGGCAACCGGTTTTCCGCTTTCCTTTTCCACAAATATGCCTTCAATTTTCGCCTCGACCGGCTGAATTAGCTTGATGCCGGTTTGTCCCGGCGAGAATTGCAGCAACTCCCAATTGCAACTTTTAGGATCCAACGTGCTAATCGTAGCTCTTCCTGGTTTCTTTACTAAGAACTCGGCGGTAGCATCGCCTGGAATTTGGTTGAAGGAAAATTTCCCTTCGGTATCGGTCCTGGCTGTTAGAGATTCCAGAGACATGTCTCCTATCAAGTGCTGCGGCCCTTCCTTGGTGCGAATCTCCATAAAGGCGATACCTACTTCGGCATCGACAATGGGTTTTTGGTTTTCATCGACTACCGTGCCGGACAGAATTTGCGGCCGGCCTAACGTAATCTCAACGTCAAGATTCTCATGTAAGCGCCAGTTGACCCAACCAAGAGCCAGTCCTTCCTTTTCAGCAATGATAATCGCCACGTCCGAAAATTCATCGCTGTCTGCCTTGGTTTTAATGGTAAAAGCGCCATCCTTATTAGCAGTCAGTTCCTGAGCTAATTTTATGTCATACGAGAGGATTTCGAGGGCGTCGATCACCCTGTACAATTTGACTTTCGCGCCGGCGATAGGCCGGCCCCGGGCATCTACTACCTTGCCGGCGCAGGTTATTTGTTTGGCTTCTTGGCTATTGGCATTGTTGGAAGATGTGTTCCGAACCTCTTTTGGTTTTTGGCTCATAATAGTTCTCCTTCACTGCCCCCCACTTAACAAAACGAGACTGTAAATGCACAAGTAAACCTCACAAATACAGCCAATATCTTAGCGTTTCACATCCGACATTGCTCTAATTTTCTCGTTTAACTCATTGATCCCAAAACCATCGGCACGTACGATGTGTTCAGTGTCTGTTAGAATCAGCCAGGGAAGTGAACGGATGCCCCAGGCGACACGGTTTTTTTCTACGTCACCTTGAATCGTCCCGACAGGGAAGGGGATACTGTTTTCCTTCACCCATTCTTTTAACGCGTCTTCATCAACCATCGAGGCATGAATTATGACTACAGTTACATCTTCTTGCTTGAGCTGCTGAGCTTGTTTGGCAAGGCGAGATATGCAATTCCGCGACGGGCGCTGCTGCATATCCCAGAAGCAGACAAGTATCATCTTATCATTGGCATCGGCTGACGATAGGACAATTTTCAAGTCTTCTATTTCGGGCAATGGCTTACCAACTAACGATATGTAAGATCGATAAAACTTAATTTGTCCCAGGATAATCTTTATGTTCTGTTCAAAGCTTTCGGTCTTGACGGAACCGGACCCTCCGGGGCTACTGTCAAAGTTTGCCTGAAGCTGGAGTGGTCCTTTGCAAACTCGTTTAATTGAAAATCGGCCATTGTTATCGGTTGCGGTGGTCCTTGCAGGCTGACCTTTGGCGGGGTGCAAAAAGACCGGCACTCCGGCAGCGGGTATGCCATTGGTGTTAACCACCACACCCGAAATCGACTGGTCTGCCGGTTGAAGCACAAGCGGTTTCATTTTCACTTCTGCCCCCGGCTCGCCTGTGATAGAAAACCGTTCGTACAGTTTGATCCCATATCCCGATGAATTCACTGAAATCCTATGTTCAAATCCTTCCTGCACTGGAGGAACAGCCCTCATATTATATCGTCCTTGAGAATCGGTAATCATTTCCGGTCCAAATGGCATAAGCATATTAGAGGTACACAGCGATAAGGCAAGTCTCGCTGCCGGAATCCCAACATCATCAGGATCAGTCACCTTTCCTTCAATTGACAAAGCAGGTTTGAGCGTAATTTGAATCGGTTTGGAGTCGTCCTTGACATCAACTATTGCCGCAAGGTTGCGTTCTATGTGTTGAGCAACGATCTTTCCACATGGATAGTCTGGTGAAAAAGCGGCTTCGAACTTTCCGGCTTCGTCAGTGAGGACCTGCTCACCACCAGAGATAACCTTCACTAACACGCCGGGGGCCGGCAGACCGGTTTCATCGAGCACGAGACCTGAAACACTGGGATAACTGTCCAAAAAAATCTCCAACCTCGTAGTTTTTCCTTTGGTTACAATCACCTGGTTTTCGTAATCTTGCGGGAAATATCTGTCATAGCGGGCGCTCAGTTTGCACTCTCCTGGCGGTGCCCAAATTCGTGACCTGCCATCTTTTCCTGTTATTGAGTACTTGTAGAAATTGGAATGTTCATCCTGTATGGCCTGCCAGAAATATATAGGAAGGTTGCTAACAGGTTCCTTCATTCCTTCCTCGCGTGCGATGATTTCGATTAACCCGCCTTTGTCGAGTGCCACAGCGATCTCTTTAACTTCCTGGTTCGCTTGCACATCAAACTTGACTCTTTTATCAACCAACTCAACTGTTTCTTTTGGGACAGACACATTGATTTTGTGTTTACCTGGAGGAACTCCTTCAAACTTGAATTGCCCGTTTTGTCCTGAAACAGTCTGGTTAGGGAAATATATGTCCGCATGCTCTCTAATATTATCCGGTTGTATTACTACGATGGCGTCTTCAATGGGTCTGCCAGTTTCTGCGTCAATTACCCGTCCCTGAACTACTACTTCTTTCGGTAAAACTAATCGAATATCAGTGCGGCCGGCCTCAAATCCACACGAGCTTGTCCAGTGGGTCGTGTACTCATAAACCGACGCCCAACCTGGAGCTTCAATCCAAAGATCCGCACTCACGTCAGCAGCAAAATTATTGAAACTAAAGTTTCCTTTATCGTTTGTTTGAGTGGTAAACCATTCCTCTGGTGCCAGGACCGGTGCTTGCTCGAGCCGACGCAAATAACTGGTTTTCGGGATAGATCGGACCTTTGCTCCGGCTACAGGATTGCCGGCTTCATCGACAACAATTCCTGCCAACACACAGGGTTCCTCCAGGACGATGAAGTTGCTATCGGCTCTGTCTCTTACACCTTGAGTCAAGACATCCCAGCCGAGAGCAAGTCCTTCTTTACGGGCAACAACAAAGACTTTATACCATGAGCAGATATTGGCATTTAGGACAAAGTGACCGTTTGCATCGGTTCTCTTAATCTGGTCCAGCAACTTTGCGTACGCCTCGCCGATGCTATAATCATAGAACCTCTCGTAAACTGCAACCTCAGCGTCAACGACCGGTCGGGCGTTGGAATCAATGACCTTGCCGGTTAAGGTCAACGGTTTGGTCTGCTGGCCAAGAGCAGTAACGGCTGAAAAAAGACACCATACTAATACGCAAATTTTTCGCATTATGTGTATCCTCCCTTAACGCCGTTTGCTATTTTTCAGCGGCCTGGATTTTTTCATCGAGCTCGGCCAGGGAAAAGCCGTTTGCATTTACGATATGCTTGCGGTTTGTCAGAATCAGCCAGGGAAGTGAGCGGACGCCCCAGGCGAAACGTGTTTCCTCCTCATCGCCCTGAACCATTCCAACGGGAAATGGGATGTTGTAATTTTTCACCCACTCATCGAGTGTATCTTCATCAACTTTTGAAACTTGTACGGCGACAACAATTACGCCTTTTTGTTTGAGCTGCTCGTTTTGCTTAGCGAGCTGCCTAATACAGGCCCGTGATGGCCGCTGTTCCATATCCCAGAAGCAGACAAGGAGCATCTTGTCGTCGGCGTCAACTGGCAACAGCTTAATTTTCAAATCTTCCAGTTCAGGTAAGGGCCTGCCCGCCAGTGGCTGTGCATTGGCAATATCAGGTCTGACAAGCAGCTCAAAGTCTTCAATCGTCTTGTCTTCGTAAAACGCTATGGTCTTCGAGGTATCCCCGTATGAGATTTTCCATACACGGGGATTATGCTCCCACTTTTGTGTAGTTCTGTCGCTTTCTGAGGGGCGGATTTTCGTCCGCAGGTGCTCAAACCGGAATCGTCCTTGCGAGTCGGTTACTGTAGTGCGGTCACGGTCGAATCCAAGATGCGTGTACGACGCACGGCTGGTTTGCTCGACCTTCACCTCTGCATTTGGTATAGGGACCTTTTTACCCTTTTCCATTCGCACGAGTTGTCCGGTGACCGTGCCCCCGTCCGGCAGCGTAACCTTCAGGTCCTTCTTGCCAATAGGGACGTCATAGGCGATGACAGCCGCATGTTTGTCTGGTGAGAACCGGAGGTTGTACTCGGCGTCTTCTTCCAGCTCGATGGCAAAGCGGCCCTGTTCGTCAGTAATATCACTTAGGGTAGAGTAGGAAGAGAAGTGCCATGAGAATTTACCCTTCTGGCGTTCCCTTTTTATACAACACACTTTTACAGGCACATCTGCGACCGGTGAGCCATTCTCATCAACAGCCATACCTGCGATGGCCTTGTCGCTGCCTTGGATGATCTGTTCATAGGTTTTCGGCCCTATGTAGTAAGAAACCGGGCGCCCCTCACGAACGATAATCTTTATGCCTGTTAGCCCGGCATCGGTATTGACCCGAGCCGACAGACGTTTTCCACTACGTTCAACATCAATCCTGATGTAAACGAGGCCCGCACACAGGCCGTCAAGCGTAAAATTGCCCTGCATATCGGATAGTGTATTGGGACGGGGCTGATCTTCGCCCGAGCCTTCGACGCGGGCATGTGACACAGGGTTACCCTGTGTGTCCACAATTTGGCCTGTAACCGAAAGATTTGCCGCCGGCAGAGTCAATGTCTCTATATTTAGATGATTATCCACAGCGTTGTCGGCGTGAGCCTTCACATCTTTTTGGCCGTATCCTTCGGCACTTGCATAAATGTTGTAGTTCTGTCCGGCAGGTATTGCCCTAATCTCGAAATTCCCAGTGTCATCGGTTTCTGCCTGGCGCCTGCTCAACGACGAACCCCAATTGGATAATCGTAGCATTACCCTGACTTTTGCACCGGCAATCCCTTTGTTATCAGAGTCCACGACCTTACCGGCAAAAGTTACCCCGGGCGCAAGCTTTATATCGAGTCTCTTCATGTCCTCACCAATTTCCTCAACTGCGGCTAAATTGCGCTGCTCGTGTCGGGCAACAAGACAGAATATCGTATCTTCACTCTCACTCCAGCCTCGCCGGTCACAGACAACCTCGAATTTGCCCTCCGAATCCGAGTTGACTTCTTCACGGCCTCCGGGGAGAACCTTAAACTCGACACCCTCGAGAGGTCTGCCGGCCACATCGCGCACGACACCCCTGAGCTTTGGCGACTCACGAAGCGTCCGCGTCACGCGTTTGGTTGAGCCCTGTTCAATCGTAATAGACTCCTGGTGACGATCACTCGTGTACCCTTGCATATAAACGCCGCTCAACTGGTATCCTCCCGGCATCAGGCGAATCCGGGCAATTCCATCTTCGTTGGAGATGGCACTGAGCCATTGGTTGCTCCGTGCATCCCGAATGCTTACACTTGCTTTTTCAACAGGTTGTTTACTTACGGCCTCTGTAACCGCAACCTCCAATATTTGATGCCGCTTTTGGTTTTACCAGCCTCGGTTATCACTTCCACCGGTTCGGCTGCCCAATCTGCCAGCCCCTCGCTCCGCGGCACAAGTTGCAGTATGTATCTATCCGAAACAAGAGCACCTATGCTAAATGTTCCATCTTCATTTGAAATAAGCGGTTTTGGTCTGAACAGCGGAAGGTCTTGCTCACTCGTTATCATTACTTGCACACCACTGATTGATTTGCCAGTGCTCTTTTGCACAACGATACCTTCGATTTTTGCCTCAACTGGTAGAACCAGTTTGATGTCGGTTTGGCCTGGGACAAACTTTAGTTTCTGGCCTGCAAATCTGGTGCGTTGATATGTACTAACAGTAGCTCTGCCTTCTTTCTTGACAATAAATTCTGCAGTGGCTTCGGCAGGTATTTTGGTGAATTTAAAATTACCTGCTGGGTCTGTAGTTAAAGTAAACAATTTCGCGGCTACCAGTCCGCCCAGACCCCGCTGTTCCTCTCCTTCGCCGATTTTCAATACAGAAATACTCACCTGGGCATCGGAAACAGGTTTGTCGCTTTGGTCAACTACGATTCCAGCCAATTCTTTCCCCCGGCCCAGTTTTATCTCAAGCACCTTATTACCCTCACGCTTATTCCAGTTGTCAAAGCCCAGAGCCAGTCCTTCCTTTTCGGCAACTATATATCCGTATCGATAGCTCTCGCCCTCGGCACTTGTGCTAAAAGAAAATGCACCACCGGTCCCGGTCGTCGCCTCTCCTGCCAGCCTTATATCAAATGAATAAGCCGTCCGGGCGTATCTCTCGTACAATCTGACTTTTGCGCCGGCGATTGGCCGGCCCTGGGCATCGACTACCTTGCCGGTACACGTTATTTGTTTGGCTTCTTGGCTCTCGGCACTTTGGGTGGAGGTGCTCTGAGTCACTCTTTTTATTCGGCTCTGTGCGTGGGCTAAACCGACAAGAAAGATAATCGCCAAACCCAGACACAAAACAACTATCCAATATATGCGCATAGTAATTCTCCTTCGCGGCTGCTACCGCTTATCAATTTTTATTCCTTCAATTAAGTTAGTTAGTTACTGTGTTCTTTTTGTACGGAACACCAGAATAATCACAAAGGCGATTACAATGGCTAGGGCAACAACCGTTAGCCAGACATTTTGCTTCCGGACAAATTCGGGCTCAACAGCTAAGGCGGCTGCTATGGTGTAAGGTTCACATTGTATTTTGAAGGGAGCACTGAGGTCAACGGTTGCGACAAATGGACCTTTTATATTTTTTGGCTCTCGCCACGAGAGCGCACAGGTGCCGCCTCAGCCATACTCGAAACTGAAAAGCCGGTCATACGTGCCGTCTTCGCTTTTGATATGAAGTTTCGGGGCTGGTGGCCGGGCACCATTGCGGGTCAATTCGATACGCTCGCCAAGTCGGCCTTGTAGATTTTGGCTGAAGGAATATCCTGAGCCACTTTTTGTTGCTTTCGATGTGGAAATAATCGGCTCACCAATCGAAAGCTCAACCTCTTTGTCCGCTGTTATCTCGAAATCACCCTTTTGTGAGAACAGACTGCTCCGTAGCTTCCATTTTTTGCCCTTTTCGTCTTTGCGTTCGATGGCCCAGTAATTGATACGATATCTTCCCATCGGCAGTGAGCCGGTCCCCTTTTCCGGTTTGAGAGTAAATAGTCCGTTCTCGCCGCCTGCGGAAAACTCAGTAATCGACTCCGGCAGTCGAACATTTCCAAATTTCACATCTTCGGCCTTAATTTCACATCTTCGGCCTTGGTAAGCTTTATGTACGCACCGTCACGGGCAATCTCTGGCTGATACAGCACACCATCAACCTCGATAAGATTGCCAACATAACGGGTATCCCGCTCACCTTTTTTGCCGATTCGAATACGGTCGCACTTGTGAGCTTCAAGGGATTTATCATCAAACGTGCCGTTTGCATTCTGGTCGATAAGCACGCAGTGTTTTTTTACCCCCGCTACATCGATTGTGCCCTCATACCATCCGCCTGAATATACATATAACCGTCTATTTTGCTCGTTATAGTTGTAAAATCTAAAGTTCAGATGATAAGTCAGGGGCCCGTCTTCACCCTCAAAGACCACCTTTACAGGGCCAAAATATGCACTGTATTGGTCCATGCGGTACGCCGTGATAGCGGTCTCGTCGT
>SMTZ1_10017323_pt1 | contig 10067 bp, 8 predicted proteins | sample DeeMarSWOR136_30_FD_25667 | JGI IMG/M metagenome (IMG submission 25667)
TCAGGGGCCGGATGGTTTCTTTGGTGACGTTGAGTTCCTTGAATTTTTTGAGAAGCCATCTGGCCTCCCTGTCCAATCCTGAGATCGGGATTTCTTCTCTTCCTGCGCGGTCAGCCGCATCGAGATAAACAAGAAGTTCGATTTCCCCGTTGATCTCTGCGGCCAGCCGGTTAAATGCTTTTTTGGTGACTACATCCCTGTTCTGCCACAATTCTGATGCCCGATGGTGGCACCTGATGAGGGAGAGAACTGATTTCCTCAAGTTGAATCCGTTGAAAGAAAAAATCCTCAGCCGGTTAAAGATTTTTTTTGTGATTTTCTCGCTGAGAACATCGTGACCGTTGTTGGTGATAACCATTCTGCCTTTCTTGAACTCCCATACCGCTGTTGAGGGCTTGCCCACGTCATGATAAAGGGCTGCGAGAAGAAGCGCGAGTTTTTTCTCCTGGGAGAGTTTTTTAGCGTCGGCCAGTCTTTTTGCTTGATCCACCGCGAGCTTGGTATGGTGCCAGACAGTATGGTGGCCGTATTCGTCTTTTTCAGGATGGAAGAGAGAGTCCTGGATAGAAAGAGTCAGGCTGTAGAGTTCCGGGAAGAGCTGGCGGAGAACCCCGAGCTTGAACAATCCTTCTAGGCCGACTGAAGGCAGGGGGGAGCGAAGAAGAATTTTATGAATCTCCTCATTCACCCGCTCGACACTGAGTCCGGATAGATCAATTTCTCTGGAGACACTGTAGATTTCTTTATCGATTGAGAATTCGAGGACAGAAGCGAAGCGAGCCGCCCGGAGAACTCGAAGCGGGTCATCAGGGAATGCTCTTGGATTCGTCAGCCTAATGATTTTAGCTTTGGTATCGTCCGCTCCCCCGAAGGGGTCGATCAGCGTGTTGTCCGCAAGCCTTAAAGCCATACTGTTGCAGCGAAAATCCCGTCTTTCCAGGTCTTTTTCGAGAGGAAGCTCAGGATCGGCAGAGATGACAAAATCCTTATGGCTTTTTACTCCCTTTCCCTTTGGCTTATCCGTCCTCGGCAGAGCAATATCATAAGTTTTTTTATTAAAGGTAAACTTAATTACCCCAAAGCTTTTTCCGACGAGGTCGACCTTACCGAAAGGATTGATTTTTTTTATTATGTCCTCAACACTGTGTCGGGTTATGAGAAGGTCGACCTCTTCTGTTGGTTTTCCTCTAATGCGGTCGCGCACAAATCCGCCGACAGCATAGACATCTCCACCAAAGTGCTGGATGAAGAGTTCTTTGTCGCGAAACTCAGCCTGCAATTTCTTCAATTTGACCGCCACTTATCATTGGCCTTATAGGAAAACGTTTACTCTTTCTGTATTTCCTGCTTTTTGCCCTATTATAAAAGCAGTTTCCCTCTTGATTCAAACTTTTTTTGAAGAAATTTCAAGGGTTGTTCTCTTAGGCCTGTTAGTGTATCCTGTATAATCAAGAAGAAGAAGTGGCGAAAGTGAGAAAGATCAGCTTACTCCTGGCACTCATTTGCGTACTTTCAGGCCTAGCTGCATTCAAATCTCTCAATGATGATATCAACATAACACTGAAGGAAACCAGAATCATAGACTTCAGCATGGATGGTTTGTCCTATGTTTTTTATGTGAATATAGCGAATTCTTCTTCCTCAGCCTATTACCTCTCAGGTTATGATTATCGCTTTCTCGTCAACCAGAAAGAATACTTCAGCCTTCAAAGGTCGTTGGATAAAAGAATAAAGATTGAACCAAGGAAGAGCAAGCTCCTCTCCTTTCCCATAAAGATAACATTTGTCCATCTTTTTCGACTCGTAGAGGGGATCGAGGGGGAGGAGAATCTTGAGGGAAATTGGACTGGAACCATGTCCTTTTCTGATGCCAAGAAGGACCGGGGAAGGCTTCTCTTTGATTTTTCCGGAGAATTTCCTGTCAGGTGCGGACACACGTTTTGAGGCGAAAGTAGTCAATCCCAATATCTTTGATGTCCTGATAGAAAGGATCAGCTATAAGTTCTATTTAAGGAACAGCCTGATCAGTGAAGAAGCAGTGAGTGGAGGGAAGACCATCGTTAGCCACGGAGAACAAACTTTCTCTTTTCCCATGCTTATAAATTTTTTTGAGGTGGGGCAGGAAGTGTACACCATACTCCAGAGTAGTTCCTCTCTCTGCCGGTTTACAGGTGAAATCGAGGTGAAGACGGAGTGGGGCAGAGTGAAAATTCCTTTTGACCAGACCGGAAGAGTCACAATTGCCAGAATTTCATGAACTGAGTTCTTCTATATCCAATGATTAGCGTGATCATCCCCACCTATAACCGAGCGTCCTGTTTAGGGGAAGCGATTCAATCTGTTCTGGACCAGGAATATTTCGTGCGAAACGGCCCCTCTTCTTTTGAGCTCTTGGTAGTTGATGACGGTTCAACCGATAGTACCAGAGATGTCGTTCACTCTTTCGGGAAAAGAACGAAATATCATTTCCAGCCGAATGGAGGAGTCAGCACCGCCAGAAATAAGGGACTTGACCTTGCCCAGGGAGATTATATTGCATTTTTGGACTCGGATGACCTCTGGGAGAAAGAAAAGATTGGCATCCAGCTGAGCTTCATGAAGGCTTTTCCTGAAGTCAGGGTGTGTACTACCGAGGAAACCTGGATCAGGCGGGGAGTTTTTGTCAATCCCAAGAAAAAACACCAGAAGTACTCAGGATGGATATTCGATAATGTTTTGTCTCTTTGCCTGTTGAGCCTCTCTTCGGCTTTGTTCAGGAAGGAAGTTTTTGAGGAAATCGGAAGGTTTGATGAAGAATTGCCCGTCTGTGAGGATTACGACCTGGGCATCCGGATTGCCGCAAAATATCCTGTCTACCTGCTTCCCAAAGCGATGATTGTAAAACGCGGAGGTCATGCAGACCAGCTTTCAAGAAAATACTGGGGAATGGACCGGTTCAGAGTGATCGCTTTAGAGAAAGCCCTGCATCTTGATCTGACACCGCGTCAAGAGGAGCTTGTCAGGCAGGAGTTAGTGAAGAAATATCATATCTTGGCTAAAGGATACGAGAAAAGAAACAAGCATGAAGAGGCGGGAGAGTGTTTAGCCCGCATAGAAAAATACAGGCCGAGAGAGCCAAATTGGGAAATGGAGGAGAAATGAGTGTTTTAAAAGTAATCCAAAAAAGGCGAAGTGTACGAAAATACAAGAAAGACCCTATTCCTGAAGATGTTCTTCAGCGAGTACTCGAGGCTGCGCGTCTGGCTCCGTCAGGGAAAAATTACCAACCCTGGAAGTTCATCGTCGTCCAGAATGAAGAGTTAAAAGAGAAGTTGGCGCGGGCATCTGCGGAGCAGTTTTTTATGGCTGAAGCCCCGATAATCATCGTGGGCTGTGGATTTCCCGATGACAGTTATTCCAGCATGGGACGTTACATGAAATCCTGGCCTGTGGATGTCACGATAGCTCTCGAGCATCTCATCCTCCAGGCCGCAGAAGAGGATTTAGGCACATGCTGGATTGGCTCTTTTGAGGAGGAGGAGGTTAAATCCATCCTGAATGTCCCTGAAAATGCCAGGGTTCTGGCTCTGACACCCCTTGGCTATCCCGATGAGACAACGCCTTATCGCGGTCGAAAAAGACTGGATGAGATTGTCTCATATGATGGGTTCTAGAGTGCAAGAAAGTGGAGGAATCAACCGGGCACCAAGGAGATCTTTTTGTTTTTATGTCAGCGGGAGAACGGCCTCCATTGCTTTTAGAGGGCCCGGGATGGAGCCTATTTTTGGCGGCATGCTTCTTTCCGCTCAGAAAGTGGCCCGGCTCATTAGCCAAAGGCACCGCAAGAAATAATTCGGATCTCTTTATTCTTTAGAACCAGTAGTTCAATCCCAGAGAGACCTGGTATCCACTCATATCAAATGCTTCGTAGCCTATAAACACCGCGTCGTCGCCTTTCTTGAAATTCCCTTTGGCATAGTTGTATTTGAATTCTACCTCAAAAGTGAATCTTTGTGCGATAGGAAGCATGATTCCGGCAAACGCATGGTACCCGATGGTGAATCGATTTGTTTCTTGGAGATCAGCGATATAGACAGGGTAGATTGCGATATCCTCACCTGGAACTGGATCATATTTATGGAGAACGCCAGTGACTTCGTTGTAGTACATCTCATCTGCGAAATCGATCAAGTCACCCTGGAGCTTGACATACCAGATGTATAAACCGACTCCTCCTCCGATATAAGGCATGATTTTCCCTTGCCTTCCTCTTGGATAAAGCTTTAATGAAAACTGGATTGGAGTAATCGAAACATTAAAGTTATGCCTTGGGATGAAATCTTCGCCGCCATAATCATCTGGAAAAGCAAAATCAAACACTTCATCCAAGTCAGGAACATATAGACTGCCATATCCGATAAAGCCAATGTAGTCTCCGCTCTTGTTCTTGTAATACGGGTCAATACCGAGTGTGAAACTCAGCTGTTTTGTGGCGAAGTATTCATAAGTAAAACAGAAATTTGAGTTGTAGAAATGGGACCTTCCAAAGTTCATGTTATCGAATTCGTCCTGCCAGAGGTCGCTTTTCGCATCCGGGATAAAAAATCCAATTTTAATGGTGATGAACTCAGAGAAAGCCAGACCAGGAGTCAATAGAATCAACGTTAAAAATAAAAGCACGCTTTTTTTCATTTTATCTCACCTCACATCAGACATTATGCAAAAGTTATGCCAAGTGGAATTACTGGGGAAACATTCCTGATTAATGTGTCTAAAAAAGGTCAATTGTCCTCTTTTAAATCCTGTTTTTCCTCATTAGATAGTTGATTATGAATCAGATAGCCTGGAGAGTCAAGTTATTTGGGATCGCATCTCAACATTCGACATTCCAAAAAATTGGAACAACCAGGATAAACCATGTTATGATTAAATCTAGAGGTAATGAAAGAAATTTTATCTTTTCAATGACAAGGCCTACCTTGATACATAATAAGAAATGTCGAAGGTTGAGATGCGATCCCTTTTTACTCTATAGATAAAGAAATGGCTGGTGAGACAAGAATCCTAAAGATAGACCCGAAGCGGGTAGAACCGGATAAAATGAACACGATTTTGGGAATCCTACAGAGAGGAGGAGTCATCGCCTATCCCACAGATACTTTTTACGGTCTGGGAGCCAACTGCTTTTTAAAAAAAGCCATTCAGAGAATTTACCGTCTGAAAAGGAGAGAGTTCTCCAAGCCCCTTTCTGCTCTCATTTCTAACAGGAATATGGTCCACAGCCTTGCCGTTGAGATTCCTTCCCTTTTCTGGGCATTGACTGAGCAGTTCTGGCCCGGACCTCTCACTATTGTCTTGAAAGCTTCTTCTGACCTGCCTGTGGAAATGCTCGGTCCAGGAGAGTCTGTCGGAATCCGCCTCCCTGACCTTTCATGGCTTCGAGGATTGATCGATGAGGCGAATTTTCCCATAACAGCCACAAGCGCCAATATTTCAGGAGACAAAGAAATCGAAGATCCAAGGAAGATTAAGAACATTTTCTCTGGAATAGTCGATCTCATCGTAGACGGAGGAAAAACAGGAGGAATTCTGCCTTCGACTGTGGTGGATCTCAGCTCTTCAGGTCCCAAAATCCTGAGAGAGGGCGCTGTGCCTCGCTCATCCTTGGAGAAGTATCTCGACAAAGACTTAAAATCTTAGAGGAAAAACTCCTCTCCATCAGAAGCCAGTTGAAAACCTTTATCCGTGATCTCCTTCCTGGCATCTCCTTCTGGATCAAGAGCCAGATTAGTATGGTTCAAATGAGTGAAATAGATTCGGGTCTGTCCTCTTCTCACCGCCTTTCCCAGAGTATTCAGGCTTGTCTGGATGAGAGGGTGTCCGATCTTGGATAAATCCCGTCCGGGGAGCTCCTCGAAATTGTAAAAAGTTCCATCCAGCAGCGCGATATCGACTTTTTCAGTTTCCTCCACTATCGAACGGTTCCAGACCTTCCAGCTCTGGATGTCCGGGATGTAGAGAAGCTTCTTTTTGACTCCTGAGATTCTAAACCCGACAGTGTCAGAGTATTCATCCCGATGCGGAACCAGTAAAGGAGTCAGTGAGATCCTTGAAGTCAGGGAGAATTCCTTTCCCGGATGAAGAGTGCGGAGAGATATATTTTCCAAGCGGACAAGCTGACTCCAGGGGCCATTGTCGGATAAAAAGCGTCCCATTCGAGAAGTGCAGTACACAGGAAGTCTTCGAGTCGACATGGCTTCATAGCCGAAAAACATCAGGCCCGTATAGTGTCCGATATGCGCGTGTGTCAGCAGAATCGCATGAGGGGCATTTTTTCTGCCTCGCTTTTCTATCCCCAGCCGGTCCAGGATAGCATCCGATTGGAGCCGGATATCCGGCGTCGTGTCCAGGATGAAATATTGTTTTTCTTCTAGATCGATGAGGCCAATAGATGAGATGAGGCGGGAGAATCGGGCATCCTCTCTCGCACGCAGGCAGTTTGGGCAATAGCATCCTATTTGGGGAATTCCCCCATCCTGAGCCGTCCCCAGGACTTGAACAAGAACGCCTGTTTCATCAGGCCTTTTGGCCTGGACTTTTGGATAAATCCTGAAATTTCTCCCGGAATGAAGGAGGCCCAGGCCTGTCCATCCTCCAAGGATCACATTGAAGAAATCCCGTCTCACCATTTTTTTCATTTTCCTCTCCCTCGCTTGTGTATCAATTGTGATTCGCTGGGGTTATCCTCAATAGTAGCGAGTTACGGGCTCTGAGTCCAGAAAAGAAATTATTTCAGATAGTCAAATAGACAGAGAGGACATCCGAGAAAAAATTTCAAATGCAAAGACGCGAATCCAGAGACCTAGCGGACTTTGGCTCCGGCGGGAACATCCGTGTCAAAAAAGGGAATGATTGCCTTCCCCTCGATTTCGGCAGCCAGGAGCATCGCTTGAGATTCGATTCCCCGGATAACCGCTGGCTTCAGGTTCACGATCACGATGAGTTTTTTGCCTTCGAGTTCCTCTGGAGAATAGACATCGGCCACGCCTGCCACCATCGTCCTTTTTTCAATACCGATGTCGACTTCCATTTTCACCAATTTGTCTGTCCCTTCCACTTTCTCTGCTTTGAGAATTTCTCCGACTCTAAGGTCCATTTTTTTGAATTCATCAAAAGTAACCATATCCATTTTTTCCTCCTTTTTTTGTGGGGCTTGCCGGGTTTCCTCCTCCTTTAGAAACTCCTTCAGGTCCACTCTCGGGAAGAGAGGTTTTGGCTTTTTACTGACCTGGCCCAGCTTGAGGTTGTCGAATTTCAACCCTGTGAGAGATGTCTCCTCTATGGATTTTTCTTCACCGAGATAGTTCCAGATCTTCTGCGATGATTCGGGCATGACAGGGAAGAGGAAAAAACTGATCACCCTGAGGGCTGCTGCGCTCTGGTAGAGGATTCTTCCCAGCCTTTTCCTACGGGATTCATCTTTGGCCAGTTTCCAGGGTTCATTATCGGCCAAGTATTTATTCACTGCGCTGATGAAAAACCAAATCTCCTCCAACGCCCGGTTCAACGCATAATCATCATAGAACTTGAGTATTTTTTCCTTTGAGCGATCGAACTCCTCCCGAAGTTTTTTATCTGCCTTTTCCTCTTCATCCATTTCCTCGATTTTCCCGCCGAAATAGTTATGGATCATGGTGAGTGTTCTCTGGACGAGATTTCCGAGGTCGTTGGCCAGGTCCGAGTTGACGCGGTGAATAAATCCCTCGTTGGAGAAGTTGCCGTCCAGACCGATCGGAATCTCTCGGAGCAGGAAGTACCGGAGAGGGTCTTCTCCGAAAGTCTCAAGGATCAGATGAGGGTCGAGGACGTTGCCTTTGGACTTGGACATCTTCTCTCCTTCTTTGAGCCACCAGCCGTGGCCGAAAACCGTCTGAGGAAGAGGGAACTCTGCGGCCATGAGGAAGGCCGGCCAGAAGATTGCGTGGAACCTGAGGATATCCTTGCCGATGAGATGGATGTTGGCCGGCCAGTATTTTTGAAAAAGAGACATGTCCTGATCGTAACCGATGCCAGTCAGGTAGTTGTGGAGGGCATCAAACCAGACATAGATGGTGTGTTTCGGGTCATCCGGCACAGGAATTCCCCATTCGACTGTCGTCCGGGTGATGCTCAGGTCCTTCAAACCCTGCTTAACAAAACTGACGACCTCGTTCATCCGGCTTTGTGGCCGGACAAACTTCGGATTTTTGGCGTAGAAATCCAGAAGGGGCTTCTGGTAAGCGGAAAGCTTGAAGAAGTAGCATTCTTCAGAGACAATGAATGCCTTGGTGTTACACTCCGGGCAGATTTTGAAGCCGCCTTCTTCAAGAGGAACATCTTCGGCTAAAAAGTGTTCAGTCGAATCACAATACCATCCTTTGTAGATGCCTTTGTAAATGTCTCCTTTATCCTTCAATTTCTGGAAAATCTTCTGGACACCCTTTTCGTGGGAGGGTTGCGTGGTGCGGATAAAAGAGTCGTTGGCTATGTTTAGAGCCTTCCACAGGTCTTTAAACCGTACCACCACCTGGTCAGCCAGTTCTATGGGTGTTAGCCCTTTTTCCTTAGCCGCTTTTTCCACTTTCTGCCCGTGTTCGTCCGTTCCAGTCAGGAAGAAGACATCATTCCCTGAGAGCTTTTTGAAGCGGCTAATGGCGTCAGCAATGATCGTCGTGTAGGCGTGCCCGATATGAGGGACGTCGTTGATGTAATAGATCGGGGTTGTGATATAAAAAGTGTTCTTAGACTTCTTTGCCACCGATCATACCTCCTCTGATCAATGTCATGGCTTCTGATCGCGTGGCGCTGTGCGTGCGGAAAGAGTTTGCCCCTCTCATCGACATGCACATGTGTTCCGCTTCGATCACGACCATAACCCCAAGGGGCTTGAGGTGTTCCATGATGAGGTCGGCAATCTGTTTGGTCAGCCTTTCCTGGACTTGCAGCCTCCGGGAAAGGTTATCGACCACCCGGGCGATCTTACTCAGCCCTACGATTCGACCTCCTTTGGGGATATAAGCGATATGGGCGACACCGGCAAAGGGAAGGAGATGATGTTCACACATGGAGTAAAGAGGGATATTCTTGATGAGGACCATCTCATCGTGCTTTTCACCCTGGATCACCCGCAGATGCCGAGCCGGGTTCTCACTCACGCCTCCCAGTATTTCAGAGAACATACTGGCCACTCTGCGCGGTGTCTCTTTGAGTCCTGCGCGTTCAGGGTCTTCACCCACTCCTTCCAAAATGAGCTTGACTCCTTTGGCGATCTTCTCAAGGTCTGATTTTGTCTTCTTGTTTTTTGCTGGCATTTTCAGGTTTGTCCTCAAAATTTAGAGTGAAAAGTCAGTCTGACTCCTTTTTGTTTTTATTCGTATTATGAAACTCCTTTACGGCCAACTGGATGATTTCTTTTAGGGGACGACCACTCTTCTTCGCCAGTTTCAGACAATCGGCATATTCAGGCTGGATGTTGACAATTTTTCCTTCGAGGGAAGAAATTTTGATTGAAACTTCTTCGCCGAGCACGTGGAGCTTCTTGGCTGTTCTTTGCAGCACGCGCCTTTGAACAGGATAGTATCTCAAACCAATGGAGCTTGTCTCTCGAAATACAGCGTTGATCAGAGCTTCTATTCTATCAATCTCTGTCAGGACGGTCAATTTTGTCGCCAACCTGTTTTTTTTCATCATTACAGGCGTTAGAAACACATCCAACGCTCCGAGAGCGAATGCCCTGTTAAAGAAATAGGCGAGAACCTGGGGTGTGGAATCATCGATATTCGCCTCAATGAGGTAGACTTTTTTATCGGCCTTGAATTCCTTTTCGTTCCCGTAGAAAGCTCTCAGGATGTTGGGAAAGTCATGGAAGGTTCTCTTGCCTGCCCCGCATCCGATTCTTTCGTAGGAGATCTCAGGGAAGGGAATGAATTTGTGAACCAGCGTGGAGACAATCGCCGCCCCTGTGGGTGTGACAAGCTCTTCTTTGACATGTTCTGAATAGACCGGGACATTCTTCAGCAATTCAGCCACTGCGGGCGGAGGCACGGGCA
>SMTZ1_10011475_pt1 | contig 10066 bp, 6 predicted proteins | sample DeeMarSWOR136_30_FD_25667 | JGI IMG/M metagenome (IMG submission 25667)
TCTGGGTGAGGTTCTTGGCTATTATTAATGTGGGTTCCATTTCCGGAAGAAGATTTTTCTGTCATTATATCACTCCGAATCGGTCTGGATACTTCTTTTTAAGATATAACAAGATTCTCTTTGCAGTAAATTCCTTGACAGCACCACAGTTACTGGTGTGGAAGGTTCCTGACTGCTCGAGAGAACGCATAGCACAGCCGCCGCCGCAAAAAGGAAGGTACACACAGGTAGAACACTCTTCAAACTGGAGTGGGTTCCTGCTGAGCATCTCGTAATACATGGGACCAAACTCCCCTGTACCATCTTTGAGCGTACCTGCCCTGTACTCTTTCTGGCCTGCACGGAAAAAGCACAGATAAACATCCCCAAAGGGGTCTATAACATATCGAGCCTTTTTTTCGTTATTACATGCCACAAATTTCTGTTTCTGGATGACATCTGGAATTTCAAGTTGACCCATCCAGCCAACTTCTTCTATAGTCTCTTTTATTTCGGGTACCATATCGAGTGCTCGTCCTTCATCTTCCTGACACAATTTGTTGTCGCTGAACAGTTCACACAACCCAAAATCTGAAGTCTGTGCATAGTAGAACTGCACTTCTTTTCTGCCGCGAAGCCCTCTTTCTGTCAGGTCTGTAAGAATTTCACGCAAATCCTGTGCATCTTCCACATTTATTCGCATGACTACCAGAATTCCTTTCGCTGAAGTAATTTCAACTGCATGCAGGATGTCTTCGTACGTGCCTGTCCCATCTTTGTATATCCGGGCTTTGTCGTGCTTTTTTTGAGGACCATCCACTGTTATCTCCACGTAGGTGAGATAGGGAGCGAGTTCTTCTAAAATTTCTTCAGTAAGTAAGGTACCATTAGTCTGTAAAACGACAGCAAAGGCTAAAGCGTTTTCTTGTGTCCATGCAGAGATTTCTTTCACTATTCGAGAGCATGCTTCTGCATTGAGGAGAGGTTCTCCCCCATACAACTTGATGAGGACAGTCTTGGTATTATCCTGCTGTGACATGTGCTTGATGAAAGAGATAGTGTTTGTGAGCGTTTCTTCATCCATAGTTTTTGGGGCCAACTCAGATGAGCGTTCATAACAGTACTTACACGCGAGATTACACGCGAGCGTGGGGAATATGACAAAAGTGGAATAGGGTGAAGAGTATTTCTCTCTGTGGTACCTGAAGGATAATACTTTCCTCTCATCAAGGTCAGAATCTACAATGATTCCCATGTCTGAAAGTGTATGAGAGTGCTCTTCAGCAAGGGCATCCAGGGTGTTATTTTCGAGCATTTGCTTTAGTTCACCATCCACTATACTGGTTGGGGTCTTTGGTGGGTACAAACAGGTTGTATTGTGAGGACTTCATGGGGTCACCTTCTCATAGTTACTGTGACTGTGCTTTCATCATTTCAGGGTAATACCTTTCCAGGTATGATAAAACCTTTTGGGAAGTTATATGCTTTACTGCACCACAGAATGATGTGTTGTAGCTTCCATTGGTCTCTCTTGCATGGACAGCACAGCCGCCGCCACACACAGGGAGATAAGGGCATTCTCTACACTCTTCAAATGAGAGAGGATGACGGGTCAAAATCTGGTAAAAGTCCTGTTTCCAGGCTGCTTTTCCACCTTCTCCAATGCGTCCCACCCTGAATGTTTCATCTCCTGCTTTGGAAGGGCATAAATAAATATCTCCAAAAGAATCGATAATGTACCGCCTTCTCTTGGTCTGGTCACACATCACAGGCGGTCTGTCCATTCTGATGTTATCAGGGTATCTCACACTCTCCAAATTCTCCCAGCCTAACCTTTTCAGCATAGTATCAATGTACTGTGCAGATGCTACCACTAATTCCTTGTTCTTGATGTAGCTCTCCACTTCTGAGTGCAGCCTGCACTGCTCTTTTGGTGTTACCAATCCGAAATCAAGTTCGAAATTGGGATTTTTGGAAAATCCTCTGTTCTTTAAATCTTCCAAAAGAGAAGCAGTTACCTTGTAATCTCCATTGTGGATATTTATTCTTATGCAGGTCCTGATGGACGTTTTGTTCAAGAATTCTAGAGATTCCATAATGTCATGGTAAGTTCCTTCACCATTGGAGTAAAACCGGATACTGTTGTGCAGCTCTTCAGGACCATCGATAGTAATGTGACAAGCAGCTACATGAGGGGATAATCGTTCGAAGAGTTCACCCCTGAAGAGGGTGGCATTGGTAGTTAATGTACCAAAGAATTCTATCCCATGATCTGAAGCCCACTGGTGAAGTCCTGCTAATAGAGCTTCAGTCGCACGGGGGTGGACTAACGGTTCTCCTCCGAAGACTTTCAGTAAGAGAGCGCGGGATTTATCTTCTGTAATCTGATTCTTCAAAAATTCCAGAGTATTTTTCAGCAGAGTATCATTCATGGAGGCTTTTGGTGTATCTGACCACTTTTGGAAGCAGTAGTGGCAGGACAAATTACACGCATACGTGGGGAAGATAGTAACACTAGTATAAGGGGGCGAGTACATCTCTTTTGTGAATAAGTAGTTGTAGATGAGAGTTTCATCTATGCTGTCTGGTACTGTTATGCCGTTTTCCATTAAATGTTTTTTATGAGCATCATCCAGGTTATCGAACTGATTTTTCTCAAGGAGAGATTTTAATTCTTCATCGATGAAAATGAGAGATCCTGTCAGTGTGTTGTAGACAACATACTTGTTGTTGGGTGTGGGTATGTACAAGTTGTACTGTGAGCTTTTCATAGTATACACCTCTTGTCAACCGGAAAGAAAAGGAAGAATAAAAAGGTTACCTAACAGCAGAGACCTGAACCTGGCTCCCAGCACCAGAAGTGAATGATGCAACAGCCAATCATAAAAGATGTACATCCGCCTTCCGGTTCATCAGGTACTTCTTGGCACTTTCCCGATTCTACTACGATGAGTTCCATATCTTACACCTCCTCTTCTCGTGGTATTTTTAAGCACTTATCTCAGTACTTTCAGTAGTGTCCAACACATAGATTGACTAATTTTTTTTGTTTCTCTCGGCTTCAGTATGAGATATAATCTCAGTTCGGACACTACTGAGTAGGTGTATTATTATTAACCTTATATAAACCTTTCGGTCTCTAGTCTATACACTGCATCGACTATATCCTATAGAAAAGTTTGAATCATGTGTAACTAAATCTAGGATAGAATTTGATATAAAAATGATAAAAAAGGACAGTAACTCTAGGGTACAAAGGAGCAGACATCAGAATATCAAGGAAATTTTTTGTGCATTGCAGCACATAATCTTCTATTCTGCCAGTCACCTGAAATGCAAAGTAGTATGAAACCGTCTTTATCACTCTTTGAACGACTTCATAGTTTTACTTTCTCTATTAACTCTCTTGTTATCTCAAATCGTTCATCACAAGCATCATAGAGTTCGTCGCTCTTTGCTTTGTTAGAATAGTACAGTTGGACCAAGACACCATCCATTTTAGCAACAGTGACAGCAGGGACAAAATCACTATCACCTGTCACCAGTATGGCCTGATCTATCTGGCGTGCTGCACTCAGCCGCACCAGATCAACTGCCATGAGCACATCCAACCTTTTCTGCTCAAATCGTATGTAATGGCAGTTCTCACACCCTCTTTTCACGAGTTTTCCCAGTTTGACTTCATACCTGTTTAATTTTTGTAAACGGGCTATGAAGCTGTCTCTCTTTGCATACATTTCCCTTTGGTATGCTGTGGGTGGATCATCTTGGAAAGGCATGCAGTTGTAGTAGTACGTTCTCAAAACTGGCACACCTTTTGCCATTTCTTGAGATAGCTTTTCAAAATCTATTCGGATTTCATCAAATTCATTCTTCAAAATTTTTTCTACGTAAGCGCCGTCAATGAAGATTGCGCAGCGATTCGAAGCCATGGTGGTGTACACCAACTGATGAATATAAATATTGTTGCAGAAATTTTCAAAAAAAATGAGAAGATAAAGAACTGACGTCCTCACGAACGACAGCGGGTATATACACGTTCTTAGATGTGTTACAGTATATAAAGATTTCGGTTTCAACAGCTTTGATCTTTCATATGTTCAATACTACTCAGTGTTGTACACCAGACTTTTATTCCAGTCCAGGAGTAGACACGCCCTTTACATTTACCAATACCTATTTAAGGGTTCTGCCTTATTCACCAGTATGCAGCCCATTGATTATGAAGAGGAAATGAAAGAATTCCAATGGGACGTTCCTGAAAACTACGACATTGCTTCAGTAGTTGATTCACACGCACAAGAAAATCCTTCACATCCTGCCATTTTCTGGGAAGATGAAAAAGGAGATACCCGTACACTCACCTATGATGATTTAAGAAAGCAATCCAACCAGTTCGCCAATGTTTTGGCTTCTCTTGATGTCCAGAAGGGAGATCCTGTCTTGATCATGCTCCCCAGGATACCTGAAACCTATATTGCCCAGTTGGCTACCATAAAAATGGGTGCTATTATCACACCTGCTGTAGAAATGTTGCGAGGGAGAAATGTGGTCTACAGGGCAAACAACTGCAAAGCAAAAGCAGTCTTAACCAATGAGAGCGGGGCAGAAATCGTCGATGATGTCAAATCCCAGTTGGAAAGTGTCAAAGATTTCATTCTTTTAGGAGAGAGGAAAGGATGGCTTTCTTATGAAGAAGAAATGAAGAAAGCTTCCACCACCTATGAGTATCCACCTCGAAAGAGTAGTGACATCTTTTACATATCGTATACGTCCGGCACTACTGGGTTGCCAAAAGGTGTGGTCCACCAGAACAGCTGGATGTATGCGTTCAAAAAGATCAATGCTCGCTACTGGTATGGTGCACAAAAAGAGGATATTATCTGGGCCACCACCTCCCCCGGGTGGGCGAAGTGGTTCTGGAGCCATTTAGGTGTCACCATGAATGTGGGTGCTACAGATGTTTTATACGAGGGGAGGTTTAACCCTGAGAGATATTACAGGTTACTGCAGAAGTACAAAGTTACTATCTGCTGTCTGACACCCACGGAATTGCGTATCATGATCCAGGTTCCTAATGCAGAGCAGTACGATTTGAGCCATATTCGCAGTTTTGTATCAGCTGGTGAGCCTTTAAACAAGGAAGTCATTGATTTCTTCAAAGAGAAGTACAATATTACTATCAGGGAAGGATACGGCCAGACAGAGACTGCTTGTCTAGTCTGTAACTACATTGGTATTCACGTCAAACCGGGAAGTATGGGAAAGCCCATGCCAGGATATGATGTTAAAATCTTGGGTGAAACTGGAAAAGAAGCAGAAACAGGAGAAGTCGGTGAGATTACTGTTAAATTTGGGTTACCCTCACTTTTCCAGGAGTATTACAGAATGCCTGAGAAAATGGAGGAAATAGTAAAGGACGGGAGATACTACACGGGAGACTTGTGTAAAAAAGATGAAGACGGGTACTACTGGTTTGAAGGGAGAGCAGATGATGTCATCTTGAGCGCAGGGTACAGGATTGGACCTTTTGAGGTTGAAGATGCATTGTTAACCCATCCCTCAGTGTTAGAATGTGCAGCTGTGGGATCACCCCATCCTGTCAGAGGAGAGGTCGTTAAAGCGTTTGTGGTTTTAAAGAGAGGATGGGAACCTTCGGAAGCTTTAAAAGCAGAACTGCAGGATCACACCAAACAGGTGACTGCACCGTATAAGTACCCCAGGGAAATTGAATTCGTGGATCAACTCCCTAAGACTATGAGCGGCAAGATCAAAAGAGCAGAATTAAAGAGACTGGAATACGAAAGAAAAGGCAAGAAGGACTGATTTTTACTTTTTTAGATTATTCTGTTCTTTTTTTCAATTTTTTTGACTACTTCTGGTTAGTACCGTATTTCTCCTTCAGGGCTGACTGTGATAGAAGCAGGCTCTACAGGGCAGTGATGCTCACAAGCGCCACATCCAGCACAGAGCGATTTATTGACTTGTGGTCCTCTTCTGCCTCTTCCCCCTCTTCCTCTCCCTTGTCCTTGTCCTTGTCCTTGTACTACATCAACAGCCTGGTATGGGCATACTTCCTGGCAGACCAAACAGGCTTTCTCATGTACCCATTCTAAACAAGTATCCCTATCCACTGAGGCTGTTCCTATCTTCATCTGGGAAGGGTCTATTTCCACTAACGCTCCTGTGGGGCATACTTGCCAGCACAACATACACAACTGACATTCTCCAATGCGAGGAACCAACTTTGGCGTGTATAAACTGTATAAGGGCCCATCCAGCAATACGGGTCGCAGCCCTTGTGAGGGGCACACTCGCATGCATTCCCCACATCTTACACAGATAGATAAGAAATCTTCTTCTCTTAAAGCACCAGGTGGCCTGATAACTGAGTCAGTAGATACCTTGCTGAGCAAGGGTGACAGCAACACTGCTGCCCCAGCTGCTGCCCCTACCTTCAAAAAGGCTCTCCTGGATTCTGTAGTGACAGCTTTCTTTTTGGCTGGACGCTTTCTAGTTACAATGATAGCGTTTTGGGGACATTTGTCTACGCATTCAAAACAGAAGGTGCACTCAGTCTTTTTGACATTGTAATTCTGTATAGCATCTGTAGGACAGACTCTGCCACACAGGTTACATCTAGTGCAGTTCTCCTGTACATGCAGGTTTAAAACCCTCATAATGGAAAAAACTCCTAAAAGAGCACCTAAAGGACAGATAACCCTGCACCAGAACCGTTCTCCTAATCCGATCACTAAGATCACAATGAAGATTAACAGCATAGGAATTCTCTGATGAGTAACAAACGTTAAAGAACGCGTGAAAATAACAAGTGGATCTGAAATTACCAGCAACTGGAATCCAAGAATCGATAGGACTATCAAAAATATCAAAAAATAGTACTTAACCCTGTAAAAAGAAGAAAGTCTCCTTTTTGTTTTTGGTATCAAATCTGATACAGTTCCCACAGGGCATATCCACCCACAAAAAAACCTGCCCATGAAAAGAGTAAGAAAAAGTAATAAAACTGCAGGAAAAAACCTCTGTGAAAATGTGTGAGTAATCAACACGTTGGTGACCATGATCAAGGGAGAAGACCTCAAAAACCCATTAGTAAAGGGGAAATCCAGTGGGTACTGGGTCTTGTAGAACAGAAAGACAAAAAGTGCTAGAAAAATCAACTGGGAAATTTTTCTCCATCGAGGTAGTGACACCATGCACCCTTTATCAATAGACATATAAAAAGGTGTCTTTACCCTCTGAGTCAAGCTCTGTGGGAATTAACACTCCCGAAAATAGCATCCAGGATGGAGTACATACCTACACCTATAAACCTGTAACCTCACAGATGTAATGAGTCCACAACCCATATACTGGTTGTATGTTCAGAGTATTGAACTGTGAACCTTTCTTGAGCGTACAGCCTGACCTCAAAACCATAAGTTTATTAAATCTCTTCCATACTCACTACAGGTGAACCAGTGTCAAAATCCAACCAGAAGAGATCGCAAGTTGGCTTGCCACCAGGAACTCTCCTTCACATAGGGGAGAAAAAGATTGAAACAGTAAAAATCACTGTTATTAACTATGATCAAACACATTTTCAAGAAAAAGAGGCAGACAGTGTTGAAGAATGCCTCTCCCTGGAAAATACATCACAGATAACCTGGATAAATATAGATGGTATTCATGATGTGGAGACTGTACAGAAAATAGGAGATTACTTCAACATACACCCCCTTACTCTGGAAGACATTCTCAATACACGACAGCGTCCCAAAATGGAGGATTTTGCAGAATACATCTTTCTCGTGTTGAAGGCGTGGCATTACCATGAGAAAGAAAGGAAAGTCTATACAGATCAGATCAGTTTGATTCTCGGTCCGCATGTTGTCATATCCTTCCAGGAAAGCGAAGGTAATGTCTTTGATCCTATCAAGAAAAGAATCAGAAACGAAAAGAGTATTATCAGAAAAATGGGAGCTGATTACCTCGCTTATGCTCTGGTCGATGCTATTGTGGACAACTACTTTGTCATTTTGGAAACTTTTGGCGAAGATATTGAGGATGTTCAGGAAAAGTTACTAGCAGATCCCACCACAGAGACCCTGGAAGCTATCCAGACCTTGAAAAGGGAAATGATCACACTCCGAAAATCAGTGTGGCCTTTAAGAGAAGTGGTGAATAACCTGGAAAGAAGAGAATCTCTCCTGATAAAAAAAGGGACACTAGTATACCTCAGAGATGTGTACGATCACACCATACAGGTCATGGACACAGTTGAGACCTTCAGAGACATGCTGGCAGGAATGCTCGATATTTATTTGTCCAGTCTCAGCAACAAAATGAACGAGGTCATGAAAGTGTTGACCATCATTGCCACCATATTTATCCCCTTAACGTTTATAGCAGGTATTTATGGAATGAACTTCGTGTACATGCCAGAACTGCAAAATTACTGGGGTTATCCCGTAGTATTAATGCTCATGAGTGTCATTGGTCTCTCAATGGTGATGTATTTCAGGAAGAAGAAGTGGCTGTAAAGGGGTTGCCAGGAGCCAGGAGAGGGGGTTTAACTTTCCCCCAGAATACTTCAATTATTTCATGCAAGCTCAAAATACAGAAGGTGGTAGACACTGGAATTGGTATTTCAGGAGTACCAGCCTCTCCTCCAGATACGATTATACAAATGTATAGCATCAACGCTAGATTTAAAAATGAAGAACACCATACGTTTTAACACATCACCCTTTACTGAAAGAGGAATACTATGTTCAAAACTCCCCGGTGGTTTTATACCTTCATGCCTTTCAAATTTGCAGCAGGATGCTCATCTCCTTTAATTCCATTACTGATCATATCCTTTGGAGGGACTGCAACCGATATATCCCTGATTTCAAGTGCTTATTCTGTAGTATCTATGATTTTCCTGGTCATATGGGGGAAGTTCTCAGATTCCACGCAGAAACGAAAACCATTCCTCGTTTTAGGGTTTGCAGGCTTTTCTCTTGCCCTGCTTTTATTCTCCCACGCCCATACTGTATCGTATGCGCTGTACATTCAGGTTATGTCTGCTATCTTTGCTGCTGCCACCATACCTGTCTCCAGTATATACTTGCTGAGAAGCACTCGAAAGGAATTCTGGGACCACGCTCTTGGCGAATTCAACAGAATAGGTGGGTATGCATGGGCGTTTGGCATGCTCTTTGGTACATTCTTGCTAACTATACTCAGGATAGAAGACCTCTTCATCCTGCTGGGGATCATCTGTTTTTCTTCTTCAATCCTGTTTCAAACCTCTGTGAGAGAAAGCCCTGTATACATTAACAGAGACAGAATTGCATTTTTTGCACATAGTATAACAGAGAAGTTGCGGTTGATGCCCTCATACCTTATCCATTTCCCCCAGATTACAGCTTTTGAGAACAGAAGGCTCAGAAACTTCTATCTGGCTTCTTTTGTGTTATTCGTTTCATCTGGGTTGATTTTCACCCCTTTTGTCTATTTTCTCACACAAAAAGGAGCTTCTGCCTCTTTTGTTTTCCTTGCATCTTTTTTGAATTCAATAATATCTGCATACAGTTACTCGAGGGTTGCAAAAAAAGTTGCACTCTTTGGAGGATTTGCCATTCTAAAAAGGGGATTGATTCTGAGAGTTTTCTTCTTCTTTATCCTGGTGATAGCTTCTATTTTGGCAGGGTTTTATGCTGTCTATCTTGCTGTTTTGTGTTACTGTGTATTTGGGTACACGTGGGCCCAGATTTCTATATCTTCTAATTCAGTCATGGCGCGGCTGATAATAGAGGGTAAAGAAGGGAAAATCATGGGTATGTACAATTTCATGATCTCACTGGGGTTAATAGTGGGGAATATTATATCAGGAGTGGTGGTGGATACTTTAGGGTTTACTGCAGAGTTTCTTCTCGGGGTTGCTGTCATTATTTTGTCTGCGTTCTGGATGCAGAGAATAAAACATAGAGAAGACACAGAAATGAAAAAGGAGATACTGTATGCGTTTGAAAAGAACATGGCTGAACGGAAAAAATGGTGGAATACTCTGACGTACCAAAAGATAGATTCTTACTTA
>SMTZ1_10008820_pt1 | contig 10064 bp, 10 predicted proteins | sample DeeMarSWOR136_30_FD_25667 | JGI IMG/M metagenome (IMG submission 25667)
TAGTACCGTTAAAGTCATCACAATGTACATGATAGTTTGGGCAATCGTTAACTTTACCATAATTATAATTTATTTTCCTGTAATTAAGTTGTTTCACACCCACTTACTACATTAATTTGGTTCGGTGTAATCTCAAGTGTACACCATTGCCCACCCTTTACTTGTTGTGTATCTCCATCACCACATGTTTCATCATTATCAGGTTCTGTACCAAAATTACTCCATGTTAACCCCACTCCAAAAATAAATGGTTCTTCATCATACGCCTGTGTAGTAAACTTTATTCTTATTTCATCATTATCATCATCAAACCATATACATCTCACACAAGACTCGACCTTGAATTTCATGATTTGTGTGATACCAGTAAGTTTAACATCATCTATAGTGTCGTTGATTTCTTTTAGATTTGATTTCTGACCATTGATACAAGCCACATTCCTTCCAACATAAGGTATTAACATATGTATGATTAGAGCAGCGGCGATGGCCAATACGATTATCAGACCTATGGAAAAGACAACATCAAAAGCTAACACTGAACCTCTATTCATAATTAAGAATTGTATTTTGAAAATTAAAAATTAGATTAAGTGACATCAAAACAATGTAGTGATGTTTCCATCGAGTTATCAGACATATCCAATGCTTCTTGCCTCCAACAAACTTTCCCTTTGACATGACCAATCAATATAGTCATGTTAAACCACTCAGGATTATCTGTGAAAGAAATTTCTTGACTAGCCCAAACCCCCGATTCATTGTGTTTAAAGATACCAGTTTTTAAATAACCATTATCACTCCATTCGACACTCGCGTTAACTAGAGTTCCTAGAGCCACAGTAGCAGGATGGTCGTCATCGTTATAACCATAAACTGGAGGTGTATTATCTACATTACAATTACTACTTGAACAAAAACCAGAACAACATTGCCAATCATAACTGCAGGTCCTTCCAACATCCATACAACATTTCTCATTTTTGATGATATCAGCAGGAGAACAGCAATATTTTACATCACAGAAATCTCTATCACCTACTCTACAACTATGTCCAGAATTAATACAACATTTTCCTAAACATGTCGTTGGAATTCTAACATCAATAATTTCTCCTTCACAACCCCTCCAATAAAACCATTCTCTTGAAGTATCTTCTATTGCATTGCATGCTACTTCTGATACAAGACTTGGGACACAAGAACAATGGGTAGTTCCATGAACGGTTTCTGTACAACGCACACAACCACACCAACTACAACCAGCAGTGATTTTGCATATGTTATGATTCACGATTGGATTACAACTGGAGCTAAATGTTATTGCTTTATCACTTGATCCACATTGCCAACCATATTTACAAGGCTCGCCTGGTAAAAAATAACACCTAAAATATTCATTAGGTGGAGTATCCATATCGTAAACATAACCACACGCTGTATTTCCACAAACATTATTGCAAGCTTCATCTGAATCACAAGATAGTGAAGAGGCGGGGAAATTTTTATTATTCTTACAATTATTATTATTTCCAATATATTCTTCACATATTAAAGGTAAACAACAAGTTTTTTCATAGCTTGCTCTGGTTCCCTGACAACCCAGATGTATCTCGATATCACTTCTATCGTAGATAGAACATTCTCCCTCACTAGAACAAGATGTTCCATAACCCTTTACACATTTAAATCCACTCCAACTTGTTCCACCAAGATCAATCCAATTTCCAATCGCATCCATAGAGTAATCTGTATCATCTTCTTGACATTCATGATCCCAGTAACAGTCTTTGTAGTTATTACAATCTTCATAAAGAGTGGCTCCTCCACATGGATCTGTCGAATCTGGACAATCTGTACATTTAACAGACGTTTCATTGATTAAAAAATGATACAATCTATTTTCATTTATATTAGCACAATCATCACATTTATCACAATTGCATCCAAGATTTACAAATCGAGCAGAAACATTGTATGGTACAATCATTGATTCTACATGACCTATCAAACTGGTCTTGATCGCATAATTAACCATCAAGGTTCCACTATATTTTTCATACCACATACATTTTACACATTGTGCAACATCAAAACCCCTTTCTGCAGTTCCACCTTTTTTTTTAACAAGTTCTATAGTACTTTTGAGATTACTGATGACTTCAGATTGATAGATGACACAATCGTTTGATGCGTATGAATCCCAGATAGGAACAAAAAAAATAAGGAATACTAAAACAACAACCATTATTAAAAAGATCAACCTAATTACTGAACCAACGACACCACCCTTGTGCATGAGTAATATTTTGTTTTTTAGATTAATATGGTATGTAAGGTTTGCAGAAATATTTTGCTGTGTCATCACATCCACTGGATGTCATTAGATTACATTTTCCAGCACATTCTATTAATTTAGGGCTCATTGGATTTCCACCACCCCAATCACTACCACCGTAAATACCATAACACTCAGCACACCAAGCTGCTAAATCAGCCTTGCACCTATCACACTCTATTTCTGAATGAGTTAAGTAGTAGCTCAAGAGATAGATTATGACAGCCATTGCTATCACAGCTAGTACTATAGCAACCACGTAAGGAATTGCCACGTCTCCCTTTCTCATAATATTCTTTTCTCAACCGAGAATATGAATTTTACACCCAATAAGGAAAAGTATTCTGCCAATTCAACAGATTCCCTACGAGATCCCCGATCAACTTCAATAAAACAGACAATTTAAGCTGACTCTCTTCATGCATGGTATAAATAAAGATGATACATACTATCACTAAAAAAAGTGCCAATACGATGACTAAGAGTGTTTTTGTTGGAACGGACATTCAATCACAACCTACTTCATGTTTTTTATATTCTTGTATGTTAACAAGCTCCCGCCCCATATTTGGCTATACATTCAGTTTTACAGTAATCAAGGCATTCAGTGTAATCTTTATCTGCCCCCATTACAGTTTTTTGGTAATTAGCGCATGATTTTCCCGGGATAAAAACTGGAGAATCATACATATATCCACATCGAGTTAAACCACCTATATCAGCTAAACAATCTGGTGGATTAGGATTTGCTAGATTACAAGTCCATGTATGAACTGTATTTCCAGAATCTTCACAATCGGAAAAATCACTTACACACGAGCAATAATATGTTGGACAATCCGCATCTACGCAACAAGGAATTGGAGCGAGTATCGATGCTTCTTCTAAAATAAGTAATTCTTTATAATATACTCCATAATAACCATAAAATTTTCCATCATCACACACTCCTTGTCTGCTACCATAAGGTCCACAAATTTCACAACCAATCATCGTATCACAATCATCAGAACAACAACGCTCAGATGGACCACAAGTAGCTTTACAATAAGAAGGTTTAACAACAACATCTATTACATCGCTATCTTCCTCTCCTACATCATTTGTGTCTCCATCTCTGTTAATATCAATATGAACCCAATATGTATAAGTTCCTGCTGTATCTTTGCTTGTTGTTATTTGACATGTTGAACCATCCCAAGCACCAGGAAGACATTGTCCTACATTTCCTCCTCCTGAAGTAAAAGTAACAGCCCAATCTTTACAACCATTCACACCAGATGCTTCCAAGTTAAAAGATTCATCAGTCCAAACACAATCACCACATCCACTGGAATGGCTGATATCTAGTTGTATATTCCCTCCACACTCGATTACATGTAGATATACCTCACCATAGTTTCCATCACTTGTATCATGTTCTGTTGTAGATTTAGTATCACCATCAGTCGTTGCTTCCACTGTTATATCATAATCACCAGGAGTTGGTGATTTACACTTTATCGTTGTACCTCCAATATCATTACTATCCACTGTCAACACAGTTCCATCAAAAGGTTGACCAACAGAGTTAATACAATCACAAACACCAGGACCATTACAATCATAATTGAGAATGAAATCCTTACTTTCATCCAGTCTATTCCACAACCTAATGTAAAAATCTTCTGAATATTCATCTTTTTCAACATCACTATCTTGTCGGATTGTAAACCAAAGATCGAAATCAATGACCTTAATAGAAATCAAATTCTCTTGACTGTCATAATTATCTGGCTTGGCTGCTTTCACGTAAATCTCGTATGTTCCCACATCGGTTGGTTTTAACTTCAAGACAGATGTTCCCGTATCCCCATTTTCAACGACAAAGGATTTGCTGTTTGGAACAAAATTACCCTCGCAAGGAAGAGTACAGCCTAAAGTTCCATCTTCCCCCCGATCAATTCCGTTTATGTCAATGTGTTTATAACTCGTTATAGTCAGAGTAAAATAACTGTCTGTTCCCAATTCGTTTAATATATCCGCATCAAAAATGGCCTCATCATTTTTATAGATAGTTTGACATTTATCACTTGGTACACCCTTACATTCTTCCATACCAGCTGACCTGTGTACATCGAAAGTGAATTTCGGAGTAGAGCCGATTGATGAATTGAAGAAAACATCTGCACAGCCTTCACTCTTCCAGAGTGACCACATTTTTAATTCACCATGGATTTTACATCTCTCATAACCAAATCTTTCACCAGGTACTAACTTACAATCACCAATACAGCCATATTTTTCAACGGATTGAAGGTTATCCATGTAAATCATCCCCACACCTATTTTACCAGTTCTAGAACACCAAGGATTCTTAACATCTCCTTCCTTTCGTAAAATACCAGGGAAAAAATATCTTTTTATATCGTATGAATAAGAGCACTCCCATGACGGGTTTAAATTTTTATTAGCACAATTATCGTCTAATATTTCTCCTGAGGGCGAAGATGTACTCCATAAACTTGAAGGACCCATTATTATTGGGAAATTTTCTTTCTTAACAAGTTCATCATAATATGGTACTCCCTTGTCCGTTCTATAATGATAAAAATCAGAACCGCCACCACTTACTCCAGTAATAAAATAATCTTCATAACAATTCAAATATACATCACCCGTTAAAGGAAGAGTTAGAGGCCAATTTGGTCCACATACAATATCAGCACCATCAGGTGCAGGATAAGGCCAATCTGACGGAGGATTATCACAAAAATCTGAACACCAAGCATATCCAGTCCCAGGAACTTTCTTACACTCATGCGTCACTGAATCATTGTACAGACAAATACTATTCACTTCCTCACTCCCACACCCATGTGTACACAAAGCCAGACTACAAGCATAATACCTAACTAAAGTTTCCTTATCCTTTGGTAAACCAGTGTCCAGAGGAACTATATACCCTTTAAAATAGAAGTAACATAATAAAATTACTATAAAAGATACTATTAAGATAGTAGTCCAGTCTATGGAAATTTTTCCCTTCATCTTCATCCAACCAGATTTCTAATCCAATCTATGAACGATATGAAGAGATTGTTATAATTCGTGTAGGCCCACCATAGAACCAAGACTAGAGTCACTATCACCAAGACAACTTCTACTACAAACTTTATAGTTACCATGTATTAACACTCACCGAATGCTTTTCCTAAAATCAGACCGAAAATACCCAAAGATTCACATATTTTTGATTTAAATTCATTTACAAAATGCTCGAAAACATCACCTGACATTTCAACACTTTTATTCATAAAAACCCATGCCAGTGCTAAGAATGCTATTCCAAGAATTATCACTACTACTATAACCAACTGCCACCCAGTCACACCTTTTCTTAAACATGAATTCAACATACTCCACCAAAAATAAATTTACCGAGATTACCAAGTAATCCGCACAAGGCTGCTTGGAATGAACGTGTTAGATTATCAAAAATACCAGATAATTCCTTTGTTCCTGACTGCATGAAAACCCATAATAAAGCTAATATTATCACACCAATTATTATTGTAATTATTATCACCAATTGATATCCAGTCACACCCTTGTTCATCTACTTAACCTCTACTATTTTTATTATGGATTTTATAGAGTTTATTATTGCCTCCACCAAGTTAACCCCAAAAACAAAATACAGAATCAACACGACGACTGCAAATATCAAGATAGGTATGATCCCTACAATCTCTCTTCCCACACCTTTGCTCATGTTCCCCAAAATTGTATTAGATTTCTGAATATAAAATAGATGACCAGAACACAGGCAGAAAATATGAAATAACACAAGAAAACATTCGTAGATATCAATTTATGTTTATCAAGTGGATCATCCCCATGCTCTAAAGCACCGATGAATACAGCTAGCATTAATACTATCTCTAACATATATATCCCAACGACTACTAAGAAAATTTCAGCGGGCATGACATTTTTTATATCCACAAGACCTCCTAATGAATCAGAACTAAAATTTTGTGGATATGCTTTTGATAGACCTGTAACATCTGCTAACAATTTATTGATTTGGAACAAGACCATCGTCATTATAGTCGCCATTCCAACGACTGAACCAGATGCTACTGGTACGAGTAAAATCATCATCATCTTCATACTAGAAGTTGTTTCATCCAAGATATCTTTCATGTGTTCTTCCACGAGATGCATACTCTTCAAGTATTGTGACACTGAAATAACAGTCTTTGATATACCAGCAACTCCTTTTTCTATCGAATCTGAAATAATGGTCATAGTCGTTCTTATAATCCTAGACGGATAGTACTTTAAAACACCATATTTTTTGTCGAACAAAGCTGTCTTGAACGTGCACCCAAAACTCCTTATATTCAGTAATATTCTTTCAAACATTTTAGATATCTTCAAATCTCTCGTCTTCTTAGAAGATTCTTCTAAAGCTGCTTCTAGTGGCATCCCCGTTGTCAGAGTATATCCTAGTTGAAATAGGATTTCATCGAATTCTCTTTCAGCTTCTCTAATTTCATCTCTTATTTCAATGTTGCTATGATAATGAGAGAAAGAATAGAATATCATGGTACTCGAAATTCCACCGAGTATTATAAGTCCTCCCCCAATCTTCGTCAATGAAACTGGTTCGTTCGGTATAGTAGTGAGAAAATAACCGATTGAAGATATTCCTATGCCTATTATGATTGAGATTAAGAGTGTGGGTATCTTTAAATTTTTAATAGAACCTATTCTCATCCAACCCACCGGTTTTGCTTTTGGATGTAAAGAAATATCTATTAACCCAAGCGACAGAGGCCTTGTCTGTAAAGTTTGACTCATTATGTAGTAAACAACCAAAGGCAGGAAGACATCATAGAAAAGGAATAGTAAATTTGGTTTTATCGAAGAAGACATAAAAATCGTCATTATAGGAAACAGTATTATCGTTAATACAGGTAGCGTGATCCCAAGAGTAGTCATTATCATCAGAGGATTCCTGAGTTCTGTTGAATAATGTTTCATCCTCTCCATATTACCTTGAAGCACGACATTTACTGTTTCATCGAGCATACTCTCTCTCTTCTCTTTTGTTTGAAGAGTAGACATCCTTAACAGATGCATGGCCTCATAAAATTCTAAGTTTTCTTTCTTCCATTTCTTTGCAAAATCATCTAAAACAGCATCTGCATTCTGATACTTACCGGTAGACATTCCCCAAGTCATCTTCCTCAAATCTCTACCAACGATTCCTTTCACGTTTTTTGAAGCAAACATCAAGGCGCTCTCTAAGTTTGGTGTTAACCTCAAAGAAACCACAAGATAGAAAATAGTTTGTACTAAATCTGATGTTGCAGTTATTCTATGATATTTTGTCAAGTATGAAGGGTAAATCGTAAGGTAGAATGCAAACCCCAGGGTTCCGAGTATTGTAAGTAGACCGTATAAATAAACATCAAGAAAAAATAGAATAACAGAAAAACCTATTCCAATTAGTATAATGATGATTAAAGTAGAATAAATGTAATTCGGTTTTATTTTCAAGTCACAGAATTCCAAATCTTCTGCTAACTTTTTTGTTTGGTTTTTATCAAGAGGGAATTCGAAAGTCTTCCCAAGAGCATTACATAAAAATTCGAACCAAGCACCTTTCTTTTTTTCCAGTTTTAATTCCTTTGGTAGCATTATTTATAATTTAGTTTTAGTTAAAGATATTATTAGAATATTTTTCTAATCCTTTAAATCAAAGACCATTACACTAGGTATCACAAATAATAACCTGGTGGCAACTATGAAATGGAAGTCCCTCTAATGAGAGACCAAAACAACCCCCCAAAACTGGAACTTCCAAAAGATTATGGTTAGAACCCACCGATGTGTCAGCCCAAATCTTTATTTCTTGACCTTCTGTAAAATCACACCAAGCTAAATTCTTACCTCCCTTCTCTTCATTTTCAATACATGTTCCTGCTGTAATCATCGATTGAGGAATCCAAATACTCCCAGAATATCTATCATATGGATATTCATCTTCCTTTTTACAACCACTAGATTCAAGTAGTCTACCCTCTGGATGCACACTTCTCACATCCACAATCGATTCCAAAAATGGAATCGTTACAGCCTGTACGAACGTCATACAGTCTAAACACTCACTATCAATAACATCACCTTCCCATCCCCCGAGACAAGAAGCATCAGTCTGCCAACCACTCTGTGATTGAGGACTACATACCTCTGGATTATCCCATGATATAGAATAATTTGAATGATATGTGGTCGATTCTTTAAAAGTAAAATTTAAATATTTTGTACTATCACCACAAAACTTTGCTCCAACATTTACACCAGTACAATAACCCAATTCATGAAGAAGTTGATTACATCCCAATGAAGGTATACCTCCTTCACCAAATTCTAATGGTAGAGCAATAGTCTCACTACTATCACAGCCTCCTTTGCATGAAGCTATTGCACACCCCATGTATCTTATAAAACGTACTACTTCTGTAGGGTTCCCCTTTGGTAGATGAATCATACCTTTTGGCAGAAAATACATGATAAGTTGAATAATTACAACAGCAGTTATTAAAAATATTATAATTACAATAACAGTATCCTTAGTAATTCCTTTTCTCATTTTATACTCTCCTTAAACCATTCCAACCATTTATCGTATATGATTTTTGAATCCAAGAAACCAACATCCCTTCTCACATCATCACAAACCAAATGGAACATCTCATTACTCTTCGATGTCCATTCCCCCTCCATTAAATCAGGCTTGTTCAACTTTTTGGCAAAATCAACTATCGTTTGCTTGACTTTTCCCCTTAATTCAATATTACTCCAGATACCATCCCAATTTCCATGCCATTCTTTCACACGCTTTGCGATCTCGTTTATTATCAACGACTCTCCATTTATGAGTGTATCAGTCGGCTTTAACTTATCCTCTTTGGCAGAATATTCCATTAAGTTAACAAACCCACCTTCCTCCAAAGGATCTTCCTTCCATTCTTTTCTAACTTCTGTTACTTCTAAAACTCTCCTGTAAGTGTGTAAACCATCCGCTGTCCTCAGTCTATTACATATCACTATTATATCAGCTGCTTTGAAGCTTGCTGGAGGAACTTTCAAATCGTTCACGATTCTATCGAATACACCATAAGGAGATTCCCCGTGTATCGTCCCCATGACAACATTGGATAAAGCACCGATTCTCATCGCTTCAAAAAGAGCTTGAGCTTCGAGGCTTCTAACTTCCCCTACAACCATACAAGAATCTCCAAGACGTATTGCTGTTCTTAAAGCTTCATCTGCCGGCATCTCCCTTTCAACTCTTGTTATCACAGAACGAGATTTTAATCTTTCTATATTATAGCCCAAGTCTCTTAGCTGAACTATTGGAATTTCAAGTGTATCTTCCACTGAAATGACCCTGAACTTTTTCATTATCTCGAGTATGGTTGCAGCCAATAGACTCGTCTTCCCACTGCTACGACCACCAGCTATAAGAACAGTTCTTGCTCCATCAACTAAGAAACTCATCAAACCAGCAAAGAGTGGATCAAAAAACTTAACATTCAAGAACAAAGGATAAGTCCATGGTCTTTCTCTATGTCTTCTCAACGCATAACCTATACCCTCAGGGGACAGTGTGCTAGTGATAGCACAAACTCTTGCCTTTGCACCTGGGACGAATAATTCTGTATCAAGG
>SMTZ1_10013237_pt1 | contig 10064 bp, 11 predicted proteins | sample DeeMarSWOR136_30_FD_25667 | JGI IMG/M metagenome (IMG submission 25667)
GCAGGAAGCAGGATTGAAAGCGAAACTCAGCAAGCCTATAGTGATTTACCGCGAAACCATCAGCCACGACTATAAAGGGCGTGCTGTAATGGGCAAAAGTCCTAACAAGCACAGCAAACTGTGGGTGACCATGGAAAAATTGCCGGAAGATGTTATCGAAGCGATCAAAACGGAGAAAATCTCGGAGATGCAAACGCGGGAAGAAAGGCAGAAGAACCTCAAAGCGTTAGGTTGGTCAACGGATGACGCTCGAAACGTCATAGCCATTGAAGAGAACAACATACTTGTCAACAGAATAAAGGGGAGACAGTACGTTGAGGAAGTGTTGGATCACGTGAAATCGGGCTTTCGTGAAGCAGTACACACGTCAGTTTTGGCGAAGGAGCCTGCTTATGGTTTGAAAGTTAACTTGGAAGACATCACGGTGCACGAAGACCCAGTTCACAGGGGACCAGCGCAGATTTTGCCGATGACTTGGCGTCCAATATGGTGTGCGTTTCTGCTGAGCGACCCGAAACTCTTAGAGCCGCTGATAAGTTTTGAATGTAAGGTTCCGAACAATTTTGTCAGTCCAGTCATAGCCTTGGTGCAGAAACGCCGCGGCAAAATCTTGGACATGACAAACGAAGATGACATGGTGATTGTCAAGGCTGAGATGCCTGTGTCAGAATCCTTCGGAATAGCAGATGAACTGCGCTCGTCAACCCAAGGCAGAGCGTTCTGGGCGACCCAGTTCAGCCGCTGGGCACCAGTTCCAGAGCAGATGCAAGCCGACACCATAAAGCAGATACGTGAACGCAGAGGTTTATCACCGACACCGCCGAAACCTCAAGACTTCTACGAAGCAGAATAAACCCCATCTTTTCTTTTCCAGTTATTTTCTTTTTTTAGAACTTGGTATGTTGTAGCTGTTGTGTTCTCTAGTGCGTGGAAAAGACTATAGCGCTTCTATATATAGCATAGGAAGATTCTTCCGAACCTATTACTTCCGACATTTGAGGAGTCACTGAGGAATCATATGCAGAGATTTGCTTATGAAATGAAATGAAATGGAGTTAAGTTTTATTCTACTTGAAAACTACGTCGTCCTTAAAGCCTACGAAATATAATTCCTTTTTTTCACATTCACTGCACTTAGAGGGCTTCTCCGAGGAGTCTTTAACCTCAGTTATATGCTCACAATATTTCCCTTTCCATCTCCGAGTTCCAGTCCAAGTGTGAACTTTGATACCATTCATGGAAAATAGTGGGGCGTAAATACTGCTATACTCTTCGGGAATTATTACTCTAACGTCAGAAAAAGCGCGTTTGTACCTATTAACCTGTTCCAGTTTCTTTCCTGCATCAAAGTCCACATCTGTAATAAGTTCGAAGGCGACATCACTTTTACCCTCCTGTCCGATATATAAACCGCCGTCCCCAAACTCACGAGAAACGATGCGTTTGGGATAAATTAATACTACATCCACACAACCTTTTCCATTCAAGTCCACACTACACTTAACCGAAAAATTTCCAACTCTAATTAATTTTAAAAGGTTCGGAAACTTCCCGTTGTTATCCTTCTTAACAAGTTCTATGAGTAGGACATCGTGAATTTTTTGCCTGAGTACCAAGGTTGCGTCATTTTAGGAGTGTGTACGGGTCTTCTATAACTTTTGCCTTTTCCGTCACTCATAGGTTCAACCGAAAGAGGTCACGACCCCTCGCAAATTACACATAGGCGATTTTAAAGGTTAAATTCAAGAGATTTTAAAAATGCGATTTATTTTTTATTGTTGTGTTGTGTGTGAGTCCCAAAGGGCTTTTGGTGTGTTGCTTATTATGCGGACATGACCGTTTTGGTCATGCGGTGAAGTTGTTAACTGTTTGCTTTGGTGCAGGCGTTAGACTTTGCGGTACGCTCTTGTTTGGGAAAGTTTAATGTGTACAAGCGAGTATTGAGTTTTGATGAGTTATGATAATTGTAGGCATATGCGGTAGCCCCCGGAAGCACCCCCGGAAGCAAGCCACCGAACACGTCTTAGAAGAAGCCTTAAGGATGCTTGAGGAGCAGGGGTTTGAAACCCGTTTTTGGACTGTCCGGGGTAAATGGGTGGATTATTGTGCGCATTGTGATTATTGCCTCAAGGACAAGGTGTGCGTTGTTCAGGATGATGTGCAAGAGCTTTATGCGTTGCTTGCTGAGGCACAGGGAATTATCTTTGCTTCACCAGTATACAATGGTGGCGTGAGTGCTCAAACGAAGGCGGTTATGGATAGGATGCGAGCACTGGTTGCTGCGGATAAGAACTTTTTCAGGGGTAAAGTTGGCATGGGTATAGTGGTTGGTGGAGACAGGGCTGGTGGTCAAGAGTTTGCGCTTATGCAGATTCATGCATTCTACATCATACAGGGGATGATTCCTGTGGGTGGCGGGTTTTTTGGTGCAAATTTGGGTGCGACTTTTTGGTCGAGAGATACGTTGGAGGGAGTGAAGCTAGATGATGAGGGGTTCAGGAGTTTGAGGAAAACAGTAAAGAAGTTTGGTATGTTTTTGAAGCGGTATGAGCAGGAGGATAAGAAATGACTACGGAGAAAGTTAAGAAGCGGAAGGTTGCTTGGGGCATAACGGGTGCGGGCGACAAAATCGTGGATTTCGTAGAGGAGATGAAGAAAATCCAGCGGGAATACGCTGACACGGTGGAGATACAGGTTTTTCTTTCAAAAGCAGCAGAACTCGTCTTGAAATTTTACAGGCTCGAAGCTGACTTGAAACAAAATTTCTCGAACGTCAGGGTTGAAATTAACTCTAACGCGCCTTTCCTTGCTGCTTGGATGCAAATGCGCAAGTACGAGTTTCTGCTTGTTGCTCCTGCCACGTCAAACACTGTTGCCAAAATCGCAAACAGCATAGGCGACACCATGCTTACAAACGCCACCATAATGAGCTTGAAAGCGTTCGTACCCGTGTACATTGTACCAACCGATTACCGAGAAGGCACAGTATACACGAAGCTTCCAAGCGGCAAAGAAATGAAACTACGGGTCAGAAAGGAAGAGGTGGCGCAAGTCAAGAAAATAGAACGTATGGAAGACTTGTTCGTGCTGGAAGGTCCGCAGAAAATTCGCGAAGTCTTCCAAAAATATTTCGGGTAAATACAGCTCTAACTGATTATTAGGCTATCGTGCTCTGCGGTGACTACCTCCTCCCTTATATATAGTTTGAAACTGATGCGCAGCGCTGCTGTGGCTTGCTCTACCCCTCTATAGTTTCTGCAATGAATGGCTATTAGGATCCAAATATGCTGGGCTGCTGCTTACCCTTTGAGGCAGCTACCCGCGGTTATTTGCTTTTCATTTTAGAAATTTAAGTGCTTTTTGCGCTATTATTTCAGGTAGGTTATCCCTGTTTTCTTGTGTGACTGTGAATGTTTCTGCGTCTTCGCGGCTTTTAGCTTCGTTTATGATCTTGTCTGTGGCCTTCCAGTGTACAACCGCTAAGACAGGCTTACGACTTTCCAGTGCTTTTCGTGTGGCTTCTTTGAACTTTGCAGAAAACAACTCCATAGGTCCAACCTCATCTATCGCAACAACATCACAGTTTTCCACAGCTTCTGTTATGGCTTGAGCGCCTATACCGTTAAGGTCTTCCGTTTTAACGCGGTATTTCCCAACCTGCGGTCCCGCTTTCTGTTTCACATGCGCCAGCCTTCCGCGTCTGCCGCTTTTCAGGTCCAAAATCTCGAAGCCCACCCGGTTTCCACCTTCACGTGCTTCACGACTAATTATGCCGCCAACGCAGTAGCCTTTCTCTTTCAATGCACTAACCGTCTTCATCAGCACGGTGGTTTTTCCGACGCCGGGGTTGCCCGTCAAAAGCAGCACGCGTTTCTGCAATCCTGTCACATCCTAATAGACCAGAAGTCTAATATGCAAATAAATTTCTTCTCATAACCTACATGAAACGAAAGGCATAAAACCATGGCAACACCAGGAGTCATAGCGGATTTTCCAAGCGAAACAGTCCAGGAAGGCAAAGTGAAAGCCAGAGTTCCGAAGCTTAAAGCCTTCAAAAAGCAGCCCTCCGATTACGCGCCGTCTAAGGCTCCAGTGTTCTACAATCCAGTCATGGAGCTGAACCGTGACATAGCCGTCTTAGCCTTTCAAGCCTACCAGCGCCTTGTTAACAAGGAAATTTCCGTATGCGAACCCTTAACAAGCTCGGGAATCAGAGGCATCCGCATAGCAGCCGAAATCCACGGCGCCAAAAAAGTTGTAATAAGCGACATCAACGAGAGAGCCGTCAAACTTGCAAAACACAATGTTCACTTGAACGACCTGCAAGAACGCGTCAAGGTCAAGCACAAAGACGCGAACTGCCTTTTAAGCTGCCACGGCGCACCCCGCAAACGATTCGACGTGATAGATGTTGATCCCTTCGGTTCTCCCGTGCCTTATTTGGATTCAGCTGTCAGCGCACTCCGCAACAAGGGTCTTTTAGCCGTGACTGCAACCGACCTTGCGCCTTTGTGCGGCGTTCACGCGAAAGCCTGCGTAAGAAAGTACGGGGGAAGACCCCTGCGCACTGAGTACTGCCATGAGCTTGCGGTTCGGCTCTTAGCTGGCTGCATAGCCACGTTTGCAGCGAAACACGACATCGGCGTCCGCGTGGTCTTCAGCCACTCCACAGACCATTACATCCGAGTTTACGCGCAAATCAGCTATGGCGCAAAAAAGGCGGATGCAAGCATAAAAAACCTCGGCTACTTTCTTCACTGCTTCAACTGTTTGCACAGAGAAGCCGCCAAAACGCTTTCCGTGAAGTTTTTCGAAAAATGCCCGGAGTGTGGCTCCAAAATGAGCTGGGCGGGACCTTTGTGGCTGGGAAAAATCTTTGACTCCCAATTTTGCGAAGCAATGGCGCAAGAGAACAGGCGTACCGCGTTCCGAAACAGCGGAAAAATCTCCAAGCTTCTATCTCTGGCAAAGGATGAGGCCGAAGCGGCAGCAACGTATTATGTTATCGACAAAATCAGCAACAAGCTATCTTCGCCTGTGCCTTCTGTGGCTGCAATGTTACGAATCCTACAAGATAATGGGTTCGAGGCGGTTCTAACTCATTTTAACTCCAGAGGCGTGAGAACAAAGGCCCCTGCTCTTGTCATGCAAAAACTGCTACAGAAAATAGCGACACACACCACTTCTTAAAAAACACGAGTTACCGCGTCACCACAAAACATTAAGACAAACTCGGAAGCTGTATTACCTGCCTCTTCAAGCTGAGCAAGCGATATGCCTGGCGCACCGCAAGAGATGAGCACAATATTCTTGGTCTGCAAAGTTAAACGTGAATAATTAGCATCGCGATGTGGATAAATTGCCACAAGCCTAGCCGCGTCAGCCATAACGATTTCTCCGCCCCTTGTGATTAAAGGCTTGTCCATGCCTATCCCAAAAAATTCCTCACCCTGCATCGCAAATCTCATGTGCAACTGTCCTTCAAGCCTGCCAGCATCAAAGGCAGCTAAAGCTATGCATGTGCTCATCGACGCTAAATTGTACGCGTCTACAGCCGTATTTATGCGAGGCAGCGACCGCCCACCCAAAACCCGTCTAATCAAAGCTTCAGCAGCAGGTCTAGTCTTAGTTGGATCTATGCCTATCCTCCAAAAGAAGTCCCTGTAGGCTCTGAACACTGGTTCATCCTTCAAACTTTCGAGGGTAAACCTGCGTTTCACATCGGTACAGACTTTCTCCTTGAACTCTTCAAGCTGAGCGTCAAAGTCAGAAATCTTGACTCCCTGAACTTCACGCCACAAAACTCTCAGATCAGGAAACTTTTGCATGACATCAGCAGCGATTTCTATCCCAAAGTCCATAACCTAAACCACCAAAGATTAAGCAAATCAACGTGCATCTCTTATTTTGTATCTCTTATTTAATTGGTTTCTGGACCGATAGATAAAAGTTAGACAATAAAAGTTAAGAGCATATACAATGTAGTTAAAGCAAAGAGTGACTGTCTCATGAACGACAAAATTGCCGTCATAGGTGCAGGAATGATGGGCGGTGCCATAGTGAAAAGTCTCCTGAAAAGCGGATATTCAGGCAATATCACCGCCGTCGACATCAAACTTGAAAAACTAAAAGAGCAGGAAAAGCTAGGCGTAACTGTAAGCACGGATAGTCGGAAAGCTGCAGCAGACGCCGACGTTATCTTCATATGCGTCAAACCAAGCAATGTGAAAAGCGTTCTGAAACAAATCAACAGCAGCGTAAAGGGCAAGCTGGTAATATCCATAGCCGCCACTGTTCCTCTGAAATTTTTAAAGAAATTCATTCCCGACTCTAAAATCGTCAGAATTATGCCAAATGTTGCCGCCTTAGTGCAGGCGTCTTACACGGCTTATTGCTGCGGAGAAAACGTAACCCAAAAAGACAAAGAGAAAGTCCGGTCCCTTTTGAGCCGCATGGGTGTATGCGAGGAAGTTGAAGAGAAGTACATGGACGCCATAACTGCATTGACCGGTAGCGGACCAGGATACATCTCCATAATAATTGAAGCTTTAATGTACGCAGGGTTGAAAGTGGGCTTGCCCAGAAAAGTGGCGCTTTACGGCTCAGCACAAACGGTTCTGGGAACGGGAAAGCTAGTGCTGGAGCTACAGGAGCATCCGGCAAAGGTGAAGGACATGGTTACAACTCCAGGCGGCACAACTATTGAAGCCATATACGAGCTTGAGGGAAGTTCGATAAGGCAGTCGCTGATGCGCGCGGTTGAGGAAGCAGCGAAGAAAAGCGAGGTTATCCGAGAAGCGTTGGGCGTAAACTCGGAGTAGCCGTGGCTGAACTGGATTCTGAAATGTTCGAAGCCGTCATATTTGATTGGGACGGAACCCTTGCTGACACCCGACAGGTTGTTGTGGCTTCCTTTCAAAAAGCCCTCAGCGAAGTTCACTGCAAAATAAGCGATGAATTCATTGAACGGCGCATCGGAATAGGCTCAGCAGAAACTTTCAGAGAAATAATGCACTCTTCTAAAACAAGCTTCAATGAAGCATTGATCAAAGGCTTAGTGGAAAAGAAAGTTCAAAACGAAATCGAAATGAGCGATAAAGTAAAGCTGTTCGCGGGTTCACTGGAACTTTTAGAGGCGCTGCATGGCAAAGTCAAGTTGGGCTTGGCTTCTATGAATGACCGGGCAGTCATCAGCCACTTGCTCAAAATGATAAGGGTGGAGAGATTTTTTGACCCAGTCGTCACAGCTGGCGAAATAGTTAATTCAAAGCCTAATCCTGAAATCTTCTTAAAGTGTGCACTAAAACTGAGGAGCAAACCAGACAAATGCGTGGTTGTGGAAGACTCCATCTTCGGCGTTGAAGCCGCAAAAACTGCAAAAATGGGCTGCATCGCAGTTCTTACAGGCGTATACTCCCAAAAAGAGCTTAAAAAAGCAAACCCAGACCTAATTGTTGATTCCTTAAAGGAAAAAAACGAAATTCTCAACTTTATTTTCCGATAAAACAGAATGCACTGTTGTTGTGGTTCGACAGTCACATATCTTTAAAACCTTTCCGCTATACAATCAACAGTATTCCAAAAATCTTGCAAAGATGAAAACAATGTTAAAGAATTTGACCGAAGTCAAAAAGGAAAAGGCGCGGGTGTTTCAAGTGCTGTTATTGAACAACGACGCCAGCCAAGAAGTTGAAGTTCAAGAAGCGGAAAATATTGATTTTCTGAGAGTGCAAAAACATCTGAAACATGGCGGATCCGTTTTCATAACAAGCAAACGCTCGCAGAAGTTAACCCTGCCCAAAAAGAAAGCTCGAAACAAGAAAGATGCAAGAAGGGTCACAGCTTTCGATTTTAATCGCGTGTGAAAAGCGCTTAGACGAGGGGCATGCGCCCAAAAATAACGTCGTAACGTAAGGGAGAGGGGGTAAAATGGAACCTGTACTATTTATGTATGCCACCTTCAATAGCGTATGCGGCGTCTTTTCCTGAAATAATTGGCATTTCCCGAATAGAGGATTCTTTCACAAGAGTTATCTACCTACTTAAGGCAAAGGATGAATTGCGGGAAGGGAGAATGAAAACGGATAGACTAATCTCTATCAGTCAAGCCACTTGTGACCATGCAAAACAAAGGCAATATACTCAGACACACTTCGACATACTGGAGGGGTTTGAGATAGTTTTGATAAGATGCATTAACTGCCATAAAATCCTCGCTTTTGAAGCCAAGAAACTGAAATAGCCGATTGAAGTATTTTTGACGTTTCAACTGGAAACTTTGAAAATCTTGCGGGATTCGCTTTAAGAACTTGTTAATCTGAATGAAAACAAGCGCTGATTTTTTATTATTTAATTAAAAATCTGGCATGGGTGGCTGTTTGGTATAAAAGCAGGTTTCAGCCTGTAACGTTGCGCCTTTAATAAGTGGCTTGGAAAATGGGGCTTCAAGGCATGTAGCTTTTAAAATGAACAGTTTAAAACAAGTTTTTGCAGTACCGTAGTTTTTAGTTTGCTGGTTCAAACAGTTTTTTATGTTGTTGGTTCCTAAGGAAGGCAAGGTGAAAGTGTAGGAGGGAACTTGATTTTGGTTGACGGGTTCGTTGATAGGTGGAAGGAAAAGCCGCAACAGCCTTCGTTTTTATCGAAGATTAAGGATGCGGGCAAGCCTTCTCAGGGTTTAAAAAAGCAAATTAGCACTGTTCTCCAACGGATAGAGGTTCAAAAGCAGAAATTGAATAATGCACAAAGCCGTTTTGAGAAGCGTGATGTTGCATTGTTTAAGCGCACTGTTAAAGCGCTTTCAGAAAGAGATACTATGCGCGCCAACGTTCTCGCTGGCGAGCTGGCGGAAATACGTAAAGTTGAGAAGATGCTGATGCATGCGTCTCTGGCTTTAGAAAGCGTATCTTTACGGCTTAACACGGTCTCAGAATTAGGCGACGTGGTCACGGTTTTAGCTCCAGCAGCAGGTGTGCTTAATAATATTCGCTCCGGAATGTCAGGCGTTTTCCCCGAAGCAGGACGAGAACTGGAAGACATTGGCACTCTATTGACTGACATAGTTTCCACAACCCACCAAGACACCGGCGTGCCAGTAAATATTAGAACCGCAAGCTTAGAAGCAGAAAAGATTTTGGAGGAAGCAGAAACAGCCGCGGAACGTAAACTGAAAGCGCAACTCCCAGAAGTATCCACTGCAGTATCAAAGCAAGAAAAAACCAGCGTAGAAACATAAGGCGAAAAAGGAAAAACCAGCCAACATTTTTTATTCTTTTTTTGGAAAAACATTTTTTAAATAAGTCACGTAAGAACAACGGTAAATCTGAAAAGGCTGATTGCTCTCTTCTAAGTTAAGTTAGAATCCAGTTTTTGAATTCATAATCAATATTAAGTGTTTGAAGCCACCGTTGGAACAGGTATTTGCTTTGACAGAAACTGTTTGTGAGGAGCCTATAGTAATATCGGCTGAGAGTGAACTGGCTTCTAAAGGAAAAATCAAGCAGAAAAATAAAATGGTCTTGGATGTTGGTTCAGGACCGACTGACGGGAAGCATATTTACTTTAATCACGAAAATGTAGTGCATGTGGATATAAAGAAGAATTCTTTTCATTTAGAAGTTCAGTGTGATGCTCAATTTTTGCCTTTCCGTAAAGGCTGTTTCGACTTTGCTCATTTAAGCCATATTTTAGAGCATGTGGAGTCTCCTTTTCAAGTGTTATGTGAGATTAGCCGTGTTTCTCGAATTGCAGTTGTCAAGGTTCCTAATGCGGGTTATTACCGTCTTTGGCCTTGTTCGAATGAGCATATTTTTGGCTGGACAACGTTCAACCTTGAAAATCTCTTGAAGCGCCATTTTGATAAGGTTAAGGTTTACGGGTCCTATCGAATTGATAGTTCACGAAGGGGTATGAAAAAGAAGTTGACGACTTTGAAAACGTATGTTTTGGCGCTTTTATTTGGAAAGAACGAGTTAACAGCTGTAGGCAAAAATATGCACAAATAAATAGTCAAATTACATACAACGATTTAGGAAAGCCTATCATCAAAAACAGCAGCTAGGGTT
>SMTZ1_10023437_pt1 | contig 10063 bp, 17 predicted proteins | sample DeeMarSWOR136_30_FD_25667 | JGI IMG/M metagenome (IMG submission 25667)
AGAAGCTGAGATCCAAGAGAAGGATGAGATGTACATCGAGCCTGCCTCTGCCGATACGATGGTTGAGATCACAAACGGAGACTAAGGGGGAGGGGTTCTCTCCCCCAATCTAACAATGGAGGTATAGTAGAATGTCTATTCATGATCTAGGGAAGGAAATCAACAGTAAGTATGTACTCGTATCTCTTAAGGCCAGCCAGTGGGGTAACTTCACTAAGCTAGGAAACTCCAATGGTAAGACCGAAGAAGAGAAAGCGATGATCAGGGAGGTCGGAATGCTCGTCAACCCGGAGAATCTTGGACTGGATAAGATCCAAAAGCTGGTCACAGCTGCAAGAAACTTCCTCGATACATACTCCCTGCCGTTTGGTATAGATGGAGTGAAGATCATCCCAAGAAAGATTGTACCTGAGGTACATGACCAGTTGAAAAAGCTCAGAGTGAAGTTTGAAGAACTAGTTTCTATAGCTGAGGATAAGTACAGGGAAGAGGTTTATAGGATTGCTTCGATCTATCCAAACTACTTCGGCAAGGTACGGCATAAGTATCCTCTGTCCTTGGAGGGAAGGTTCGCTTTGAACTGGAAGTTCTTTCCTGTCAATGCTCAGGAGCTAGATGGTGATCTGGACCCTGAGATTATCCGGGAATCTAATGCACAGATGCATCGTGAACTCAGCGACCTTCGAGTCTCGGTGGTTCAAGAGATGCGGAAGAGATTGATTGGCGCCGCATCTCACCTCCGAAACAAGCTGCAGAGTGGAGAGATATTCAGGGATTCAACCGTCAACAAACTTAGAGAGCGGATTGAGCTGTTCTCTAAAATGAATGTGTGGGATGACTCTGAAGTGGTACAGATGGTCAATCACATGAAGGAAATGCTCGGAGGTACCACCCCTGACGATCTGAGAGATGAGGGGGTATTCCGCAAGCGCTTCACCGATGAATTGGATAAGGTAGTAGCTGATATGCAGTCCATCTATGACGGCGACGAAGAAGCCAGGTTCATCGAGATGTAATCTTTCACAGGTGTCTCATTTGGGACACCTGCTATGGGTCGGTCGGTTAATGGTAAACCAACGGACTCCAAACCCGTGACTGGAGGTTCAAATCCTCCCCGGCCCGTTGAAATGGATACACATAACTATTAGAAGAGGTAGCTAAATGGAAAAGATCAAGATCAGGATTACTGAGAAGGGAACTATTGAGACATCATGGTGGTACCCCGAGCTAGGAACCATTGTGTGCTCATCCAAAGTGTGCCCCTCAAGAAAGAACGGGAAGTGTGGGGGATGGAAATCGAGAAATAGAAAATTAGATTGCCTTGCAGGTAATCCGTGGTGTGGATGAGGTAAACTATGAATGAACATCTAAGAAATCTGATACGATATTTAGCCCAGGACATTATCAGAAAAAGAGAAAATAATATTGATAGGGAAGCGGAATTAACAAGGCTACATGCAATATATAACTCTCTTTCTCCTGATGAAGAGCAAGAAGTATTAGGTATAATTTCCGATCTTGAAAGTATCTATAGAAATTCAAGATCCTTACCCGATCTTGAAAATATCTATAGAAATTCAAGATCCTTACATCAAGGTTCAACAAGAGAAGAACGGAATAGGCTTGCAGAGGATACGCTACGGCAGCTGCAACAAAGAGAGATAAGTGTACAAGAAGCAGTGCGACGAGGAGCTACGGATGCTATGAGAAGAGATGGGTCTTATCCTTATTCAGACTCTGTATCGCCGGAGGAAGATGAACCAAAACAGCAACCCATACAGGAATTTGGGAAGAAGGAGAGGATAAGAAATGAAGTGCTGATATTAAAGACTATCAGTACTTTGAAGAAGTCAGTCAGTGGTATAAAGGAAGAGATGGCTTCAATACGTGAGACATTTACTAAACTGGAAAAGCAGTATGATGATCTAGTTGAGAAGCTAGAGGCTAGCAAGAATGAAGAATCTCAAGATGAAAGGAAGCTTGAGCTGTGAAAAAGAAAAAGGAGTTTTGCAAGAAGGAGTTCAAGTGTATCATGTGTGAACGCAAGTTCTTTGCCGTGCCTTTTCGATATACAACCGACAAAGGTGAACCGTTCTGTTGTGTATCATGTTTCAAGAATTATTATGTACATAAGATTCCAAGAAAACTCCGTAGTGATTATTCATCCAAATTAGAGGATATGCGAAGAGATAATTATCAACTCAAATTACTGAATGAGCGTCTAGGTAGGACCATTAAAGTATTGAGGAGTAAACTACTTGATCAACAGCAAGTAATGATAAAGATAGAGGATGAAGAAGGAAGAAAACTAGAACTATAAAGGAGGGATTACTATGATTATACCACAATGCAGGGAATGTGGGTGTAACAAGATTGAAACTGTAACCATAGAGGATTTCACCTTTGATCAGTGCAAAGCCTATCCCGGTATGGAACACCTAAAGTGGAGAAGGAATGGCTGCCCACTCAAAGGAAGGGCCGTTGAGAAAGAGGAAGATGCAAAGTCCAGAAAGTTCGCCGGGAAAGGAACAGACCTCGGGAAGATTGAAGGAGCCTTGGGCTATAAGATCCGTAACCGGGGCTATGGAAAATCACGGAAATCCAAACGAGAAGGAGGCCAAGCAAAATGAAATCGGTAGATGAAATACTCAGCATGTCATTGAGGGACGCCCTTAAGTACATCAAGGGAGCCTATTGCTGGCGAACCAAGTTTGCTTGTAAGAAAACGGGGGAGTGCCCTTTCTTTACCCCTGTCGAAGGAGCACGCTGGATGAATAGAGGTGGTATCCGTGGTGGGACAGCAGGCCATGGCTACACAGATGATATCCACATCTGCGCCTGGTATAGGTTCGGAAAAATCCTTGAAAAGATGAGTGGGGAAGAGTTGACCAAGATGAAGGGAGAACCTGGAACACCAGTATATGATGATGACGATGGAGGTAGGAAGCTTGAGCTATAAGAGAAACCGAGTAGCTACACGCTTGTATTCTATATTCCAAGATCTGGAAAAGATCCAACGAAGTATAGAAAAAGAAGGGGTTAAGATCAATTCTATAGGAATGTGTCCATTTCCAGGGATAGATTGTGATCAGTGCTCATTCCTTGGAATGAACGTGGACGAATGGTGTGTCCTTAGCTTTGTTCTGAAACATAGTGGAGATTACCTCAACCAATACATGGAGGCTATGGAGGCTGGACTTGTGGAGCCGGATTCTACGGATGTGGAAAAAGAGGAAGGAGATACTAGACTGATAGAGCTGTGACAATCCACGGCCTAACCAAATGACAGAATGTACAAGGAGATCTATCTAAATGAGCAAGAAAAGAGAATCTAAGAAGAAAAAAGAAGGAGCTGAGGAAATCAAGCTACAGGCACAGATAGTGCATAGAGGGAGTAAGTGGTTCTACTGCCCGACCAAGCATCAGTGTCGACCCAATGCTAGGTGTTTGATTTGTAAGGCTGATTGTTTTATTCGGGAGGATATGCAGAATATGTGGGCGGCCTTAGGGTTTGACAAATATAAGCCGAGTACATATACTAAGGATGTTGAGAAAGGAGGCGAATAGACAATAACGTCAAATAATTGAGGGGGGAAAGGGATTTAGCCTGATCCCTAACAGGCTGGAGGGTTTGGAGGGTCTGACAGAAAGGGGGTAAGAATGGTCGAGCAGGCCAAGGAACTACACGACTTAATTGTTTCTGAAATCTACAAAATTGGAAAGAAAGGAAGGGTAATAACAAATCGGGAGGTTCTCGGTGAACTCAAAGCCTACGGTGTAACTAGGCCAAGGGTATACAGAATCATCAAGGCCCTAAAAAGCCTAGAGTTTCTAAAGGATGGTGATATAGAAGGAGAGAGTTATACTACCCACAAGATCTCGCTCGATGAAAAGACCTGGTGTGATAAATCATTCGAATGGCTAAAGGAATTTGATCGAGCGAAGTCAAGGGCAAGAAGTAGAGGGGTTGCTTGGGATGCGTTTGGCGCAATCCCCGTCAAGAAGGAGGAAGCAGAGCATATGGTAGGCAATCTTCCTCTAACTAGCAAACCCCATGGGTATGTTTCTTGGAGGCACATGAAAGAAAAGTCTTCTCCGTTGCATGAACTACTTAATGCCATACAGAGAGTGAAGGACTTGAGGGGAAGCGTAGATGATGACTCTGTATTCGATGAGATGCTGAACATGAATAGAAGGATTAATACTCTTGAGACTGAATTGGAAGAGTGTAAGCAACTGCTTGCAAACCTGAAGAGTGACTACGACCAGGTGATGCAAGAACGAGAAGACCTGCGCCAAGAGAACCGAACTCTCTACGAAAAGATTAATCAGAAGTCGTCGTAGTGAAAGGAGGAATTATGCATTCTCAGGTGCGGTTGGTGCGGGATTTGACAAGGATTTTCAATAATGTTGCAGAAGGAAAATGTCCATATTGTGGGAGAGAAAACCCAGTAGCAACTTTAAGAGATGATCCTGAGACAATGGCGGAACACATTGAATATGGTGGTGCCTGCCAAGAATGTATTGATGAGATCGTAGAACTCGAATGTGTACAGGTGGATATGTATGTGGCTTATGGAAGAAAGACCTTGTGCCCAAGTGTAATACATTAACAAGACGCTGTATGCCAAAGACAACATTGAACGAGCGGAGGACAGACTAAAGAAATTTGAAGAGAAAGAAGGGCTTTAATGCGATGGAAAACAGAACCCTGGCCCCACCAATTCATATCGTGGAAGCGTGGGATCGAGCAGCTATCTACAAGAGGGAGGTTCGCTCTTCTTAGCGAAACAGGTACAGGTAAATCGAAGGTAATACTAGACCTGGTTGCCTATTACAAAGAGAGCAACCCCACCTTTCAGACCTTGATAGTATGTCCTAAGTCAGTGCTGAGAGAGTGGCCAACCCAAATACAAGAGCACTCAAATCTAAGCTATATTGTGCTTGAAGGCTCTTGGATGGAGAGAGGGGCTAAGCTTGAGCTGAATAGGGATGTGTATCTACTTAACTATCACGGGCTGAAGGTAATACCCCAGGTGTTTCTCGATCATACCTGGGATCTCGTGGTGCTGGATGAATCACAGTGGATCAAAGACTTTGATTCAGATATCACCAAAGTAGGACTACTCCTTGGGGCCAAGGCACACAGACGTATCATTTCTACTGGTACACCCGTGACCCAATCACTTGAAGAGGCCTGGTCGCAATGGCTCTTTCTCGACAGGGGAGCTACGTTCGGTCGGAGTCTACCTGTATTCAGAAGTAGATACATGAAGAATGTAGGCCGCAGCTTCCCAAAGTGGGTACCCCGGAGAGGGGCTAAGACAAAAGTGTGGTCACGGATGGTAGGTAGTGGTGTGTGGTATCCGAAAGATAGGGTATTAGGACTACCACCTCAGACGTTCAGCTGGAGGCATTGTGAGCTGGAAGGAGATCAACTATCCACATACCTGTACTTCCTTAACAGGGAGGACTTACCACCTGTCGTCATGTTAAACAAGCTGGCGCAGGTAACGGGAGGATTTGTTTATGAGGATGAGGAAGGGGAAAGGAACCCGAGGTACTGTGAAACGAATGTCAAACTCAAAGTACTTCAAGAACTTCTTGGAGAGATTGGACCCCATCACAATGTCATTATTCTCTGCCGGTACGTTGCGGAGGCCAACCTTCTTAAGAGCATACTTGCGTCTAAATCTCTTCCTCTGGAAGAGTGGCAGAACTCTGTATCTCCCGCATACCTCATTGGAACCGGAGGCAGCCTTTCAGTGGGTCTTAATCTGCAAAAAGCACATTACCTCATCTACTTTTCGAGCAGTTATTCAGTTCATGATCGCATTCAGTCGGAAGGAAGGATTTGGAGAGGGGGGCAAACGAGAACATGTCACTATATCGACCTTATTGCAGATGGCACAACGGATGAACACATCCATCGAATACTTGCGGAAGGTAGGTTCTGGAATATCTGAGAAGGGAGAGAGTGAGGTATGCCAGGGCCAAATGGAGAACGATGTAAAGACTGTTACTATTTTGGATCCTATACACCAGAAGGATGTGTAAAATCCTACCATGTAGATCGATGCTTCAAGATGCCAATCGACGTTAAGAAGCATCCAGACAGCTGGTGCGGAGAATTCAGACATCACCCTGACAATGTAGTAGATCAGGAAGTCGAACGCTCATTGGAGATGTGATGAAACGAAAAACCAGAGATGAAGATAGACCATTATTTGAAGAACTAGACTATGGACTTCTGGACTTCAAAGAGAAGGAGAATGATAATGACGGTAAAAGAAAAGGACATCCAATACAAATCTCTGAAAACCAGCATAAGGAAGTTCAGAAATAGTTACCATGGAAAGATACCCTATTATCTATGTCGTATGCTTATATGTGAAATAGTTACCAACGAAGTTCCGGGTGGTGAAGATTTTGGATACGAAAGGACCAAAGATGAGATCATGAGACTATTCAAGAACCACCCACATTTTATCCAAGATTTTTCGATGTCGAATCAAGAGGCAGAAGAAAGGAAAGTTGAATATAAAGAGAGCATTGAAAGAACCCTAGAGCTGTAAGCTCTATTTTTTTTATCCTCAAGTGTAGGTAAAATGGAGGTAAAAGAACTGTGGGTCTTATTGAAGCAGAAATAAATGCCAAGGAAGCAATAAGAGAACTTCGCAAAGTATACAGAGGAAGACGACCGAATAGCTTAACGTGTCGACTTATTCTTTGTGAGCTGCTTTCTCCGAATCCTAATCTGGAGAGGGGTAATAGTAGTGCTGGATATGAAAACACCAGGAAAGCTTTGAAAGAAATATACAAAATTGGCGTGGAGTTTCTTGATGAACAAGAGGAAACCGAATGCAGCATTGAACGAAAGATAGAACTGTGAAGGAGGCTACATGAAAGAACAAAAGTACACATCAGCTCGAACCTGTCTTAAACATATGCCGGTCCTTTACAAACGAGTGGCAAGTATGAGGTTATGGAAGAAGAATACAACCAACCTAGATATAGGTGGTGGTAAGTATGATATAGTGACGGAGTATCTGAAAGGGAAGGGAGTTAGTAATCTGGTGTATGATCCATACAACCGAACCGCTATGCACAATTACTTCGTTCGATGTAGGGCTGCGAAGGGTGTGGATACAGCTACCCTATCCTGTGTGTTGAATGTAATTAAGGAAAAGAATAGTCGGGCGGAGGCACTGAGAATGGCATGGGTCCACCTGAAATGTGGATGCTACGTATTCATCTCAGTATACCCTGGTAATGGGACAGGAAAAGGAAGGCAAACGAATGGGGGTACTTGTTGGCAGAATAACAGGAAGATAAAAGGATACCTTAAAGAGATCAGAGTATTCTTTCCTGATGCTATCATTCGTAATGGTATAATCGTAGGTACTAAAGGTGTCCTTAATATTAAATAAAAATAGGATGCTCCCCTTCCTGGTCGCATCCCAAAGACACTACTAATAGTACGAAAAGATTCTAGCGGCATTACAAACCAGACGTGCTGAGAAAACTGTACTATAAAGGATGTAGGAAAAGAATTTTTACAGACTAAAACCAATCCCAAACTTTAAGGAGGTACGCTATGTCAGTAGAAACCAACAAATTGTATCAACAAGCGATTAGAGAAAAGATCAAAGAGGATTTTCCGGCGGCCTTGGCTAGTTTTCGTGAGGTGGTCCATCAGCTGGAGCAGGTAGAGCGGGATGATTCTGACGAGGTGATGTATGAGCTGAGTCAGCAGCAGGTGGCTGAGCTGGAGGGTATTGTCGGATCAAACATTGAAACCAAACAGCCAACTCCTCCAGAGCCAGAACAACAAACAAGCACGGAGCCGGTTCCAGAGAGGCCGGTAGCAAAGCCTATGACAAAGGAAGAGTGGTTTGCTTCAATGGAGAAGGGTATGCAGTCACCCACCGCAGATTCAGGTCCACCCGCAGGGACTGAATCCATCCCCGAACCCAAACAGGAGGAATCCAAGACCGCTTCTGAACCTACTTCTACGCCCGCAGGTGTAGGTAGAAGTGGAGGTAAGAAGAAGGGCAAGGGAAAGAAGGCCGCAAAGAAATCCAAGGAAGAGGTTGCTGCCGAGCTGACCATCGATATGGGGAATCTCAAGATCGAGGAAATCATTCTCGATCTGAATGAGAAGTACCTTCCTGTACCTGGAATCCCCGCTGGCGACATCGATATCATCCATTCACCGATCGAGGGGTCCAAGAAACTTAAAGAAGGGGAAGAAAGGGATCTCGACAACAACCTTCTTGAAGAGCTGGTTTCATCCATCGCAGAGTTTGGTGTTCAGGACCGACCGAAGGTTACTGAGATCGAGGGGAAGATCCGGATTCTCTGCGGGAACCAGAGACTACGAGCTGCAAAGCTGGCCTATCTGAGGCAGATTGCTGGGGATGGGATGGTGAAGCAAGGTAAGATCGTGGTTGATAAGGTGACTGGATTCAGGAGCCAAGATCAAATGATTCGGTACATGGTCGCCAACAATCTTATTCGGAAGAAGATCTCTCCATCAGACGAGCGAGTCTTCGCCATGTACGTTGGGAAGTACTATGGTGAGATGAGGACGGATCTGAGTGAACACGCCAAGAAAAGGGAACGAGCAAAGGACGGGATATACCAAGGTGTTGAAAACCAACACCTTGGTTCGGAAAAGACCCGAGAGAAAGTGGCTAAGACTTTCGGCATCAGCCAGGACAAGGTTTGGAGGTACTTCAAGTTCTATCAACTGGTAATCGACGAGCCTTCAAGATACCATCGATTCGACAGCGTGACTGCTCTTCTGAACGACCTATCCGAGAATGAGGGCACCTCTTCTACAGAGGACAAACCAAAGAAGGAACTCCTCGGCACTATAAAAGAGGAAGACTTTGAGGATGCCCAATCCCTCCGCCAGGTCATGGCAAGTATTCTCGATAGGGTACGTGAGGGTATATCCGAAGGCTTATATGAAAGAGCCGAGGTATACAGTATACCAAAGAAAAAGTAAGTGATTTCGATATGTTATATGTACATATAGGTATACTATATATGTAGCTATACCTATATGTACTACATAACATATATAGAATAGAGGAGATCATGCTTTGTGTAGTAATAATGATGATTGGTGGACTTATCATCTTCTTACTTCTAGCTGTCAGGTCTTTAATATTTGATTAGTAACCAGGAAGGAGGTGAGGCTATTGTATATAGAAACCATGGTTGTATGTGCATACTGTAAAGGACATTGCATACAACGTGAGGCTAGATCACAGAGGATTCGATCCGTTGGAAAAAATTACTACACTGAATACTTCTGCGATGGAGAATGTGAGAGTAAGTGGATTGAAAGACTAAGGAAACTTGACTCAAACATCAAGCAGTATAGAAAGGAGGTAATAATCAATGAGGGCACTAGTATGCCACAACTGTGAGAGGGTAATCAAAGGTAAAGAACTGTGGGTTGGTAACAAGGAAGGCCCCTATGAAATCTTCTGTTCTGAAAAACACATGCAAGAAGAGGGATTCGTAGGAGAGATGTTTACATTCAGACTTCCTGTTATCCGTGGGCTTGTCCCTACTGACAAGCTAGGGATATTTGGAGAAGATCACTATGGCGGAGACACTATAGCTTACAAAGTAGAATATCTCGGTGACACAGCGAGGTACTCTCTTTTTCCTAAGAAGCCAACCTATACAAAACTAAGCTAGAAGGGAGGTACTAATCGTGGCTAACAAAATTGATCATTCTTCCAAAGAAGCAAGAGAAAAAAGATGGGCAAACATTGAAGAAATATACAAGAAGAATGCCCAATTGGGTGCTGCTTTCAAAGAACTGGTTCAGAAAACGGAATCGGCTGCCACTCTCACAGATCCAAAGGCAATGCAGGACGTGTTGTTTGAATTACAACGCCACATCAATCTACTTGGAAGCATGATGCTCTTCACTCTTGATTGGGCTGGCTCACTTACCCATATGTTCATCAGTGTGATGAGGCAGTTGGGTGTGGAGATTGAATTCAAAGATATCCAGGCCCCATCAACAGATCCTCTTGCG
>SMTZ1_10009647_pt1 | contig 10062 bp, 6 predicted proteins | sample DeeMarSWOR136_30_FD_25667 | JGI IMG/M metagenome (IMG submission 25667)
GCTCTACCTTAGCCACCCCATGTTTAATATACAGCTTAAGGGGCACTAAAGTCAAACCCTTCTGCACTACCTTGCTGACAAGGATATCAATCTCCTTTCTATGAAGAAGAAGTTTGCGAGGCCTGATTGGCTCATGTGTGTTATAGCTGGCAGCATCGTAGGAGGCAATGTGGCTATTATAGAGCCACAGTTCACCATTTTCCGGCCTGGCATAGGCATCACTCAGATTTACCCTGCCTGTCCTGATGGATTTAATCTCGGAACCTTTGAGAACAATACCTGCCTCAAAGCTCTCCTGGATATGATAGTCGTGGTAAGCTTTGCGATTAACGGTTATTACGCCAGTGCTGTACGTGAGGTTGCCACGCGGAGTTTACCCCGAGCGAAGGGCTAGCAATAACGATTCGCGCTACTAAGCGACTTCAGTTATTCCTTTTTCTTCTCCAGTCCTTGTTCCCTGGCATATACTTTTGTGTGCTTACTTCTTTCGTCAGCTTTGGCAAGCAGCCAGACGAAGGTGCCTATGAGAGCAAGGCCAATACCAAGCCCAATAGGCGAGCCCCAGGATAGGATTAGCCACAAGTATATATGGGCTTATAGTGAAGTCAAGAGGGTGTGATGTCGCCCAAGAATGTATCGCTCGTTACAGTCGCTGGCGTTGAAGCTAAAGGCAAAGAGACCACCCTCATAGCCGATGTCCATACTGACGCTAACCCACCGTTGGCAGTATTAGAAGATTGGATTAGGTTTCGACTAGGCGATAATAAGCAAGGTGGCGAGGCTCTTGAGAGCCTCGCCACCTTCTGAAGCTCATGCTTTCCCCGATGTCAAGTATCAATAATGCAGTTAGATACAACCCCCATCAGACTCTGGCTGGTTCCCAAAGTCAACGAAGGTTGTCTCACCACATTTCACCTCAGCTGTATCATAACCTTCACCTGGATCGGTATTTTTCCAGCCATCCTTCAGGGTCTCCTTAATGGTACACTCGCCGACGGCGAGGCCACAGATTTTCACATAGCCGTAGCGATTGGTAGTGACTTGATACTCGTTGCCCTCATAATCAATGACGGTAAATTCCCAATTTGCCAGGCCCCACTCGTACCACCAGTCTCTTTTACCATTGCCATTTTTATCATTATATTTGTATATCTGGAGGCATCCGGAGCATGGGCCCTGGTTACCGAAATACACTTTTGCTGTCTTGTAACATTCCACGGTAGCCGTCTTCTTACCGCTACCATCCTCAGGGTCGGTATTTTTCCAGCCATCGGGAAGAGCCGTCACTTCGATAATGGTGTACTCACCAGGGATGAGGTCGCAGATGGTCACACAGTAGTCACAGCCACAATAACACTTGTCATCCTCGCCAGTGGTGACTAAATTGTAATAGTCCTTGGGACCGGTGACCTCAAAGTCCCAACCTGAGAGATACGGCTCGTCCTTATCCTTTTCGCCGTTGCCATTCTTATCCTCATATTTACATATCTTGAGGCAACCGGTGCATTCCCGCTGATTCCCAAACTCAACCACAGTCGGACAATCAGGGCTGGGCTCACAGCCGCCACAAGAGTAATCCAAGTCACCACCATCTAAGCAGGGCACGTAAACCATCTTCTTATAGCTGCCATCCTCGGGGTCGGTATTCGTCCAGCCATCCTGCGGAATTTCGATAACGGTGTACTCGCCTTCGGCGAGGTCCCAGATGGTTACACAGTAGTCACAGCAATAACAACACTTGTCATCCTCGCCGGTGGTAACTAACTGGTAATAGCCATCGGCATTGGTGACCTCAAACTGCCAACCTGAGAGATACGGCTCGTCCCTATCCTTTTCGTGATTGCCATTCTTATCCTCATATTTACATATCGTAAGGCATCCGGTGCACTCATCTTCTTTGCTATTGGTGAAGCTGGCGGACGCCAGGGTGTCGCAAATCACATCTACGTGCTCCACATCCGGGTCCTTCACATATCCACCCGGTGGTGGCTGATCCTCATCAATGTCATAGCCACCTTCAACTGGAGGGACACTGATGAGCAGAATCCTGCCTGTAGTAGTCTGGTCGGCATCATTGGGATCGTTATCACAGACTAATAGCGTGCCTGGACCATAGGGGTTGGGGTCGATGTTAAAGCAGGCCCCGCCAAGTGGCATGCCCGCGTCATCTTGCTTCAAGATCTCGATAGAGCCTGTGCAGGGAACAGAGCCAAAGTAGTGGCTGGGATCGTCATCGGAAACATCAGGCCCGACAGAGGGTGTACCGATGGCGCGACTGTTGTTCGCGTACTGGCCAGCCAAAGCGGTGCCATTTGCCTGGTAAATCCAGGTCTCAGTCGTCTGAAGAATATTGTCTCCGTCGTCTCCACTGATTAAGGTCGGGTGCCAGTTGTCACTTGTGTCGCCCTTAGTGCCGTTATTATCGATGACCTTAACATTGCTCAGCGGCACGTCACCGCAGTTGGTTACCACGTACTCCCAGAGCACCGCATCGCCTACCGGAATCTCTGGTCCGGTCGGGTTGTCAGCATCATCGCCGTTGGTGCTCTTCTCGATATGGATGCAGGCTTGAGAGGCAAGGTAGTGGCTGGGATCTTCATCGGAAACATCAGGCCCGACTAGAGGTGTACCGGTGACGTAACCCATGTTGGCATACTGGCCAGCCACAGCGGTGCCACCTGCCTGGTAGATCCAGGTCTCGGTGGTCTGAAGGATGTTGTCTCCGTCGTCTCCAGTGACATAGAGCGGTGTCACGCCGCCTTCGGAGTCGGTGACAATGATGTTGCTCAGTGGTGAATCACCGGGGTTGGTAATGACGTACTCCCAGATCACGAGACCGCCTACTGGTATGTTCGGTCCTGTGGGTGAGTCAGCGTCCTGACCGTTGGTGCTCTTCTCAATGTCAATAGCGGGGTCGATGACTACTGACGACTTCTCCACGCTCAGGTTAAAGTTGTCGTTGCCCCCCGTGGATATTTGATAACCACTCGCATGAAACGTGTCAACGACCGTGCCCGTCACGGTGGCTACCCAGTCATAGGTGTACGCCTGGCTTGCCCCCGGCGTCAGGGTGTAGGGGAGAACTGGACCGGTCGGGTAGACTGTTGAGCCATCCGGAAGTACATCCCAAACTGCTTCTACCACGACATCCTCATTTGCCCCCGTAACGTTACTGAAGTTCATAATCGACATGGTATAGTGAATGGTATCGCCCAAGCGGTATATGTTTGGTGTTGTTGGATCCACGCCCTTAGTTAGAGCCACATCAGCTGCCATCACTGGCACTGCCGTGCCGAACATGGAAAGTATCAGTGCCAGCGTGACCAGCACCCCTATAAGTATTTTTGGTCTTTTCAATTGTCTTTTCAATTATCTTTCACTCCTTTCATTCATTTGTGAACCATATTTTTGACTATAAAAACGCTATTCTTTCTTATCCTCTTTCACCTCCGTTCGCCTTTATTTTCTTTCGCACTAAATAATCTTGAATTCCCTCACCTCCTTTCAGCCCCTTCAGTCTATTCTCTGTAGATACTCACACAAAAAACTCAGGGAACTATGCTTGGGGTTATCAGAATAGCCAGTCGCCCTATCGACCTCGGGCATGACGGCTTATTTGTCCTTTATTTTGCTTTCAGAATGCATCACTTCCTTTTCTCTGGGATTTACAAATTTGTTTCGTCTTTTTTGTTCATACATATCACTTCTTTTAGAGCAGGGCACAGAACAAGTATCGATTTTGCCTTCACATGTTCAACCTAAAGCTAGATACTAAGTACCATGTAAATGAGAAAGACTAGCTTTCCTGTATGTCACTTCAATCGACCTTTCTAGTACTTTCGTCATCCCTCTAGTACTTTAGTCGCCCTACCCCCTGAAATCCCTCACCAATTTTGGTTTTTGTAAAATATTTGCCCTTTTCTCTCAAGGATTTCTATCTCTATATGGCATTCATAAAAAGAAAACCGACTTCTGTAGAAGTCGGTTTCACTATTGGCTCCCTATTGCCCAAGTGACCACTTACGGGTTATAGTTCATCGCCCCATCCTATAAATTAAACAATATATCAAGAACTCATGTCAAGTTGGAAAGAAGGGGTAAACTCCTTCAAGGAGTTTACCCCTTCTAGTTTACACCCTTTAGCTTTGAGCCCGGCGGTGTCTTAGCACGAGCAGGCTGGCACCGACTATCATGCCGGCAAGCAAGGCAATCCAGGGTAGTAGCACGCGCAACTTGTTTATGGGGTAGGTCTCCCAACCTATAGTAATGGTTCTACCGAAGTAGTGTGAGGGGTCGTCGTCGGTAACCTCAACAGCACCGTAGTAACCTCTGACAGTACCTATATTTGCATACTGGCCGGCTACGGCCGTACCAGTGGCTTGGTAGATCCAGGTCTCGGTGGTCTGAAGGATAAGGTCTCCACCGTCGCCGCTGACATAGGCTGGGGTTACACCGGGCATATTATCGGTAACTACGATACTGTTCAGGTCTACACCGCCGGTGTTGGTGACATAATAGGTCCAGGTAACAATGTTGCCTATATTAATATAGGGCCCGGTCGGGTTGTCGGCATCTACGCCATTGGTATGCTTCTCGATGTGAATATCAGGAGCAGGGGCAGAGCCAAAGTAGTGGCTGGGATCATCATCGGAAACATCAGGCCCGACAGGGGGTGTACCAGTGGCGCGACTGTTGTTCGCGTACTGGCCAGCCAAAGCAGTGCCAATTGCCTGGTAAATCCAGGTCTCGGTGAGGTCCAGCACACCGAAGTTACTGGTGTCACCACCCACAAAGGTGGGATGCCAGTTGTCACCTGGGTCGCCCGGAGTGCCATTATTATCCCAGACCACAACATTGCTCAGCGGCACGTCACCGCAGTTGGTTACCACGTACTCCCAGTTCACCACACCGCCTACCGGAATCACTGGTCCGGTGGGTAAGTCAGCATCCTGACCGTTGGTGCTCTTCTCGATATGGATGCAGGCTTCAGAGCCGAAGTAGTGGCTGGGATCGTCATCGGAAACATCAGGCCCGACTAGAGGTGTACCGGTGACGTAACCTGTGTTCGAGTACTGGCCAGCCACAGCGGTGCCACCTGCCTGGTAGATCCAGGTCTCGGTGGTCTGAAGGATGTTGTCTCCGTCGTCTCCACTGACATAGAGCGGTGTCACGCCGCCTTCGGAGTCGGTGACAATGATGTTGCTCAGAGGTGAATCACCGGTGTTGGTAATGACGTACTCCCAGGTCACGAGACCGCCTATTGCTATGTACGGTCCTGTGGGTGAGTCAGCGTCCTGACCGTTGGTGCTCTTCTCAATGTGAATGGCGGGGTCGATGACCTGTGACGACTTCTGCACGTCATGGTCAAAGGCGTCGTCGCCCCCTGTAGATATCTGATAGCCACTAGCATAAAACGTGTTAATGACCGTGCCCGTTATGGTGGCTACCCAGTCATAGGTGTACGACTGGCTTGCCCCCGGCGTCAGGGTGTAGGGGAGAGCTGGACCGGTCGGGTAGACTGTTGAGCCATCCGGAAGTACATCCCACACTGCTTCTACCACGACATCCTCATTTGCCCCCGTAACGTTACTGAAGTTGACAATCGACATGGTATAGTGAATGGTATCGCCCAAGCGGTACATATTGGGTGTTGTTGGCGACACGCCTTTGGTTATAGCCACATCAGCAGCATACACCGGTACTGCCGTACCGAACATGGAAAGTATCAGTGCCAGCGTGACCAGCAACCCTAAAAGTATCTTTGGTCTCTTCAATTCTGTTTTCAATTCTCCTTCACTCCTTCCGCTATTTTACGACCTATATTTTTAGGAATAAAGAGCAGGATTGCTTTTATTCTCTTTCAGTTCCTCTCACCTGGGCTATTTCCTCTGCCGCCTTTAGGCACAAGAACAACAGCACATTACTCCGGATTGCTTCGACACTCAAGCACTGCCGCTCAAATAACGTTCGCTCAGGCTGTCTCCACGCCCTCGCGCCACTTCTTTCTTTCGATTTGGTTATCTTCCTATACTATTATTTTAGCACGCTTTGCAGCTATGTCAAGAGCGTTTTTCTTAACATTAGCTTACATTACCTCCCAAATCTGAAAAAAACGTTTTGGCGGAATTTTGGGCCAGACGACGATCGTTCATTTCAAAACAAAGGACTCCTCTAAAGCAGCGATTGAAAGAATTTTCGCGAAAACCTAACACATTGCTTATCCACTGCATAACAAAACCAGCTTTTAGCTTTTTGACGAAGTCCGTCACCTGCCCCCTCTGGTTATGAAGTGGAGCTTTTGGCCGGAGATTGCATTCCTACAGGTAAAATCTCAGCCGGCCATCCATGTGCCTGCAGATATTGACAGGCAATATTTCCATTTTGACAGGGACTACTCCAGTTAGATATGTTTAAACGGCTATATGTCTGAGGAACTCGATTCCAGAAATGAGCATCCACTATCCCTCAGGGGACTCGTGACTCTGCTGATCGCAGTATTCCTCAGCCCAGCAATTGCTCGCCCCGGGTAGCCTAGATTCCCAGGCTACCCGGGGCGCAAATTTTTACTTTACCACCTCACCCGGTCATCGATAACCAGGGGAAAACTCAAGCCTGGCGTCTCTTTCTAAGCATAAGCAACGTCACGATTCCGGCGCAGCCCAGCAGGACTGCCCAGGGTGCCAGAAGCCTCAACTTATCCACCGGGAAGGCGGTGCCACCTATTACGATCGTGGAGCCGATGTAGTGGCTGGGATCGTTATCGGTAACATCAGGCCCGACGCTAGGTGTACCGATGACGTAACCTGTGTTCGAGTACTGGCCAGCCACAGCGGTGCCCGACGCCTGGTAAATCCAGGTCTCATTCATCCAAAGAATAGTGTCTCCGTCGTCTCCACTAACATAGAGCGGGGTCACGCCGCCTTCAGAGTCGGTGACAATGATGTTCCATAGAGGTGAATCACCGGTGTTGGTAATGACGTACTCCCAGGTAACGAGACCGCCTACTGTTATATTCGGTCCTGTGGGTAGGTCAGCATCCTGACCGTTGGTGCTCTTCTCAATGTCAATGTCGGGGTCAATGACCGTTGACGACTTCTCCACACTCACGTTAAAGTAGTCGTTCTCCGTAGATATCTGATAGCCACTCACATAAAACGTGTTAATGACCGTGCCCGTCACGGTGGCTACCCAGTCATAGGTGTACGGCTGGCTTGCCCCCGGCGTCAGGGTGTAGGGGAGAACTGGACCGGTCGGGTAGACTGTTGAGCCATCCGGAAGTACATCCCACACTGCTTCTACCACGACATCCTCATTTGCCCCCGTAAGGTTACTGATGTTGGTAATTGACATGGTATAGTGAATGGTATCGCCCAGGCGGTACACATTGGGTGTTGTTGGCGACACGCCCTTCGTTAGAGCCACATCAGCCGCCATCACCGGCACTGCTGTGCCGAACACGGAAAGTATCAGTGCCAGTGTGACCAGCAACACGAAAACTATTTTTAGTCTTTTCAATTATTTTTCCCTCCTTTCGCTATTTTGCGACCTATATTTTTGGGAATAAACAGCATAACTACTTCTATGCTCTTTCACTTCCTCTCACCTGTATTTTCTCTCTATTTTCTCTCTCACTGAATAATTTTGAATCTGCTCACCTCCTTTAAGTTCTTTCAGTTCTTTTTCTGTAAATATTCACAGTGAAAACTCAAGCACTATGCTCGGGGTTATCGGACCAGCCAATCGCCCTATCGACCTCAGGTATGATGGCTGAAGTTGTCGCAGCTTGTTTCCCCCACTCGCTCATACCTTCTGCTGCAAAATCGCGTGATTTTAGGTCTGGGAAAGTCATATGAATTCGGGAGAAATGATTACCCATTCGGACCATTTTGTCTCCCCGGTTTAGGCTTGAAAACGATAAAATTTGTGTCCGGCCGGTTTCGCCACTCGAGCACTGCTAACCAGATACTATTCGCCCGGGCCATTTCTATGCCCTCACACTATTCCTTTCTTTTAAACTCATATTCTTACTATACGACTATTGTACCACGCCTTGCAACAATGTCAATAGCTTTTTTTAACACCACCTCCAAAACCTAAGAAAAAACAGAGTTTCAGCGGAATTCCGGGCCAGATGAAGGCTGTTCATATCAAGGCACAGGGCTTCCCTAGAGTAGTGATTGGAGGAATTTTCACAAAGGACGAATTTACTAGAGAGAGGCTGTTTTAAAATGTAATAGAGGGTAGGGGATTTCACAATTATGCAGAATGTTAGTCATTGAGAAAGGAGCTATGCCATGAGCCGTGCCGATAGATTTTACCTATTCGTAACCGTTTTCCTGGTTATCGCTGCAATAGCCGGCGGGGTCATGCTGGCGGTGCAGCACAGCCGAAGCCAGCCTGTGGAAATCGTTCTATGCCAAACAGGGCCTCCAGAGCAAAGCTGGGAGCTTTATATCGGCGGCGCCGTGGCTAACCCCGGCATATATTCTTCAAGGGAATGTGATACCCTGCAGACGCTTCTTTCCGATGCTGGGATTGAACCCGATGCCGACCTCAACCACATCGAGATTTATGTTCCACGAGAAGGCGAAGCTAAACTCCCCCAGAAGATAGATATCAACCGAGCAGAAGTCTGGCTCCTGGAAGCCCTGCCCGGGATAGGTGAAATTACAGCCCGGGCTATGGTGGATTATCGAAACGAACATGGCCCCTTCAAAAGAGCCGAGGACTTGCTCAAGGTCAGCGGCATTGGCCCTGCGACATTCGAGAAGATAAAAGATTACATAACCGTATCAGATTAGGAAGCCCTCCAGATCCGCCTTCTGGGCTCCGCCGATCGTTACTGAATCACAAAGATGAGCATGGCAACGAAGCAATCCCAAGGAATTTTTTTAAGATTGCCACGCTCAGACAAGTTGGGGCTCGCAATGACAGGCAAGATTGGGGCAGGGTCTAGGGGTCACTCACGGCTAAGCTCCCCAAGCAGAGTTCTTTATTTTACGCAGCGCTTGTTGTGCAGTATTCAAATTTCCTGGGCTGTGGGGTATTGTGGCTAGAGATTGCCGCACAGTTTTCCACTGCCGGCAACGACAATATAATTGCGCCCTCGCACTTATGGGCGGAGGTGCGGGAGAAGTTCAACTCAGGTCCCAGCCGCCGACATCGCACTGCCCGTCGTCGTCAAATCCCACAGCAACCACGGTGCCGTCCGACCTAAGCCCCACCGTGTGCTGCCGGCCTGCAGAGACCTGGATGATGCTTGTCCAGCTACTGACATTGCACAGCCCCCGCCAGTCGGCTCCCACAGCAACCACGGTTCCGTCCGACTTAGTTCCTACCGTGTGAAACCAACCTGCGGCGACCTGGACGATGTTTTTTGTCCAGCCACTGACATCGCACTGCCTGATGCCATTGTCTCCCACGGCGACCACGGTGCCATCAGATTTGAGTCCTACCGTGTGATAGAGCCCGGCAGCGACCTTCTCGATGCCCGTCCACCCACTGACATTGCACTGTCCGTGGTCGTTGTCTCCTACAGCGACCACGGTGCCGTCCGACTTGAGTCCAACCGTGTGATAGACCCCGGCAGTAACCTGCACGATGCCCGTCCAATTGCCGACATTGCGCTGCCCGTGGCCGTTGTCTCCCACGGCGACCACGGTGCCGTTGGACCTAAGCCCCACCGTGTGCCGGGCCCCTGCGCCCACCTGGATGATGTTTGTCCAGCCACCAACATTGCTCACATTGCACTGCCCGTAGAGGTTGTCTCCCACGGCGACCACGGTGCCGCCTGACTCGAGTCCCACGGTGTGACAGTTGCCTGCGTCGACCTGGATGATGCCTGTCCAGTCGCCGACATCGCACTGCCCGTTGCCATTGTATCCCACGGCGACTACGGTGCCGTCAGCCTCCAGCCCCACCGTGTGATAGCCGCCTGCGGAGACCATGAAGCTGACCTCCTCAAAGTAGGCGGTGATACTCTTATTCGAGTTCATGGTGATGGTAATGGGGTTTTGACTGCCGCTGGCATCTCCTCCCCAGTTGCTAAAGTTATAGCCAGAG
>SMTZ1_10008827_pt1 | contig 10060 bp, 9 predicted proteins | sample DeeMarSWOR136_30_FD_25667 | JGI IMG/M metagenome (IMG submission 25667)
GACAGGGTATCGCCAAGCGTACCTTTACAAGGAGTGAACTGTACGAAAAATCGGAAGAGACCATCAGACATGCCCGACAGGAGACGCAGGCTTTGATGGAGAAGGGCCTGATTAAAGATATACCAGAGACACAGAGGAACCAATGATCATTCTCTGCTTAAATTGTGGCAGTTCGTCGGTTAAATATCGGGTCTATGACTGGGGCGCACAGGCAACCATGGCCACGGGAATCGTTGAGAAGATCGGGATGGACGATTCGTTCTGTGCCCACCAAATTCCAAGCCGAACCAAGGCCATCATTCCACATAGCTGCGGTGATCACCGTGAAGCAATCCAGTTCCTTACGGCAACACTGCTTGATCAAACGAACGGAGTTCTCGAAAGTCTTTCTGGCATAGTCGCTGTTGGTCATAGGGTAGTCCATGGTGGAGAGAAGTTCGCGAGGTCAGTCGTCGTCACTGAGGAGGTCTTGGAAGCATTCCGAGGGTTAGCAGAACTGGCTCCGCTTCACAATCCATCGAATATTCTAGGCATTGAGGTTGCAAGAAGCCTGATCCCGGACGTACCACATATGGCGATTATCGATACCGCTTGGCACCAGACTATGCCGAGACACTCATTCATCTACGCTCTTCCCTACGAATGGTACGAAAACCACGGGATCAGGAGATACGGGTTCCACGGTACCTCTCTTCTCTACGTCTCTAGGAGAACAGCTGTTCTCCTCGGCAAGGATCCATTCGAATGCAATCTCGTGGTCTGCCACATTGGAAACGGAGTCTCATTGAACGCAGTGAGGAACGGCGTGTCGTATGACACGAGCATGGGTTTCACTCCTCTTGAAGGTCTGGTGATGGGAACAAGAGCGGGCGATCATGATCCAGCTATTGATCTCTTCATGATGGAGCGTGAGGGTTACACACCGAGAGAAATGAGCTTAATACTGAACACGAAATCGGGCATTCTGGGTGTCACCGGCAAATACATCGATAGACGAGACGTAGAGAAAGCAGCCGAAGACGGCGATGAGAGGGCGAAGCTGGCCATAGAAATGGAGAGCTACCGAATCAGAAAGTATATCGGAGCTTATAGCGCCGCATTGGGGGGAGTTGATGCGGTCGTCTTCACCGGAGGAGTCGGGGAAAGGAGCAGTATCATCAGGGCCAAAGCTCTGGACGGACTGGAGTTCATGGGAATCAGGTACGACAAGGGGAAAAACGGAGCTGCAAAAACGAGGAACGGTGAGTGCGACATTAGCACACCGAACTCACAGGTGAAAGTCTTCGTCATCCCCACAGACGAAGAGAGGGTTTTCATAGAAGACGTCGTCGCACTGCTCAGCGAGGCAAAGGATGGATATGCCAAGTTCACTTACACGTTCCAGTCGCCAGAGTACCGCAACTCACTTCGAGATGAAGCTTTTGAGAAGGAGTGCGCGCAAGACCCTGCTCTTCGAAGAGCTGCAGCCAGAGTGCCTCGCACAGACCGAAGCAAGAAATCTACCTAACCGTGGCGAGTGATAAGGTTAGAGCAGTGGGAATTAGCTTGGAATGGCTGAGTGCCCCTGAAGCCGCAAGATGAACGTCTGGCTTCTGAGGAATGGGATGCGAAGACATGCGAGGCGCCAGGCATGTTCTTGAGAGGTGTGGAGACTCATCCGCAGCTTAGAGCAAAAAGAAAGGAGGTCACAGTGATCACCGGAATAGTCTTGATATCGGTCGCTTTCGTGTGTGAACTCATTGATGCATCCTTAGGAATGATGTACGGGACGATTCTTTCGCCGGTCCTCATTGTCGCAGGTTTTGACCCTCTGATAGTGATACCCTCGATCTTGTTTTCTCAGGCAGTAGGAGGATTTGCAGCGTCCATGGGACATCATTGGGTGAGAAACGTGGATTTCAGCGTAAAATCAGAAGTTCTGAAAAAGCTATCTGACTTGGGCTACGTGGATACTTTCAAGGCAGGCGTAAGCACAGACCTCAAAGTTGTCTTCGCGGTAACATGCCTCGGCGTTCTGGCCACTGGCATCGCTGCGCTCACAGCGGTATCCATCCCAAAGGTTGCGCTACAAACCTATATTGGGATTTTAGTGCTCGCAATGGGCGTAATTCTGCTGTTGAGATCCAGGTTCGCGTTCTCGTGGAAAAGAATCCTTGGAATAGGCATTCTCAGTGCATTTAACAAAGGTATATCTGGTGGAGGGTTCGGACCCATTATTACCAGTGGACAGCTCATCAGCGGAAGGGAGAGCAAGAGTTCGGTTGGGACCACTACTCTGGCTGAGGCACCGATTTGCATTACAGGGTTTCTGGTTTATTTGGCCAAGGGAGGAATAGCCACGTGGAATTTGGTTCTCATGTTGACAGCGGGAGCTCTGATCGGAGGACTGGTGGGACCCCATGTAACTGCACAATTCACATCAGAGAGAAAAATGAGAATAATCTTGGGGATTCTGGTAACCGTGTTGGGAGTATGGATCGTCGTGAAAACCTGGCTGTCTTAAAGACGGCGACAGCTAAAGCAGCGATGTGGATGCCACTTCTCCTCGCACGCCTCGAATCTCCTTGAAGGAGTAGTCAAAAACTCTACGGCTTGGCCGGTGCTGACTGCAGCCACGAGAATCGATGGACTTGAGGTTCTGAGCTTCAGCTCTGAAATACTGTGTCTGCGTATGCGATTCCCTTGAGGAGAACGTCTCTTGCAGGTTCAATCAGTACCTTTACGATCCAGGGGAAGAAAAGACCTATTCCGATACAGAGTGCGGCAAGAAACACAAGAGCGACGAGCATCGTTGCAGGCGATTCTTTCACTCCCCGGAGTTCTTCCCTGATTCTACCGAAGAAAGCGTGTTTTTCTGCCTTCAGCATGTACGCAAGAGTGAGAACGCTGATGAGAATTCCTACTACTGCGAGGGCATATCGCTGCGCCTGCCACAGCCCTATTATGATGAACAATTTGCTGAAGAAACCGTGGAATGGTGGTACACCGGCGATGGATAACGCGCCAACCGTGAAGGAAGTTGCGGTGACAGGCATACGTTCCTCAAGACCACCCATTTCTTGCAGATTTCTCGTTTGCGCCGAGTACACGAGCGAACCTGATGTCAAGAAGAGAAGGGCCTTGCCGGTGGAATGCGACAGGATATGGAAAAGGGCACCCATGATTCCAAGAGGTGTTCCGGTTCCTAGCCCCAGTGCGATATAGCCTATTTGGGAGATGGTCGAGTACGCCAGAAGTCTTTTCATGTCGCTCTGCTTCAGGGCGAGAAAGGCTGCAATCACAAGAGAGGCAAAACCGAAGAAAAGGAGAAGGTTTAGATAGACCGGTTTCACTCCAAATACGTTGAAGAAGATTCTTGAAATCGCGTAAACCCCAAGAACTTTTATGAAAACTCCTGAGAGCATGGCAGATATGGGTGCGGGAGCGGATGGATGAGCATCAGGCAACCAGGAGTGGAAGGGTACGAGTGCAGCCTTTACTGCAAAACCGGTGAGAAACAGGGCTCCAGCAAACGCCAAGAGTCGGGGGTCTCCGGCCCCGGCGATCTTTCTCGAAAGGTCTGCGAGGTTCAAAGTTCCTAATCCACCGTAGAGAAGCGCGATCGAAAGCAAGATGGCCATAGAAGCCACCGAGCCTACTACCATGTACTTGAAGGCTGCCTCAAGTTCCTCATGCTCGGTTCCGAAGGCCACAAGTGCGTAGGACGCAATGGCTGCTATCTCAAAGAAGACGTACATGTTGAAGACATCGCCCGTAACCGTCACGCCGTTAAGTCCCGTAATCATCAGCATGAAGAGCGTGTAGAATTTCCACTTGGAGGTGAATTGGTCCATATAGGAGATCGAATATAGACTGCAGGCAAAACTGACTACGCTCACACAGACGAGGACAAGAAGGCTAAGGCTGTCGAGCACGAGTACTATGCCGAAAGGTGGTTTCCATCCTCCCATGTGATAGACGAGAGGCCCGCCTGAGAGCAAACGTATGGAATAGAGAGACAGTACAAGCAGTGCGGCTGTCCCGAGGTTAGTGAGTAGATCACCAGAACGTCGTGAGACTTTGGAGAAAAGGGGAATCAGAAACGACAATCCAAGAGGTATCGCGACAAAAAGAGGCACTATCATTGTTTCTATCCTCTCAGTCGTCTGATCTCAGACACATCGAAGGTTCCGTACTTCTCGTATAGCCTGTAGGCAATTGCTATCATGAGAGCGGTGACCCCCAGTCCGATGACTATGGCGGTGAGAACCAAGGCCTGCGGCAAAGGGTCCACACAAGACGGAACGGGGCGCGCCTCATCGACGACTATGGGGGCCAAGGCAGAGGCTCTATATCCAACTGATGCAAAAAAAAGATTCACCGCGTATTCGAGGATAGCAAAACCTATAATGATCTTCACGAGGTTTCGTTTGACGACGATGCAGTAGAGGCCAATGCCAATGAGCAGTATGCACGCTGAGTAGACAGCCATTCTTCCTCCTATTCTCTGAGCACAAACTTCACCGATGCGAGAGCAATGAATATGCCAAACAGTGCGGATGCGACCTTGATCCCGATTGCGATATTCGCCAGGGGAATGATTCCCCCGCTCAATATCGAGAGAGGTGTGCCCCTCTCGATGAAATTGAAGAAGAAATAACCCCATATGATTCCGGTAAGCGCGATCAGCCAGAATAGAAAAGCGCCGATAGACTCAAAAATGGACGTGAGTGAACTCTGAAGTTTTTCCTTGGCCTCATCTCTTCCATACGCCAGATAGAGCAGAACAAAAGCTCCGGCAACGATACATCCGCCAGCAAAGCCTCCGCCCGGAGTCAGGTGGCCGTGAAGGATAATATATATGCCGTACATGAACACAAACCCCACCATCATTCTTGCTATGGTCTTGACTATTACTGACATCCCCTGCATCATGACTCCCTCTTTTTCCGTCCAACGCTTCTGAGAACAACAAGCACGCCGACGACTGAGGTGAAGAGCACAGTTACTTCGCCCAATGTGTCGTATCCTCTGAAGTCAAGCAGAATTGCACTCACTAGATTGGCTGCGCCGGTCTTATCCAAACCCTGTTCCACATAGTAGTGTGCCACCTCTCTCAGCGGGCCCCCAAAAGGTGGCAGTTCGCGAAAGACGTAGATTGCGACTACTGCAAACAGAACTACGAAGACGATGAGTGCTGTGGTGGCGAACAGGAAAATTGGATCGTACGGTGCTCCCCTAACAGTATCCACCCTTGTAGTCTTAAAAATGAGCGCAATGAGAAACACAAGTGTAAGGATTTCGACCACAACTTGGACAATGGCAAGATCTGGGGCCTGAAGGATAAGAAAGACTATGGTGAGACCAAACCCTACCGCCCCGAGGGAAATCACACTCGAGAGGAGATCTTTGGTTTCGACAGCGATTATGGAGGCGGCCACCATGAACACCAGCAATGCGTATATCTCAAGCATCTTTCAACCTCCCCCTATCCAAACAGGAACACAAATATGACAATGATTGTTCCTCCGAGACCGAGTATCCAAGCCAGGTATACTCTGAGGCTACCTGTGTGCAGAAGGCTCAGCCCCTTCCCTATGAAGAGAGTGAGTTTCCCAAACTGCTCGTAGAAGCTGTCGAGCGGTCTGTCAACAAACTGAAAGAGAAACCTCGCCAGTCCTCTGAAGATGACCATTCCCTGGATAAATATGTCAAATACGCCCTGCTCACCAACTTCGTAGGTCTTGTCCAGCATTTCTATGGATCTCATCGAAGTCTTGTAGAAATCCGTGCCGGGAATTTTCACCTCCTCACGTTCAAGCAGCTCACCGCCTATGAATTTTCCCGAAATCTTCGGTTTTACCTTTCCAAAAAGGTAGAATATCGCACCGACGGCCAGGCCGAGCAACAGAAGGAGCGTCGCAATGCCCGGGGTCCAGAGACCGGTCGGATAGACCCAGTAGTGAACTGAAGGAAGAATGAAGTGCTTTAGCGGCAGGGCAAAGGCGAAAACTCCAAAAACTATGCAGACAACGGCAAGCAGGAGCTGCGGAAGTCCCATCCAAAAACCTACTTCTCGGACCTCGTGGCTTTCATTTGGGCGGTCGCCCAGGAAAACCGAGTGACCAAGTTTGAGAAAGCACGCGAGTGTGAGTACACTTCCGAAAAGCGCGGCAATTAGAAAGACTGGGAACGCTTTGATTTCAGTTCCAACCGAAATGAGTCCCTGATAGATCATCCATTTTGAGAAGAATCCGTTGAGCGGAGGTACGCCTGACATGGCCATCCCGCCTATAAGAAATACTACGAAGGTAAAGGGCATTACAGCAGAAAGCCCTCCAAGCTCTTCCAGGTTGGTTTTACCAGTCTTCTTCTCCACAGAAGCAGCGACCGAGAATAAGAGGCTCATGTAGATGGCGCCATTGATCATGTGGAACAATCCTCCAGCTGTGCCCATACGCGTGCCAGTGCCCAATCCGAGAAGCATATATCCAGAAGAACTGATGGCAAGATACGCGAGCATCCTTCTCAAGTCTGTCTGAAGCACTGCCACTGTAGCTCCGACGACTATGGTCACTGAAGCGAATAGCATAAGTAAGGCGGGCAGGCCCACTCCAGGACCGAAATCAAAAAGGCCGAGACACAATCTTCCGAGCAAATATATACCGATGAGCTTATCAAGAGAGCCAGGAAGATACGCCATTACTGACAAAGGTGAGGCAAGTGAGGCTGCCGGAATCCAAGTATGGAATGGGATAATCCCTATCTTGGTGACAGCCCCTACAGCGATGAAGAGAAACGCAGCGACTGAGAGAGAGGACTTAAGTGGAGTTGCAGTAATATGGCTCATATTGAAGCTACCCGAGACAGTATAGAGAAGACCGATGCCGAGCAGAAGGAAGAAATCGGCCCCTCCGACCATCAGGAAACTCTTTCTCGCTGCTGGAAGGCTGGTTCCTCCATATATGCCGACTAATCCGTACAGCGTCAGTGCCAGGATTTCCCAGAAGAAGAGGAGGACAATGAGATTGTCTGCAAGAATGGCGCCACACGCGGCACCCAAGGTGAATAAGAAATATCCATAGTATTCATTCAAGCGCGGTTTTCCTGTCATGTAGGATATGGACAGGAGCGAAAGGAGAAATGCGAATGCTGCACACGCAAGCATAATAAGGGAATTGAAGGTCTCCGCAAGGAGGCGGAAATCTATGGCGGCTACTCCGAGCCACCCCCTGTGGAAGAGAAGGGGAGTCTGTTTGGCGCTCATCCACACGTAAACCGACAAAGCCAGTATGCCACCCGTCACCACGGCTGAGATGACTGCCCCTGGAATGAATCTACGGCTCCTGGGCAGTACAAGACATACAGCCCCAGCTACGAAGCCAGTCAATATCGGGAGCAGCAGAATGTTCGAATTCATCCTATCCTCACCAAACCTGAAAGCGCCGATGTGATGAGTTTAAGTGGGTAAGCGACAAAAATCCCCAGTACCAGAGAGATGACGGCGAAGATCAATACCACTCCAAGCAGACTTCTCGACTTCAACAAGGAAATCTCATCCTGTGGACCCAGGAACACCCCGTGCCATAGTCTGAAGAGATACAGCATGGTGAAGATAGCCACAATAATGGACGCAAAGGCAATCCATGGATTGATGGCGCACAGACTGGTGACTATCATCATCTTGCTGAAAAAGCCTACCAGTGGTGGGATACCCATTATGGAGAGACAGAGGAAGAGAAAAGAAACTCCTAATGCAGGAGAGGTCCGCATCAATCCCCCGAGATCTTCGAGACTCTTCTTGCCGGTTCCTCTCTCGATGTACCCAGCCGCCAGGAAAAGACCTGCTTTTCCAAATGAGTGCGCCACTATGTAGAGGAGTACCCCAGTGATCCCAAGAAGAGTCGACATTCCCATACCCAGGAATATGAAACCAAGCTGACTCACAGTAGAATAAGCGAGTATTCTTCTCAAGTCCTTCTCTATGAGAGCGGCGCCTCCGGCCACTCCAGCTGAGATGATTCCAAGTACAGGAACAACAATGTTCCAGGGAGCCGGGACACCGAGCGCCTGAACCCAGAGCCTAAGGAACAAAATGATGCCCATTTTCTCCACAATTCCAGAAAGAACTGCATTTATGGGGGGCGGGGCAGAGGGATATGCTGAAGGCACCCATACGTGAAGGGGAAGAGTTGCTGACTTGGCAATTATCCCGGCAAAGATGAGCAGCAGAGGGAGATTCCCAATTGACCTGCTACTGAGATTGAGTAAGTTGAAGGTCCCAGTCTGCACGTAGATGATGACAAGGCCTAATACGAGCAATGAAGCTCCGAAAAAGTTGAGCAAGAATGCCTTTCCGGCTACGCTCACATCCTTCTCTCCCCGGTAGAATCCCACGAGACGCCACATCGCTATCGTCGCAATCTCCCAGAATATATAGATGAGTAGACCGTTCGACGAAAAGGTGAGCCCGAGGACGGCTCCAACGATCAAGAGGAAGAAGAAGTAGTAGTCGGCTTTGTGCTCGTCCTTTTTCATGAAATGGAAGGAGTAGAAGAGGATCAAAATCGCCACCACAGTAAAGACGAGGGAAAGAATGACTGCCACACCGTCCAGTATGACGGGGCTCGACAGCGTTACCCCCAGATACTGCCCTCCGAAATAACCCAAGCTGTCACCATCCACTACGAAAGGGAGCAGAAGAACAAGACTGACAAGAGACACAGCCAGTGAAATGAGAGCCAATACGTAGCCAGCGATTCTCGAGAACCTTACGAATATCGAAGAAAATACCGCTCCTATGAAAGGTGTAAGGATGGAAATGACACAAAGTGCAGGCAACGACATTAGTACCCTCTCACTCTAAAACCCATAATACGCCAAAATCATTCCTATAACTGCAAAGATTGTCACGGGAATCCAAAAAAACCTCATTGCCTGGTCTATTCTTACCCTTGGGTTCACATTCTTGATGAGGATTACAAGTACAAGGATCAGAACGTACTTCAGGATGAAGATGAACAGATGCTTCAGAGCAGTCCAGAACGGACTGAACCGTTCCAGATTGAGACCGCCCCAGTAGATCGTGATGAGAAATATGGGAAGCAGGAAGAGTAGCATAGCCTTCGTCAACTTGAATACTGCCAGGGGAGGTCCGGAGTATTCTATGAACGGCCCGGACTGGATTTCAGTTTCGGCCTCCGGAATGTCAAAGGGAGGATACGCAAGCTTGGCCTGAATGCAGAGCAAAGAAACCACAAAAGCTATAACGCCCGAAAGACTGTAAAGGAAGGGGCCATTGGAACTCTGATAACTGAGGAGTCCCCAGAGCTTAATCGTTCCGCCTGATTTGACGACGACACTGAAGAGAGCGATGAGGAATGGCAGCTCATAGCCGAAGTAGAGCGTCATCTCTCTATTCGCGCCCACTGATCCAAATGGATTGCTTGATGAGGAGCCTGCCATAATGATCGCCAGAGGAGTAAAGGCGAACAGATATATCATTACGATAAGGTCTCCCACAAATCCTCTATTCAGCCCAAAACTGATTACAAAGAGTATCGTCGCCGCAAGGGTGACTCCAGTGAGCCCTATCAGCGGAGAAAAGAGGAAAGCATTCTTCTTCGCCCCTTCAGGAATTACGGTCTCCTTGCCGAGCAGCTTCAGAATATCAACAAATGGTTGATACCAGGGTGGCCCCATTCTCCACTGAACTCTTGCCGAGACCTTCCTGTCCACCCACACAGAAAAGAGTCCGACGAATGCAGTGAACAGGAAACCAGGAAAGACAAGATAGTAGAAAATATATGTCAAATACTCTCCCATCATCGCTTTTTCCGTTCTCTCCGCAAAAACCAGAGACCTGGAAATTTTAGATTTACTCGAAAATTTGTCAAGATTGAGATCGAGACCTCATCGTTTGAAGCATATTATCTGACCGATTGGCCCGAAATCTCGAACTGTTGACACATAAACGAGGTTTTGTAATATTGGCATTCATGGGATATGAAGAACTCTACAGTCTCAAAGAGTCACCATTCAGGACATCCCCTGACGAGAAGTTCTATTACGATTCTCCTCA
>SMTZ1_10008829_pt1 | contig 10060 bp, 9 predicted proteins | sample DeeMarSWOR136_30_FD_25667 | JGI IMG/M metagenome (IMG submission 25667)
GAGTAATGAACAAACACATCATTTCCTTCTTCAGAATTTATAAATCCATAACCTTTACGGCTATTAAACCATTTTACTGTTCCTTTTACCAATATTATAACCAAATTTTTTTTTGAAATTAATTCTTTAAGGTTTAACTCTAAAAGAACTAATAAATAAAAGAATCCAAGTATAATAAACTTTTGACTTTTTTGATATTATGGGAAAAAAAGAGTTGTTAAAAATAATCTAAAGCTCCAGTATGCATAATTAGTTTCCATTCATTTTTAGACATTCTTGTATAAACCTTACACACGCGCCCTTTCCAATGGTTTCTGTTACCTTCAGAATCTATCCATAATGTATCAATGTCAACAACTGCAAATGCGCCATTCCTTTCTTTAGAAATTTCAATTTTCTTAATTTCTCTTTTATTATGAACAAGTCTATGGGTATCAAATAAAGTCAGCCAACCATTTTTCCATCTCTCATAATCGTATCTCCCTAATTCAAAATACCATTCCATTGGATCGTGAGAGTGAGATGTTTTTGGGAATGGCCAAACCATATCTGGATGAAAAATAGACATTAATAAATCAACATCTTGGGTATCCCATGCTTTTGTCTCTCGATTTACAATTTCTTCAATTTCTTTTTCAATTTCTTCCATAAAAATCAAATTAAATAATTTTTTAATAATTGTTTGGTTATATAGCGATAATTATAAAAATAATGATATCTAATTTCTTGTCTTTTTTTCTCGTTTTCCTAATCTTTTCTATCTTTCTTAAATATACCTAACCATTTTAAATCTGACCATTTTCCATTAATAAACTCCATTTCTTTTAGATGCCCTTCTTCGACAAACCCAATTTTTTTAAACATTTTTAATGATTGAGTATTATTCTCATTAACACCCACCACAATCTTATATAAGTTCAACGTGTTAAACGCATAATCAAGCATTAAATTAACAGCTTCAGTGCCTAATCCTTTTCCCCAATATTCAATCTCGCCTATAAAAATACCAATTTCTGCATTTCGATAGATGTAATTTATTCTAATTAAACCCATCATTCCTATTGGTATTTGATCTTCTTTATGCCAAATTTCAAACCATATATTCTGGTAATCTTTATCGTCTGGAAACCACTCCTTTTTTATTACTTCTAGAGATTCTGGAATCTCTACAGATAGGTATTTCCGAACAATTGGATTATTCACCCATTTATAATATACTTTACTATGATCTATATTTTTTACTAATAAATCTATTTGCTCTCCTTGAATGAATATCACATTTTCTCCCATTTTCTTTAGCCTTAATTTTTTTTAAAATTAATTTTTTTTATTTTCTTGTTTGCTAAGATTATTATTCCAATTGTAGATATTGTAATATATATCAATTTATTTTATAAAAGGTCAAAAATTTTTTATAATTTATTCTCTTAGCTTTTTTAACAATTTAAATTATTCTTATCATTTTAACAAATCTAATACTATCAAATTGACTTAAATGATAATCACTGCCTTCAAAATTACAATAGTAATTAAATTAATTATTATTCCAATACTAAATAATACTACAAATATATTTTTTCATTAGATTAATCAAAATTAAGAGGAGATAAAATATTATGACAATTAAGTTAAAAGAGGCTTGGACTGGTCCAGGAAAGCGAGATGAGGTTATTACAGAATTTAAACCTAAATATGATGCTCTACATATTGATATGAAGAAGAAAGGTAATACAGAATGGTGGTATTTTGATGCTCGTCTTGATAATGGATATGTAGTAGTTGGGTTTTTTCGTGCAAAACATGAGCGGACTGGTAAGACAGGCGTAGAAATAGTAATTTATAAACCTGATGGTGAAAAAATTCAAAAAATTGTTGATTATCAGCATTCTGATTTTGTCATTTCAGATGATAAAGCAGATATAAGAATTGGAAAGAACTTTGTGAAAGCTGACTATTCAAATGAAAAATTGCCTATCTATGAGGTTTTTTTAGATGAAAATGATATTGGTTTTCATTTAATGTATAAAGCTAAAGTTCATGGGTGGATGCCCGGGAAGGGTTATACGCAATTTGGAAAATTAGGTCATTTTGGATGGTGTGTAGCTCTTCCGAGAGCCGATGTAGAGGGAACAATAAAAATAAATAATGAACAAATGTCCGTAAAGGGTATTGGTTATCACGATCATAATTGGCTTAATTTTAACATGGTTCGTGTTGTAGATTATTGGTATTGGGGACGTCTCTATTCTGATACATTTACGATGATTTTTGCTTACATTAAATGTAATAAAAAGATGGATAATTATCCAATAAAAGTGTTAATGCTAGCTAAAGATGAAAATATAATACTCAGTACTGGTGAATATGAAGTAATACAAGAAAACTTTCAATACCATGAAAAAGTTAATAATTCTTATCCAAAATCTTTAATATTTAAAATAACCGATCAACAGCAGGTATCACTTGAAGTGCAAGATATTATTGATGGTGATAATTTATTATTTGAATTAAGTCCAGTTCTACGCTTTATTGCTAAATATTTGCTTAGACTTAAACCAGGATATTTTAGATTTAATACGAAATTCAATATTGATATTCTCTATAACGGAACAGTATATAAAGAAGAAGGAAAAACATTGCATGAAATGGTTATAGTGAAATAGAATCTCTTGAATATTTCGGTCTTTTTACTCAAATCTTTCAAGTAAAAATTTATATAAAAGAAAAGATAAGATTATTATAACAATGAGTTCAAATAAGATTGCTTTAAGAAGATTGTCAAGATTATCCTTAGATAATTTACTCTTAGCAGTTTTATTATTATGAGCGAAACAAATCCACTCAACCTTTTTCTTATAAATTTTCCACGGATTTGTTTGCTTGGTGTGCTTATTTATTTGAAAAAGATTAAGGATGGGTGATTGCCCTATTGAGCTCATAAAAAAATTGGTGGTAGAAAGTGTATAATCCAAGACAACTAGAAAAGAAATGGCAAGGTAAATGGGAAGAAGCAAAAATTTTTGAAGCTAATCCAGATCCAGATAAGAAAAAGATATTTATTACATCACCATATCCATATGCTTCTGGTACAATGCATATCGGGAATGGTAGAAGTTTTGTAAATGGTGATATTTTTGCAAGATATTATCGAGCAAAAGGGTATAATGTTTTATATCCAATGGCTTTTCATATTATAGGAACTCCCGTTTTAGCAATCTCTTCCTCTATTGAAAGGAATGATCAAGAAACAATTGAAAGAATGAAAGATTATGTGTCATTACACACTAAAGATCAAAAAACAATTGAGGAAATTGTATATAGTTTTATAGATCCTTGGAATGTTGTAAAATATTTCTCTAATACAATAGAAATTGATTTTAAATCATTTGGAATGAGTATCGATTGGAGAAGAGATTTTACTACTGGAGATGAATTATATAATAAATTTATTGAATGGCAATACTATCACTTATCTGAACTAGGATATTTGGAAAAAGGTGAATACCCAATTCTGTATTGTCCCAGATGTGAAAATGCAGTCGGTGAAGATGATATATCAGGAGGAGATGAACTCAATTTAGATATTAATGAATATATATGTATCAAATTTCCCTTTGAGGATGCTTATTTAGTTCCTGCTACATTAAGACCAGAAACGATTTATGGTGCAACTAATCTATGGGTAAATCCAAATGGAACTTATGTTTATGCAAAAGTAAATGGAGAAAAATGGATAATCTCTGAAGAAGCAACAGATCTATTGAAAAATCAAAATAAAAATGTAACGATTTTGAAGAAAGTAAAAGGACGGGAGCTAATTGGCAAAAGAGTAAGAGAGGTATATGGAAAGAGGGATCTTATAGTTTTGCCAGGAAACTTTGTAGATACTTCGGTAGCTACAGGAGTAGTTTACTCAGTACCGGCTCATGCGCCGTATGACTATATTGCATTAATCGATATACAAAAAGATGAAAAAATAATTAAAGCATTTAATCTAAATAAGGAAGAAATCGACAATATAGAGCCAATTCAAATTATCGATCTAGATGGATTTGATGATATTCCAGCAAAAATCTATTGTGAAAAATTTAAAGTTCACTCACAAAAAGACATAGAGAAATTAGATAATGCAACTTCAGAGAATTACAAAAATGAATTCTATAATGGTATTTTAAATGATAAATGCGAAAAATATGAAGGAAAAAAAGTATATGAAGTGGTCACCGAAGTAATTAATGATCTAATTGAAGATAATAAGGCAGGAAAATTGTACATTCCAATTACTAAAGGTCTTAAATGCAGATGTGGAGAACAGATAATTGTTTCAATTTTGAAGGATCAATGGTTTATAAATTTCAATGCAGGGGATTGGAAGCAAAAAGCATTTGATTGTTTAAACAAGATGGTTATTATCCCTAAAAAATATAGAACGAATTTCGAAAACGTTTTTCATTGGCTAGAGAAAAGACCTTGTGCTAGAAAGAGAGGTTTGGGCACAAAACTTCCATTTGATAAAGAGTGGATTATAGAATCTTTAAGTGATTCTACGATATATATGAGTTTCTATACAATATCTCATTTGCTAAAAAAACATAATATTACACCTGAGCAATTAATCCCCGAATTTTTTGATTTTGTTTTCCTAGAAAAAGGTGAACTCTCTATCGTATCGAATAAGACGAATATCAATTCTAAGTTATTGAAACAAATGCAACATGAATTTCTTTACTGGTATCCAGTAGATCATCGTCATACTGCTATAATGCATATCTCAAATCATTTGAGCTTTTATATTTTCCATCATGTTGCCATTTTTCCGGAAAAGCATTGGCCAAAAATTGTTTCGTTAATCGAACCTGTAATTATAGAAGGTCAAAAAATGGGAAAGTCAAAAGGAAATATCATTCAAATGGGCTCGATTCAATCAAATTATTCTGCAGATTTATTTAGGCTCTATATCTCTCATAGCGCTGATTTTGGAATAAATATGGATTGGAGAGAGAAACAGATTCAAATAGTTAAAAATCATATTAACCGATTTTATATGTTTGGGATCGAAAATATAGAAAAGATAAAAGATATTGAAGCAAAAATAGGGAATATTCAATCTAAATATTCAAAGGTTATCTTATCAAAATGTCTCAGAATATTAATTAAGGCAGAAAGAGGATTGGAGGAATTAAATCAAAGGAAATATCTGCAATTATCATTCTACGAGGTTTTTAACCTAATACAAGATTATATTAGATATTGTGAGGTTCGAGATGATATTAAAATTGTATTTAAAATTATTTTTCCTGATTGGATTCAAATTCTCTCTTTAACTATGCCCCATTTATGTGAAGAACTATGGCAATTAATGGGAAATAAAGGTTTTATCTCAGAGACGATTTGGGGTGATTTTCACATGGATCTTATTAATGAAAAACTGGAAAAAGAGTATGACTACATAGCAACTGTTATAGATGATATCTTAAATATTAAAAAAATAGTAAAATCTGTAGATTCAAATGATATTTACTTATATACAGCTCCTAACTGGAAAACTAAGGTTTCAAAAATAATTGTTTCACAAAAAGGGAACTTTAATGAAATTTTAGCTGAATGTAAAAAAAATAAAGAGCTTATAAAAAATAAAGATTTAATTTCTTATATTAAGAGTCAAATTAAAAATAGGATATGGGAAAAAGAATTATTTACTTTTTATGAGAATGAAATACTAGAAGAATATAAGAACCACATTGAAAAAAGAGTCAATAATCCAATAATTATCAATTCAGAATATGATCCGAATAATCGCGTCGTAAAAGCTATACCCTATAAACCAGCAATTTATATAAAAACTTAAATTAAAAATTTTATTTCAAATTTTTATCTATCTCATTCTTCTAACTTGCTTATAAAATTTGGAAGGATAAATTCTGTTAAATATAAATCTCCAGATTCATAAAAAATTATTCCCTTCTCTTTAGCAGTCTTAGTATTTATTTTAAGGATTATCGGATTATTCGTCCTACGCTTTCCTACTAACATAGCATCTTCTACATTTCCTGATAAATGCACATATTGGCGATTCTCACTCTTTAAGCCTTCTTTAATTATCCTTTCATATGCTCGTTTTGTAGTCCCATGAAATAAAAAAGGAGGTAAAATCTCTGCTTCCTTCATTTTAATTTTCTGCTTTAGACTATGACCATAGAATGCTCTAATCTTATTTTCGACTATTTCAAACCTTCTCTTATCTGATTCGAGGATAATTTTTTCAATTAAATCTCTTGTAATTTCTTGATCTTGGTATCTAGTATTTAGTATTTTAAGAACAGCATTTAAATCAGCATACCCTTCTAAATCTAGCTGTAAATGGAATTTTTCTGGATCATGTCTCAAAATGTAAGCTAAAAATTTTGAGATTTTAATGTAAAACTCATTCAATTGTTAGCCTTTATTCTTCTAATCCAAAGACTTGCTTTGGTCCAATATACTGGGGAAATTTATCTATTAATGCTAATCGTGCCATATAACAGAGATGGCACTCATCTACATATGTATTTTCATGGTTAATATTATATTTTCTTACTAGTTCAGCAGGACCTCCTTTGATTAATGGTCCACAAATAGGGTTGGCTTTTGGTTTATAATTCTTGATTAATTCTGAAAGTGGAGTATCCCAAAAGTTTCCAATACTTAAACCCTGGCATATGTGAGCATTACCAAAAGGATCTACATGAATTCTTCCAAGTCCCTCTAAGTCTTCATAAGGGCATTCGGTCATTTCTGTCCAAGGTCTTTGGGGTAATCCCTCGATTAATTTCTCAACAGCCCTTCCTCTAAACATTGCTCCTCCTCCAATCACAGGCTCTCCTTTTTCTTGATCTTTATCAATACCCTCTTTAATCGTAGGCTCATTAATAGTAATAGAATCAGCAGGCAACTTCAAATTATTTGCTGCTCTTCTTGCTATTTTTGCTAAATTTTCTGATTCGTTTTCAAAATGAAATGTATCATCACTTATGCTAAAATCTGCTACACCTAATTCAGTAATAGGTTTAAGCCAGAGCTCAGCATCCTCTGTACTCGTAGCCCAATATGAATTAGTAACAATTCCATTTTTAAACCCTCTTTCCTTAGCAAGTCTCATTCCTTCAAGCATGATGGGATAAAAAAGAAATGGCTCACCCCCTTCCCAATATATCCATTCTACAGTTCCAATCTTGACTGCCTCATCAAGAACTTGTTTAATCTGTTTTAATGTAAATGTTCCTTTTGAATTAGGGCTGCAATACAAGAAACAATGATCACACGTATAATTACAAGCATAGGTTAGAAGAAAATGAATACCTTTTAACATAATAATCCTCATAAATTAAGAATTTCTATTTTATTAAAAAAATTTAGAAAAACATTTATTCTTTTTACTTTTTTGAAAATAAGAATATTTTGAGTAAATATTCAAAATATAGCGTCTAAAATAAAATTAATTAATCAAAATTCATTTGATTCTATAAAATCTCGAAAGAAGTGAATATATATGGCAGAACCAGTAAATATGTATGAAAAATATTTTAAAGATCCTAAACGAGAACCTGTTATGGTTGATTACGTAAGAACACCTGTAGGAAAAAGAAATGGAACGGTAGGACTTCATAGAGGAGATGATCTAGTAGTGCATTGTTATGAGACTATTATGAATCGAATAAAAATTGATCCTAACATAATTGGGGATTCTATTGTGTCTTGTAATAGTCAAATTGGCGATTGTGCTTTGGATATAGGAAGAACTGCAGCATTGGCAGCCCATTTGCCTGTAAGTGTGCCTGGTATGTCAATAAATCGCCAATGTGCTAGTGGAGCTCAAACAACCATGAGTGCATGGCAAGCTATAGCCTCAGGGATACACGATTGTGTAATTTGTGGTGGTGTTGAAGTACAAAACAGATACCCGATAATGGCGGATTCCTATATTTTTGACAAAGAACAGAATAAACAAGTTATGATTGCCCCAAATAGTAAAATAATGACGCATCCTTATGTGGCTCAGAAATTAAAAGAACATAAGACATCATTTGCAGGACAAATTAATTCTGCCCATGTTATGGGTGTGCATTGGATGCAGAAATCTGGAAAAACCCTCGAAGAATTTAGACACGAAATGGATGGACTCTCATTTCATTCCCACCAAAAAGCCTGTTCAACCTGGGATGAAAGAGGAAAAGAAATTGAATCAATATGGTGTCCAAAACTGGATGAGAATGGAAAGCCGATGTTAGAAAATAACCAAGTTGCTAAAGATCCAAGTCTTTCTTTGCTAACAGAAAAAGATGAAACACCTCGACCAACTACGTCAATGGAGAAATTAGCTACTTTGAGAACGATAACAGGCAGGAAAAGTCAAGCTTTCCTTACTGCAGGTAATAGTTGCCCAACAAGTGATGGAGCTGCAGCACAATTGTGGATGACCCGCGAACTTGCTGAAGAATATGGTCTTAAACCAAGAGCAACAATAGTGAATTATGCAGTAGTTGGTACGGACCCTATTTTAATGCTCACAGGCCCCATTGAATCAATCCCTATGGCTTTAGAGAGAGCAGATATGACACTAGATGATATGGCTTTTATAGAAATTAATGAGGCGTTCAGCCCTGTAGTGTATGCAAGTTGTTATGCACTTGGTCTAGATTGGGAAGATCCCCGTTTTAATGTATGGGGAGGAGCGATAGCTTTAGGACATCCAACTGGAGCAACAGGTACGAGATTAATAGGGACCAATTTACATCAACTAGAACAATCCGGGAAGGAATATGCTATATCTTCTATGTGTGTAGGACTTGGAATGGGAGCCGCAACAATTATAAAAAATGAGCATCCTAAATGAAATTTCTAATACCTATTCTTTTTTTATAATCACTTAATTCTATTTCTAATAAAAGGAGGTAATTTACCTTCATCTACTAAAATTTTGATTAAATTGGGCATACTATTCCATTGTTGAATACATAAATTGAATTCTTCTTCTGTAATCTCTTTAAATTGAGGGGCTCTGTATGCTAAGATACCTACTGAACTACCCATAAGATGCTTTACTTTATCACATGGGAAATCATTACATTGAGCACAACTTTCTAAACCTTTCTCTCGTGCACAAGGACGGGCTTGACATTGCTTATCAGCAATTTTATCTCCTTCATTCTTACATCCTTCACAAGCAACGTTCTCTGCAGTATAATGTTCATGACCAAGATATTTTCGCCAAGCATTAACCAATTTCTGGCGAACATTGATATCATCTGATCGAGCTGCACATAAATAACAATTATAACCACAATAACCAATCATTTTATCTTCTGTTTTACCCATAATATTTACACCTAATAGACATAAGTTAATAGTCCTTTTTATATATTATATACGCTGCAGGGTAATGAACAAATATTAAGTCACTTGCAATCTCAAGCATTTTAAAGAATGATATTTTCTTATTACCCAGAAATAAGTTCCACCTTGAATAATAAAACTTAAGAGTAATTCGATTTTTATAAATTCACTATAGTTTTAATGAATTATATCTACATACCATTAAAAATTCCATTAAAAAGGTAATAAATATGAGTATAAACTTTACTGAAGAACAGGAAATGATTAGAGAAAGTGTAAGAGAATTTGCTCAAAGTAAAATTGCACCAATTGCTCTTGAAATGGAAAAAACTAAGGAAATTCCGAAAAATGTAGTTAAAGGAATGGCGGAATTAGGACTTATGGCATGTACTGCTGATGAAAAGTATGGTGGCCCGGGATTAGATGCTGTAAGTGCTGGTGTTATCGCAGAAGAATTAGCAAAAGCAGATTGTACAGGGTCTACTTGCGTTTTTTACTTGGTTCCGGCATCTTGGGGTTTTCTTTTAAATAAATATGGAACAGAAGAAGCAAAGCAAGAGATATTTCCTAAAGTTGTTTCCGGAGAGTGGTTCCTTGGTATCGCTACAACAGAAAGTGATGCGGGTTCAGATGTTGTAGCCACTAAAACTACAATAAAACCAAATGGTGATGGTTTTATAGTGAATGG
>SMTZ1_10016503_pt1 | contig 10060 bp, 8 predicted proteins | sample DeeMarSWOR136_30_FD_25667 | JGI IMG/M metagenome (IMG submission 25667)
GGTCGGAGCCGGTCTTGATAAGTAGCAGGCAGCGAAGGTACTCCACCATCTCCCGGTTGAATTGTCTTAGGTCCAGCCCATCGCTCTGGACACTGTTAATCGTGGTTATCCCGCCGGTAAGGTCACTATCCACGATGTACTTTATTAACTCTTTGGCCCGCTTATCTCCGGTAATTCCCAGGGTGGCCTGAACCTGTTTTAGCTTAACCTCGGAGCCGTAATAGGTGATTAGCTGTTCCAGAATGTTTTCGGCATCGCGCAGGCTACCGGTGGCGCTCTTGGCGACAAGCAGTAGTGCCTCTGGCTTAATCTTGATACCTTCTAGACTGCAGATATGGGTTAATCTAGAAACGATATCTTTTTGGGCGATGCGCCGGAAATCGAAGTGCTGGCATCGTGACATAATAGTCGGCAGGACTTTGTGGACTTCAGTGGTCGCCAGGATGAAGATAACATGTGGTGGTGGCTCCTCCAGCGTCTTTAGTAGGGCATTGGAGGCTTCTTTAGTCAGCATGTGGACTTCATCCACGATGTAGACCTTGTAACGGGCCTGGCTAGGAGCATAGTTAGCTCTCTCGCGGAGCTCCCTGATCTCATCAATACCCCGATTGCTGGCAGCATCAATTTCTATGACATCAAGAGACCTGCCTTCGGTTATTGCCTGACATATGGGACAAGTGTTGCACGGTTCCTGATTACCACCGGTGGTGAGACAATTTACGGCTTTGGCCAGAATGCGGCCGGTGCTGGTCTTACCGGTGCCTCTCGGGCCGTAGAAGAGGTAGGCGTGAGCGACGCGACTGGTGTTCAGGGCATTAAGTAGGGTCTGGGTGACGTGTTCCTGCCCCACGACTTCAGCCAGGGTTTGCGGACGCCACTTACGATAGAAAACCTGAGATGCCATTTTTGTTGTGTCTATTATACCCCATAATATTGTCTGGTTGCCAAAGGCGTCCCAGGTGTGAGGGCTAAAAATCTGGGAGTAATTTCTGGAAAAAGATACCCCCTCTCCTCACCGGGGGAGGGGGTACGGGAATTGAGCTAATAAGCCTTCCCGAGGCATCCAGATTGCTAGTTATAATAACGAGGGTATGTCTTTAGCGGCGTCTTCGATTTCCTTTACTTTACAGGCTATTTCTGCCTGCTTTTTCTGAATCTCTCCGATAACTACGGTTGATTCGCTGTAAAGGTCGGTGACCTTCCTGACAGTGTCCAGCTCCGACAGGATTACGGTGACCCCGACCACCCCCCTCTCCCTGGGGTAGTCACCATTCCTAATGATCGCCTTAGGGCATATATCTCTCAGGTAATCGCCGAGCTCTTTAACCAGTTCCATGTTCATCTCGCTCGCGGGCGCTCCCAGCAGGTACAAGGCGCGGTTAGCATCCTGGGGATTACAGGTTAGCGACAGCTCGCTTATGGCCTCATCCATGGCGTGAATGCCCTGGGAGGTTTCGGCGCTTTTCTTCCTGAAATGGCGCTTCTGATCAAAGGGAAGCCTGATTAGGGGCAGTTCTGATTTACCGTAGCCAATCACCGTCCAGCCGACTAGGGTTTGCATTATGTCCCCGGCATCAAGTGTCCTAGCTCCGATGTGCTTCCGTTTTTTCTCCTCGCCAGCACAGAGTAGATTATAGAATGGCTCAGCGATTAGGGCATTAATCTTGGCCATATTGTTTCTCAGCGAGGCGTCTTTCTTAATATACCTCTGGTTATCGATGAGGAACACAGCGTCGGCCACAGCGCCGGCTGATTTTAGACAGGTAGCCGCGTTATAGATGGTTCTTTCCTCGGTTTGTTCCTCATGCTCAAAGGGTAGGATGATAAGATTATATACCGGTTTATCCGCGTGGCGTTCTTTTATGAGCTGGGTCATGATTGGTAGTGAGCCTGAGCCGGTGCCCCCCGCCGCCCCAGCCACCAGCATGAAGGCGTCTGATTCGGCAAAGTGTCGGGTGGTTCTGATAGCATCGATAACCTTGTCACTGTCTTCTCGGGCTACCTCTGCCCCCAGCTCATTAATCTTACCAACTCCATGACCTCCGGTCTTGCGCCCGCCGATGAGGATTCTGTGCTTGTAGTCGGACCGTATGGTAGATAAGCCGCTTAGGTCGGCAGCATCTGTGTTTACCGCGTAAGCGCCGGTAATTATCTCAATCCCCCGATAGCTGCGAGCCCGTCCGTTCAGTCGGGCAAACTCATCAGCCATCCGTCCACCGCATTGACCAAAACCTATGACCACTAATTTCATTTTTCACTCCAGTAATAGTAATTTGCCCCATTTTAGGCATATTTATATAACAATGTCAATTATGCACGTGTGATATTGGCTAAAGGCGGGGTCGGTCTCAAGCTGAATAGTCATAACTACGACGACAATGACTTTCTAAATTGATCATCCCTGTTCATAGCTAAAGGCTTCATCCGTATATTATAACGTAAAAGTGGGTTCTTGGTTATGTCATGAACGGGATTCCTGAAGACTAGCCTGAAACGAGGGGATTTTACTGGTAACCAGCTTTTAACTTAGTTATTGCAAAAAAGAGTTGCCTGTCATAAAATAAAGATTGCTGCCAAATATTAATCTTTTTGGCTTGAATGCTAGGGGAGACGTGTTCTCTAGTGTCTTTAGGGGGTACTAAGGGCTATGGAAGAAGAACTTGGGCCAATTGAGAAGGCGGTAGCTAGGGCTGAGACACTGAGCAAATCAGCCATTGAAGCGGCTGAGGCAACCATAAAGGCAGCTCAGGAAGCAATAGCCAAAGCTGAGGAAATAGGCAAATCGGCTAAGAAAACCGCTGACGAAGCAGCCAAGGCTTCTCGGAAAGCCGTAACCAAGGCTGAGAAGGTAAGCAGGGAGGCTGAGGAAAATGCGGAAGCAGTTGACAAGGCATTTAAGGAAGCTATAGCTAGAGCTGAGGAGGTAATTGAGTCGACTAAGGAAGCCACCAGGGCTTTGACCAAGACGCTTGAAGAGGCAGTATTTAAAGCTGAAGTTGCGGTCAAAGATGTTAAGGAGACGGCTGAATCATCGTTAAAAGATTCGACGGAGAGAATAAATCGTGTGGAAAAAACTGGCACCACGGCTAAGGAGGCAGCCGAGGAAGCCAAAGTATTATCTCGTGAGGCCATCTCCAAGGTAGAGGAAATAAGTAAATCAGCCCGGAAGTTTGCCTCTGAGGCTACTAAAGCATCTCATCAGGCAGTAGATAAGGCTGAGAAGGCAAGTAAGTCACTTCATGAGTATACCGAGGCGTCAACCAAAGCTTTCGACAGCGCAATAAGTCGGGCAGAGGAAACCACTAAGTGGTCTAAGGAGACCGTTGAGGCAGCACAGGAAACCTTTGAGGCGGCGATAGCTGGGGCTGAAGGAGTCCGTGAGAAGGCGAGGGAGGCTGTTGAGCTGATGACGAAGGCCTCGGAGGCGGCGGTAGCTAGGGCTGGTGAAGTGAGTAGCGAGGTTACGGAGAGAGCTGGTGCGGTGAGCAAGGAGATTGCAGAGAGGGCTGAGGAAGTAATTAAGGAGGTTCGGGAAGCCGCTGAGGCAGCGACCAGGGCGTCTCGTGAGGCTTTGGGCAGGGTTGAGGAAGTGAGTCGAGAAGCTAAGGAGGCGGCTGAAGAAGCTACCAAATTATCCGGGGAGGCGATTGCCCGAGCAGAGGCAATAAGTAATGAAGCTAAGGAGGCCGCTGAGGCGGCGAAGCAGCAGGCGAGGGAGGCGGCTGAGGTAGCCAGGAAAGCCGCCAAGGAGGCGGCTGAAGCGTCGATAAGAGCCTTTGAGTCGGCAATAAGCCGGGCTGGAGAAACGGGGCAGCTTTCTGAGGAGGCGGTTGAGGCAGCCATAAGACAGGCTAAGGCGAGAGGGAAGCCATCTGAGGAGGTTGGTACCGGAACGGAGGAGGCAATTGAAGCTGCGATAAGGCGGGCTAGGGGGATGGGTAAAATATCTGAGGAGACAGCTGAAGAAGCGACAGCCCAGGCTGAGGAGACTGGTGAGGAGGTGACCGAGGCAGCGGGAGCCCAGGCTAAGGAGGCGGGTAAGGAGGTGGGGAAGATAATGGAGAAACGTTTGGATTTCCTATCCAAGATGTATGCGGCGGGCAAAGATAAGCGAACTAAGGAGAAGGAAGAAGACTAGAAGGGGAGAATCGGGGAGAAGACTTAAGCTGAAGAGATATTGATACCTTGACTTAATGGAGGCCTTGAGCTGAAGGCCGATTAACCAGAGGATAGACCGGGGCACTGACGGTCGGCATGGTAACAAAGTAAGCCGGAAAGAGGCAAAAAATTAGTTTTCAACGACCCAGTGACCTAGGTAAAAACAGAGTGAAGGAGGTTCTTGGTAATGACTCAGAGAGAACAGCCCCCCAAAGTCCAGGGACAGGTTGAGCGAGAGGCTGAGAAGGCGGAGAAGCCGGCTGAGAAAATAGTGTCTCCCCCTTCAGAAGAAGCCCGAGAGCGGCCAGCCACATCCTTGAGTGACATTCTATTACGAGCGGAGAAGGCATATGCAGCCTATGTGGAGGCTCAAAAGGACGTAGCCACGGCCTACCGGGAGAGCGAGCTGGAGGCAGAGAGGGTCTATCAGGAGAGTGAGCAGCAAGCTAAGCACGCCCGTGACGTGGGTATCAGGCAGGCCCTTAAGGGCCGTGATGAGGCGGTGGAAAAGGCGGTAAAGGCTCGTGAGGAGACACTGGCGCAGGCTGAGCAGGCCTATAAGAGTGCTAGAGAGCAAGCCGAGAAGGCTTTTAAGGATAGCGAGCTTAAGGCCCAGAACGCCTATGATGATAATGTCAGGCAGGCTCTGAAAACCTGTGAGAGCGCTATCGCCCAAGCTGCCAGGAAGCGGGAAGCAACCATAGAGCAGGCGTGGAATGTCTATACCAAGAGCACCGGCTAGATAAGAGGAATCCGAGTCAGTCTGCTATCTTGCTTGACTTTCGATTAGTCTAGAGTAGCGAGGGGATGTCTCTAAAGGACTCGGACAGGTCTCTGTGTTCGACCTGGATGCCTTCTCGCTTCCTTTTGATAAGATCGATGAGCTCAATTGTTTTGGTGAAGTAGTCTATGATTTTACTTACCCCACTCAACTCGGAGAGCATGATGGTAACATTAAGCGGCCCCTTTTCTCGAGGATAATCACCGGTTCTTATTATCGCCTCTGGTGCGATGCGCCTGAGATGGGTGCCGATATCTTTAACCAGGTTCATGTTCATATCCTTGTGTTGTGCCGAGATAAGGTACAGTCCCCTCCCGGCCTCAGCCGGGTTACAGCGTAGTGATAACTCGCTGACGGCATTGTTTATTAACTGAACCCCCTTCTGTCCCTCAGCCATCTTATCCCGAAAATCAAAGAGCTTTTTCCCTCGTCCTTTTTGGGCTCGGCTGTAGCCGATCACCGTCCACCCGGATAAAGTCTGTATGATATCACCAGCATCGAGGATTCTGGAACCGATATACTCGGGCTTGGTCTCCTCACCAGCGCAGAGTAGGTTGTAGAACGGCTCGGCGATCAGGGCGTTGATTTTGGCTAAGTTACCCCGGATCGAGTAGTTCTTGCTGATATACCGTTGATTATCAATCAGGACTACGGCATCCGCCACTAGGTAGGCAGATTTGAGACAGGTGGCTGCGTTATAGATGGTTCTGCCCTCGGTTTCCTCCTCGTGCTGGAAGGGGAGGACAATAAGGTTGTAGAGTGGTTTTTCGGTGTAGCGCTCCTTCAGTCTCTGGGTTATGGCGGCTATAGCTCCCGAGCCGGTGCCCCCCGCCGCCCCAGCGACAAGCAGGAAAGCGTCGGTTTCCTCAAATTGGGGCGTGTCCCGCAGGGCGTCGATCAGCTTGTCCCCGTCTTCTCGGGCAATCTCTGCCCCCAGCTCGTTAATCTTGCCGACACCGTGACCACCGGTCTTGTTGCCCCCGATAAGTACCCGGTGCTGGTAGTCCGGTCTGATGTTGTACAGTCCACTCAGGTCAGCGACGTCGGTGTTGACGGCGAACACGCCGGTGACGATGTTAAGGTGTCGCTCGGTGCGTGCCCTGATTCCCAGCCGGGCAAACTCATCAGCGATCCGGCCGCCACATTGTCCCAAGCCGATAATCAGTAATTTCATTTTAATCTTCCCTTAATTATGGGGCGACGTCACTATTTTAGACAGAACTTGAGGCAAATGTCAATCCAAGCTTAGTTTTGTTAGCTTGGCACACGCCTAAAGCCCGTTAGCACTAACGTAGCTGGCCAGGTCACCCAAGCGGCAGCTATAGCCCCATTCATTATCATACCAAGCCAGTACCTTAACCAGGTTACCCTCGATGACCATCGTGCTCAGGGCATCAAAGATGGAGCTTGAGGGGTTGCCCTTAAAGTCCGAACTGACTAGGGGCTCCGGGCAGTACTCCAGAATGCCGGTTAGCGGCCCCTCAGCCGCAGCTCTGAAGGCCTGGTTTATCTCCTCAACACTGGCCTCTCCACCCAGCTCGGCAACGAAATCCACCACCGACACGGTAGCCACGGGAACCCGGAAAGCCATGCCGTGAATCTTGCCCTTGAGTTCCGGGATAACCATGGTTACCGCTTTGGCCGCTCCAGTGGTTGTCGGGATGATGTTTATGGCGGCGGCTCGAGCCCGGCGCAGGTCTTTGTGGAACATGTCCAGAATCCTCTGGTCATTGGTATAGGCGTGGATTGTGGTCATTAGCCCCTTACTTACCCCGAAGCTTTGGTGGAGCACCTTGACTACCGGGGCGACACAGTTGGTGGTGCAGGAGGCATTGGAGATAACCCGGTGCTTTTTAGGGTCATAGTCCTCTTCATTAACGCCGAGGACGACGGTTACATCTTCGTTCTTGGCGGGGGCGGAGATAATCACCTTTTGGGCACCACCATTGAGGTGCGCCGCTGCCTTAGTAGCGTCGGTGAAGAGGCCGGTTGACTCGATAACAATGCTAATGCCGTAGTCCCGCCACGGTATTTTCCCCGGGTCGCGCTCCGCCAGTACATTCACCTCTTTACCATCGACGGTGATTGAGTCCTCAGTGGCTTCTACTTGGCCGGGATAGAGGCCGTAGGTAGAGTCCCATTTCAGCAGGTGGGCGTTGGTTTTAGGGTCAGTGAGGTCGTTTATAGCCACTACCTCAAGGTCGCCATTGTGATACTGCTTGATTGAGCGGAAGGTTAACCTCCCGATGCGCCCGAAGCCGTTAATACCGATTCTGGTTACCATTTCTACCTCCCTGGCAATTTTCATCTCTACTTGAGGAGGCGGTTATACTTGGCGGTGCGCTCGGCGCGGCAGGGGGCACCGGCTTTAATCTGCCCCGTCGCCTGACCTACCGCCAGGTCGGCGATGGTGGTATCCTCTGTCTCGCCGGAGCGGTGGCTGATAATCGCCGTCCAGCCAGCCTGTTTCGCCATCTTTATCGCCGCGATGGTTTCGGTGAGGGTACCAATCTGGTTTAGCTTGATAAGGATAGCATTGGAGGCATTCAGGCTGATACCCTGGCTCAGGCGCGCTACGTTGGTAACATAGAGGTCATCACCCACCAGCTGGACCTTTTCACCCAGTTTTTGAGTTAGGAGCTGCCAGCCGTCCCAGTCGTCCTCAGCCAAGCCGTCTTCAATACTGATAATGGGGTAACTGGCTACCCAGTTAGCATAATAGCTAACCATCTCGCTACTGGTGAGGGAGGCCCCTTCCTGCTTAAGGATATATTTGCCAGCGTGATAGAACTCGCTGGCTGCCGGGTCCAGGGCGATAAAGCAATCCCTTCCTGGCTTATAGCCGGCTTTCTCAATCGCCAGTAGAATGAGCTCAACTGCCTCCCGGTTTGACGAAAGTGACGGGGCAAAACCTCCCTCGTCGCCGACATTAGTGTTTAAGCCCTTATCCTGAAGCACGCTTTTCAGGCTGTGGTAGACCTCAGCGCCAATCTGCAGGGCGTGACTGATACCATAAACTCCTGGAAATCTGTTGAGTCCGCAGCATGTTTTCCTCCGTTCAGAATGTTGAACATCGGGACGGGCAGCGTGTCGGCATCTTCACCTAGGTAGCGATAAAGGGGCGTTTCCAGCCAGTTGGCGGCAGCCTGGGCTACGGCCAGTGACGTTCCTAGGATGGCGTTTGCCCCCAGCCGGGACTTGTTGGCGGTTGAGTCAAGGGCGATTAGCTTATGGTCAATAGGGGCCTGCTCGGTGGCAGTCATGCCCGCTAGGGTGGTGGCAATATCCTCATTGACATTGGCAACTGCCTTGAGGACGCCCCGGCCGTTAAATCTGGCTTCGTCTCCATCTCGAAGCTCTACCGCTTCGTGTTTCCCGGTGCTGGCTCCAGAAGGCACGGCGGCCCGTCCGGTTGTGCCGCTGGCTAGCCTTACCTCAACCTCAAGCGTCGGGTTGCCTCTGGAATCGAGGATTTCTCTCGCCTTGATGCTCTTAATAGTTGCCATGACAACTCCGCTAAATCTTTAGGGTTAATCGGTGGCTAGCTCAAGAGCCATCTCTACTGCCTCAGACGGGCCCTCTGCCGGAATGATTGATTTGTCTTGCTTACCATTCCGGGATATTGTCCAGGTGTTAAGGCCGATAACCGGGATACCCGTCTGGAGGGCATAGCCGATCTCGGTGAGCGTTCCGTAGCTACCACCGATGGCAATAACTGCCTGGGCTGATTTAGCTACCGCTGCGTTTCGGGCATAGCCGAGGCCAGTGGCGATGGGAATCTGGACGTAGGGGTTGGCCGAGAGGCGGTTTTCTCCAGGGAGAATGCCGATGGTTATCCCCCCCTCAGCACTGGCCCCCCGGCAGGCTGCCTCCATGACGCCACTTAAGCCCCCGCAGACCAGAATCGCACCGCGTTTGGCAAGCTCCCGCCCCACCTTCTCGGCTAATTTGGTCTCTTTTGAGGTGGGCTGCCCACCACCGATAACGGCGATAATCTTCTTTTTATCCTGTGACATTCACTGGTACTCCGAAAAAGAGACAGGGGAATTATAACACGCAAGCACAGGCGTTGCATAATGCTGTCACTGACCAGACATATACTATTAGGCAATGTGTTCATTCGGTTGCTTGGGGTTAAAATCGACTTCTTTTCCCCTGCCAGAGTTTGACAACTCGAACCAGAATGCCTTATCAACCCCAGCACCCTTAAGCTTCACTTCAACAGAATAAGTATTTGGATTTAGCTGCCTATCTTTATCACGGAATCCTACTGTTGACTTACGTGGTGTCTCATTGTTGTATGCATAGAACTCATTTTCGTCGCGATATTTTAACCCTATATCCAATATATATGGTCTTCCAGTCGGGGGTAGTTCCGGTTGTTCAATCTCAATTGGTTGACCCCCCTGTGCAATCTCCGTTGTTTCGGCCCAGCGTCCAATCATGGTGGGAAAGCACTTATTCCAAGAACCATCATAGAATGTAATATGGGCTGCAATTTTTGCATTAACAGCTTGCACCGACGACTTGGGGTCGTTTGCAGTTTGTATGCGAGTGAAATAGGGACGTTCATGAGATACAATCTTACCAGCACTTCTTGTGATAACATCTCCAAGGATGTTTTCTGTTCGAACCAAGGTTATGTTAGGATGAGCATTCTCAACAGCATGAAGCTTTTCTGATAGTATATTTTGCTCCTTCTCTTTGTCTCTGTATAAGTGATAAGGAGCTAGAATGAGGGTAATAACGAAAACGGCGAGGGGAATAGCCCATAGTAAGATATTCATTGCACCCTCCAGCGGTGCCTGATTGTAAGCGATTGCAGCAAGGATAACGGTAACAATTCCTGCTAATGCCCCAGTTTTGCTCGTGGCAGCATGCTTGATGCAATCCCAATAGAATTGCCTCTTTGACATGCTGTAATTCTATCACTTTTCTGGAGTTTCGCAACAAGCTCTCTCTTGAGCGTGTTGCGAAACTCAACTATGGCAATAGTTACAGTGATGGAGTAGAATATTCCCCGATAAAGATAAGGGGACAACGCAATGGTAACAACGATTATTCGGATAATTGCCATAGTGCTATCAGCAGTAATTACTCTACTTGCTCTAAGTATTGGGG
>SMTZ1_10019428_pt1 | contig 10060 bp, 9 predicted proteins | sample DeeMarSWOR136_30_FD_25667 | JGI IMG/M metagenome (IMG submission 25667)
TCATGGAACAGGAGGAGATGGGATGAAGATCGAGGAACTTGAGGAAATCATCAAGGACAGGCGTTCCGTTCGTCGGTGGAAGAAGCAAGAGGTTCCAGAGGATCTGCTTCTCAGGGCCCTGGAGATGGCCACCTGGGCCCCAAACGGCGGCAATTTTCAGGGATGGCGATTTCGGACAGTCACCAACCGGGAGCTCATTATTCGCATGGCCGATGCGGTTCAGTCAGCCGCCGATAAGCTCGGCTCATGGCCGGAGGCGGGCCAGTGGAAGGAGGACGCGGAGAGATACCTGAAGAATGCCTCCTTCTTCAGAAATGCGCCAGCCTGCATCGGCGTTTTCATCGGCCAGTACGAGAGCGTGGCGGACAAAATCTTGGCCTCTCGGGAATCGTTTGATCCCGAGGCCAGGAGAATTCGGGACTTCCGGAAATCCGCCCCCACGGGAATAATGAGCGCCGCAGCGGCCATTACCACGTTGTTGCTGGTGTTTCATGCCATGGGGCTCGGTGCTGTCTGGCTTGGTGCTCCGCTCATGGCAAAGCGGGAGATCGAGGAATTGTTGTCCATTTCAGAAGGATTCGATCTGGTCTCGCTTGTGGCGGTGGGGTATCCCGACGAAAGTCCCACAAAGGACCGAAGGCCGGTTTCGGAAGTGGCCGAGTTCACCCGGTAAAAAAGGGTTGATGTGCACTGATCCTGCCCTGGCAGAGCCCTCCCGGTCCTCCGAGGAGAAGAATGGGGATAGTGGACCGGGAGGGCTTTCAACACCTCCTCCACGAAGATTGCGCGTTTTTCCGATACTTGACACTCCGAATAGAATCCCGTCATTTGAATATCGAGCTCTCCAACGATTCGGAACCCTCCGGGGGTCTTTTTCATTGACACCATAGATCATTTCTGATACCGTCGGCCATATATTGCATATACTGAGGGAAACCGGGTTTTATCACCACAAAGCGGTCCTGCCACGTTTTCTCAAAAAAGATCTGAAAGAACATCCTGGAACCGATTTAGGGGTGCGCTTAGATGAGATCGGGGCGAATGGATAAACTCATCGTTACCGTTGCGGTCACCGGCTCGGTCACCCCAACCGATAAGACCCCCAACATACCCGTTACCCCCAAGGAGATTGCGGATTCGGCCATCGGATGCCATCGCGAAGGGGCTTCCATTGTTCACATCCATGTATGGAATCCAAAGACCAAGAAACCCTCCATGAAGTGTTCGCTCTATGCCGAAGTGGTGGATCACATCAGAAGAGAGTGTGATATGATCCTCAACCTTACGACGGGGATTGGCGCCCGCATTGTCATGACGGAGGAGGAGAAGGAGGAGGCAGGAGAGGCCCTGTTCACCACTCCCCAACGCCGCACGGAGCACATCGTTCAGCTGAAGCCCGAGATGTGCTCCCTGGACGTGGGCACCATGAATTTCGGCACCTGGATCTTTGCAAATCCGTACCCTGTTGTACGGGAGATGGCGGCCATCGTCCGAGATGCAGGGGTGAAGCCGGAGCTCGAGGTCTTCGATGTGGGCCATGTCGAGATCGCCAGGAGGCTCATCAAGGAGGGATTGGTTCACCTGCCGGCCCACTTCCAGTGCTGTATGGGGGTTCCCGGAGGGGTGCCGGCGACCCCCAAGAACCTCCTTCACATGGTGGAAACCATCCCCGAAGGGAGCACGTGGTCGGTACTGGGGCTAGGTGCCGCTCAATTTCCCATGGCTAGCCTGGCCATGGTGCTGGGGGGCCACGTGAGGGTCGGCTTTGAGGATAACCTGTATCTATCGAAGGGAGTTCTGGCTGAGAGCAATGCCCAGTTCGTGAGAAAAGTAGCCGAAATGGCCCGGATGCTCGAGAGGGAACTGGCCAGTCCCGATGAGGCCAGGGAGATTTTAGGCTTAGGGTGAGGAGATGTCACGGAAAACGCGTTCCATGGTCGTGGAAACCCCCGGAAGGATGTCACTCTGGGAGTTCGACCTTCCCCGTCTTGGACCGGAGGACGGACTTCTCAAGGTCGAAATGGCCGGCGTCTGCGGGTCGGACCCCGGTATATTTCGAGGAAAGGCGACGAGAGGCCCTCGTCACTATCCCCTCATCATGGGTCACGAGGTAGTTGGGCATATCGAGGAGATCGGGGGGGCCGCCGCAAAAAGACACGGGGTGAAGGTTGGCGATCGGGTGATCATCGAATACGCGTTCGGCTGCGGGGAGTGTTATCCCTGCATCACGGGAAACTACGGGCAGTGTGAATCCTTTCTCACGTATGGGTCCATGATCTCCTGCAAGGAGCCTCCGCATCTGTGGGGTGCCTACGGCGAGTATGTCTACATCGCCCCCCGAGCCATGGTCCACAAGGTGAGCAAGATGCTGCCGCCGGAGGCGGCGGTGCTGATCTGCGCCGTCCTGGGGAATGCCATCCGCTGGCTCCGCATGGTTGGAGGGGTCTCCATCGGACACACCGTGGTCATCGAGGGACCGGGTCAGCAGGGATTGGCAGGGGTTATCGTGGCCAGGGAATCCGGCGCCCAGAACATCATCACCACCGGACTGACCAGGGACCGTAGGAGATTTGATCTGGCCAGGGAATTCGGGGCAACCCACTGTATCGATGTGGAGAAGGAGGATCCCGTGGAGGTCGTCAGGGAGGTGACGGCGGGGAGAATGGCCGATGTGGTCATGGATGTAAGCGGCCACCCGGAGGGTGCCATCAAGGCGCTCGACCTTGTCGGAAGCCGCGGGACGGTCATCTTTCCCGGGCTGTATGGCGGGGAGAGGGAAATCCCCCTCGTGGTGGACAAGGTAGTTTTCAAGGAGGTCAGGGTCCAGGGCGTATACAGCCACGACGTTCGGTCGGTGATTCCGGCCATCGCCCTGGCGGAATCGAGGAAATACCCCATCGAGAAGATGGTAACCCATCGATTTCCCCTTGAGGAGGCCGAGCGAGCAGTCCGATTGGTGGGAGGGGAGATCGAGGGCCAGGAGGCCATCAAGGTGGTAATCGTCCCTTAGGACAACCTTTGGGGAAAGGAGGTGGTGCGAATTTTACACTCTGTGAGTAAGGGGCAACAACGGAAAAGGAGGGAGAGAAATGGTTAGGAAGATATGCATAGTGCTCATAGTGGTCGTCTTGACCTTTTGGACGGCGGCCTATCTCGGTCCCGGGGCTATGGGGGCCGATGTGAAAAGCCTCTCAATCGCCACTGCCAGTACAGGGGGGACATGGTTCCCCATCGGGGGAGGGATCGCCAGTATCATCAGCAAATACGTCGCCGATGTGCAGGCCACGGCCCACCCCTCTGGGGCTTCCCTGGAGAATATCAGGCTGTTGGAGGAGAAGAATACCGACCTAGCCATGGTCATGCCCGATATCGCCCACTATGCGGTGAGCAGCCTGGAGATGTACAAGGATAAACCCCAGGCCAAGATCAGAGGGATGTTCAGCACCTATCCCATTGACTTGCTCATCATAACCCGAGCCGAGACGGATATTCGTAAGGTCGAAGACCTGAAGGGCCATACGGTGGCCTTCGGCCCGCCCGGGAGCGGGAGCGAGAAGATGACTAAAAAGGTGTTGACCGAATACGGGATTACCTATAAAGACCTGAAACCGGTCTTCATTAGTGCTCCTGAGCAGGCGCGGGCTTTGAAGGATAAGTCCATCGATGCAGCAGCCTATACCATTGGGACCCCCGCCTCGGCCTTCGTCGATTTCGCCACAGTCCGGAAGGCGCGGATCATCCCCGTTGAAAAGGAGATGATCCAGAGGATCAACAAGAAATACCCCTATTACTACGGGGGAATCATCCCCGCCAACGCCTATCCCGGGGTTGGTGTAGACGTGGCCTGCCTGAGGTGGATTGGGTTGGTGGTGTGCCGTGAGGACCTCCCGGCAGACCTGGTGTACGGCATCACCAAGGCCGTCTTTTCCCACATTGACGAGATGCATGCCATCCACAAGATGGCAAAGTACATGTCCCTGGGGCACGCCACGGAGGGGATGTCCATTCCCTTGCATCCGGGTGCCCATAGGTATTTCAGGGAAAAAGGGGTTAAGTAGGGGTAAGGGGAGGGAGTCTCGGGCTCCCTCCTTACCATTAGGGTTACGATATGTTCAGGCGGCTCCTTCCATTGGTCGCGGGAATGCTGGTTATCGGCTATGTCCTCTATCCCGTTCATATCCTCCAGGTAAGGGATCTCGCCGGGAATCGGATTCTCCTCAACATTCCCGTGGCAGAAGGGGATCAATTCGGGGTGAGCTTCATCAACTCCGTGGAGAAGCTTCCGGTGACGGATATCTTCTCCATCGACGGCAATTGGCGGATCATCTTCTCAAAGATCGTGTACCGAGCACCATATGTGGGCTACATCAACGAGGAAAAGGCGGAGCTGAACGGGAGGGATCTCATCATTTCCGGGATCAACCAACCCATGGACAGGGTAACCTTTTTCAACGGTTACACAACCAGACATACCCTCATCTTCAACAATGCGAGTTTTCCCATCCACGCCATGGCCCCCGGGGGAACCCTGATCGAGATAGCCGTTCGAGCGGAAGCCAGGTTAGCCTCCCTCTGGAAGAGAGAGAAGACCCTATGAGCAGGAGGGATCTCACGGGGAAGTGGGCGACGGCTGCGAGAATCATCGCCATCAGCATGTCCCTTTTCCACCTTTACACGGCCTTCACCCGGTCCCTTCCGGCCTTGCAACAGCGCTCCATCCATCTCCTGTTCAGCTTGGTGCTGACCTTCCTCATCTATTCCCCCCGGGGCAGGAGCCGGGATCGTGTTTCCAAGGTGGATATCCTGTTCATGGGATTGGGGGTCATAACCTGTGCCAACATCGCCTTCTACGTGTACTACACCATCTATGACCGGGCTGGAGCGGCAACGGGCCTGGACATCGTTCTCGGGTTGGTCATGATCATCGTCATCCTGGAGATGACCCGTCGGGTCATTGGCCTGGCCTTGCCCCTCATCACGGTATTCTTCATCGCTTACGGCTTTCTGGGGCCCTGGATTCCCGTTCCCATGTTATCCCATCGAGGAATGGATCTCTCCAGGTTCATCTCCTATGAATACCTGACCACGGAGGGGATCTTCACCATACCCCTGGGCGTTTCGGCAACCTTTATCACCGTCTTCATCATCTTTGCCGCCTTTTTAGTGGAATCGGGAACGGGCAGATTCTTCATGGACCTCTCACAAGCCCTGGCCGGGGATAAGAGGGGGGGACCGGCCAAGGTAGCGGTGATATCCAGCGGGGCCTTTGGGATGGTCTCCGGAAGCGCCGTTGCCAACGTGGTGAGCACGGGCGCTGTCACCATCCCCCTGATGAAGAAATTGGGGTACAAGCCCCACATCGCCGGAGCCATAGAGGCTACGGCCTCCACCGGTGGCCAGATCATGCCGCCCCTGATGGGGGCAGCCGCTTTCGTCATCGCCAGCTTCTTGGGAATACCGTATCTTATCGTCTGCGTCGCTGCCTTTGTTCCCGCCTGTTTGTACTTCCTATCGGCCTACTTCATGGTCCACTTCGAAGCCCTGAAGGCGGATATTCGGGGACTTCCCAAAGAGACGCTCCCGAAGACTGGGGAAGTCTTGGGATCGGGCTTTCATCTCCTGTTGCCCCTGGCCGTTCTCCTGGGGAGCCTCATCATGGGATACACCGAGATGAGGGCGGGCTTTTACTCCATCATCGCGGCCATGATTTCGAGCACGGTTCGGAGGGCAACCCGGATGAACCGGGAGAAGATATTGAGGGCCCTGGAAATTGGGGCGAAGAATGCCCTGGCGGTGGCCTCCGCCTGTGCGTGCTCGGGGATCGTGGTGGGTATCCTCACCCTAACGGGATTGGGCTTGAAGTTCTCCTACCTCCTGATTCAGCTTTCAAAGGGTATCCTCCCCCTTTTGCTGGTCTACACCATGATCTGCTCACTCATTCTGGGGATGGGAATCACCACCACCGCGGCCTATATCATCGTCGCCATCCTCATCGCCCCCGTATTGGTGAAAATGGGTATCCCGGAGATAGCGGCCCACCTCTACGTCTTCTACTTCGCCATCGTCTCGACCATCACGCCTCCCGTGGCCCTGGCCGCCTACGCTGCAGCAGGAGTGGCTGAATCCGATCCGTTTAAGGTGGGGTTTACCGCCACCCGCATCGGGGTAGCGGGCTTTGTGGTTCCCTTCCTGCTCATCTACTATCCCTCCCTGACGCTCATTGTCGGCGGGCCACTGGATATTGTGAGGGCCATCGTAACCGGGTGCATATCGGTATTTCTCTTGGCCTCGGGTCTGAGCGGGTATCTGATGAGGAGAAATCACCCGGCGGAGGGTATTATTCTGGTGGCCTCTGGCATCGCTTTAATCGATCCCCACCTCCTGACGGATTTGATTGGGCTGGCGGCAGCGGGGTCCATTTTTCTGCTTCAGATCCTCCGCAAGAGAGCGGGATGAGGGGGGGAAGGGGTTTGGGATGAACGTAGGGTATCTCCTGACCAATGCGGCGAATCGATACCCCGACACGACGGCCATCTTCTTCGAGGGGAGGAGGTTCAGCTATCGGGAATTCGGCGAAAGGGTGAATTCCCTCGCCCAGGCCTTTTTGGAGTTGGGGGCGAAAAAAGGGGACACCTCGCCCAGGCCTTTTTGGAGTTGGGGGCGAAAAAAGGGGACAAGGTTGCAGCCATGCTCTACAACTCCAATCACATCGTGGAGGTCTACCTTGCGGCCGCGAAAATGGGCGCTGTATTTGCGCCCATCAACTTCCGGTTCAAGGAGAACGAGGCCTTCTATATCCTGGATCACTCCGATGCGGTCGTCTTCGTCTACGGAGAGGAGTTTGGGGAGTTGGTGGCCTGCCTTCGGGCCAAGCTGCCCAAGGTGAAGGCGTATGTCTGTGTGGGGAAATCTTCCGGCGGGGAGGCGCTGGAGTACGAGACCTTAATCGTTGGGTCTCCCCCCAAAGACCCCGGGGTGGAGGTGGCCGAGGCCGATGAGTGTCAGTTGATGTACACTTCCGGCACGACGGGAAAGCCCAAGGGGGCCCTCATCACCCATGGAAACGTCCTCTGGAATCTGGTCAATACCATGATCGCCCGGGAGGATAATCCGGGTGATACTTCCCTCGTTGTGGGCCCTCTGTATCACACCGCTGCCCTCAATAATCACTTCACCATCCGGGTGGCCCTGGCCGGGACAAGCGTGATCATGAGGCGGTTTGACCCCACGGAGATGATGGAGCTCATCGAAAAGGAGAGGATCAGCGTCGTATCCGGATCCCCCTCCGTATTCAATCTTCTGCTCCAGCTTCCGGACCTGGAAAGATACGATACTCGGTCAGTGACCAAATGTACCGCGGGGGCTGCCATCCTTCCCGTCGAGACCAAGAACCGTTTGCTGGAGGTCTTCCCCAATTGCGGGGGTGTCTATGATGTGTACGGGTGCACGGAGGCTTCCCCGTGCATCACCATCCTCAGCGCCAGGGACTCCTTGAGAAAACACGCCTGCGTTGGAAAACCCCTCACCTTTCTCGAGGCGAGGGTTGTGGACGAGCACGGAAATGATGTTCCCGTGGGGGAAGTCGGGGAGGTCGTCTGCCGCGGTCCCATCGTGATGAAGGGCTATTACAAGGACGAGGAGGGAACCAAGGAGGCGTTGAGGGGAGGGTGGCTCCACACGGGAGATCTGGCCAGGGTGGATGATGAAGGATTCTTCTACATCGTGGACCGGAAAAAGGACATAGTGATCAGCGGGGGGGAGAATATCTACCCCAGGGAGATCGAGGAAATCCTCTATACCCATCCGAAGATTGCTGACGCCGCGGTCATAGGGGTGCCGGATGATATCTGGGGCGAGTCGGTGAAGGCGGTAGTGGTTTTGAAAGAGGGCCAGACCATGGCCGAAGAGGAGGTGATCGAATTTTGCCAGCAGCATCTGGCCAGCTATAAGAGGCCCAGATCAGTTGACTTCGTGGATGTGCTGCCCAGAAACCCCTCCGGGAAGGTCCTCAAGACTGAGCTCAGGGCACGGTGCCGGGAACGCGAGCAAACGTAGAGGAACAGGCGTAACGAATCGAGGATGAACTGTCCTCAAAAACCCAAGGATTCGCCAACGAGCAGGACCAGAACATCGGAGCGAGCCGGCTTCTTCACGATCTCCACGGCAATATTGCAGATCCTGTCCGGCGAGTTGCAGTCGGAGCAGGCCCCGGTCTCAACGCAGGGCGTCTTTCGGCCAAGCCGCTTGGCGTTCATGGGGGCGGCCAGGTTCCATACCCTTTCGTAGGCCTCCTCCATGTCCTTGACAATCTTATTCGTCCCGCAGACCACGATGGCCTTCCTGGGGCCGAAGAACATGGCGGCGACCCTGTTGCCGGTGGCATCGACGTTGTACAATTGTCCCTCCTCGGTGATGGCATTGGTGCTGCACAGGAAGTATTCGCAGGAGAAGATCTTTCTGGTCAATTCAGCCCGTTCTTCCGGGGTAACACCTGGGGCGAGGGGATTAACCAGATTTACCTTCCGTCCTTTGACCGCGTCCACAAAGCCGATTTGACTGAGGGTCATGGACCCGGCAATGCCCACGCTCGACCCCTCCGGGATCATGTCCAAGATCGCCTTGAGCGCAGCGGGTCCATCTGGAACGAAGAGGGTCTCGAAACCGTTCCTCTCCAACGATTCTCTGGTTCGTTCTACCTGTTTGGTCTGGAACCACTCGTACGCTGGTCTGGTTGGATCGTCCTTCTGGCCTTTCATCCTGTACCTCCTCTCCTTGCTTCAACGAGACTTTCCCTACGCATCCCCCTGGGAGCCCTTCCCAATGAGGGAAACCTGCTTGGGAAAAAGGCCTATTAATCGGGAATTCCGGATTCACACGCAACCGCGGTTTGGCAGAGGCCACACGCGTGAATGTCGATTTCATAGTTTTTCTTGATATAGGAAGCCATCTTATCGTGTACGAACGCCCTGCAGACATTTTTGTCATGGCCCTTCTCGGTGATGGCCCTTACGGGGCATCGGTCGACGCATTCCATACAGGTTCCGTCCCGATAAAAGAGACAGTAATCGCCTCTTCCCCCATAAGGGCGGGGTGTCGGCTCCAGGCGCAGATTGGTGATGACGCTGCCGCAGCGCATGGCCTTCCCCCTGGGTGTTATCAGCCCGTCGGAGAGGCCGAAGGTTCCCAGCCCCACGGCATAGAGGGTGTGGCGTTCCGACCAGTTGGAGGCATACCCGACTCGGTTATCCTTCACCGTGGCAAAGAACTTACTCTGGAAAGGGGCGAGGGCAAGATATCCTTCGCCCTGGAGCATGGAGACCACGGAACTCCGGAGGGCTTGGTTACACTCCTCCCCGTACAGCCGGGTATGGGCCCATCGGCAGGAGGTGGCGCTCTTTTGCATCCGAGTCTCCTCTTTGGTCTTCTCGGCGATGGGGAGCACCCATGCAATAATCCTCAAAAACCGTGCCCGAAGCCCCGAGGGGAGCTCCTTACCCAAGGCGAGCCTCATCCACTCCAGGGGGGTGTAGTGGAATGTTCCGATGACCTTCTTATACCGCTTGAAGAGGGGGTCGTCCCCACGGGCAAAACCCACCAGGGGCTCATCGTAGATTATTTCCCCGTCCAAGGCCAACCGGTTGCGAGCGTCATTGGCGACAAAAGCGGCTATCCTCTCCTTTACCCACCCTTCGGGATGACTATCGATACTTACCCCTTCTCTCCCAGACATGTCTCCTCCCCTCCACGGTCTTTAGTTATTCATCCAAGGAAGTTAGAAAAGTTTACCCTAACATTCAACCGTTTCTCCATAGGGTTTTGTTGAAGTTTTTCTATCCACAGGATTAGGCGCGCTTAGAGATCCTTTTCCCAGTTTTGGGGAGATCTCAAATCTACAAAATACCCCGGAGTTTCCTGAATTTTCCACCTAGATTTTTTGTAACCTATTGATTTAACATTGAAATATGATTTTCAATGGTGAACGCGCTTATTTCTTCCCTCCGATGCTTCCGAAGTGACCCGAGATATCCCGAAAAGTCGCTCCTCGCCGCTCAAACATATT
>SMTZ1_10008830_pt1 | contig 10059 bp, 12 predicted proteins | sample DeeMarSWOR136_30_FD_25667 | JGI IMG/M metagenome (IMG submission 25667)
AGATAGCTGAGTGCTTCAATATATTCTTTTCTGAAATTATTCAAGAAAGAATATACAATTGTGCACCATTTTTCAGCATTTATATTTTTTGAAACTTCAATACCTAATTCTTTGTACAGATTTTCAAATTTTTTCATTCCTTCCAATGCTTTTTCCCTAATCTCATGTTTATCAACTTCAAGTTCTTGTGGCTCTCCAAGTCCAATACCAAAAATTTCTGTTTTTTTAATTTCAGAGACATTTGAAATAAAATCTTTTGATTTGAATATATCATTGAAAAAAGTATCAACAACTTCAATAAACATTTTTCCAAGATTTGGAGCACTTGGTTTATGTATTTTTGCTCCCAAACCTACCTGGCAAATCTTAAATCCGCCTGTTATTGCACATGTTGTCATAAAATTGTCAATACCAAACTGGCCAGTTGATTCAGACCATTGTTGTGATAGCCAATATTCAACAATTTTGCCTGAAAAAGAAAAATCACCTCCAATTGGCTGTCTAATGTCAATGCCAAACAATCCATAAATAAGTGGATAAACAATATGATTTGTTATTGTTCCGTCATATTTATGCCTTGAATATAATGGTGTGCAATAATCATAGCCATTAAATATTGGCTCAAGCATATGTTTTACCCATTCAGGATTTATACTTCGAAGATCAGCGTCAACAATCATTACTGCCTCTGCTTGATTCTCTTTTACAAATTCAAAAAGTATCTTGAGAACATTCCCTTTTCCATTAACTCCTTTTTTGCAAAGATGCTTTTTTTCAGTTTTTGTTTCAGTATTTAGAAAACATTCCTTTGTGTTGTCTGTGCTTCCTCCATCAACATTTACAATAACTGCTTTTTTGCCTTGATAATATTTTTGCAAACCCAAATCCAATTGCTCAGCTACAAAAGAAATATTTGAACCTTCATTATAACTTGGTATGCCAATAACTATATCATACATTTTTCCTTTGCTTTTTGTGATATGGATGTATAAAGAAACATGCAGCAGCAGAACCAATTAAATTAAACAATAAATCAAGCGTATTATTAAAATAATCACCAACTTGTTTTGCAGCTCCAAAAAAAATCACTGCGCCAAATTCAAGGACTTCAATAAATGCACCAAATCCCATTGCCATTAATATTAAAATTAATGACAATAAAAGCCTGTTATATTTAATCTTCTTGTCTATATGTGGTTTAATTATATTGTAAGCAACAAAAGTGCCAACAAAAGTACCAAAAGAATGAACTATATTATCATATCTAAGGATATTCTTAATCAGATAAATCTCATAAAGCCTTGTTCCATTAAACCACAAATTGCCTCCTGCAACATTCATAAATCCAAGAATTGACAAGCCCATTAATATATAGAGTGTGAGGTGAAGCTTTTTATTGGCAATCAAAGTAATTGTGATAAATATTGTCATAATAAAAATATAATACAAGAATTCAAAGTTCCCATGTATTACTGACAATATTGTAAAAACAATCAAATACCCTATTGTGAAATAATATATTGGTTTACTATCCATTAACAGTTCTGCATTAAATCTGATATTTTTAAATTTAACCTATTTCAGAGCAAAATATATATATATTCATTATTAATATACCAATTTGGGGGGTGTTTTAAATGCCAAGCTTATTTGAGAGACTATTAGGCTGGTGGTACGATATACCAGCTGAACTTATTGAAAAAAAGAGAAAGAATCAGCCAGATAGATTTCTATTCTTAGGCAAAGACAAAGAAGGAAACTATACTTTGCATGACAAAGTTGTAAAAGCAGAGCCTGTTGGTGAAGAAAGAAGTATTGCTCATATCACTACTCATGACATGATGCCTCATGCTGTTTGCACTGAAATGACAGATGCTAAATATTTGGAAGGATTAGATGCAAATGCTGTTTATGTTGACCGTGACAAATTTGAAAGATTAGATGAACATGTTGGAAGGACTTTTTATCAGCCAATGAAGATTTTAAATCCTGCATATGAGAATATATAGTTTTGCATTAGGCGGCATATGGAAATGGACAAAATCAAACAATATAGGGGATTTGGTGGGTTATGCCAAAAAACTTGATATTTCTGGCGTAGAAGTTACATTTGCATCAAAGGAAGAAGTATATGCCTTTAATCTCTCAATAAATAATAAATCTTGGTTGAAAAGTCTTGATTATGTTACAATTCATGCACCTTTTGATTTTATTCAAAAATCAGAAGATGATATAGATATAATTAAACAATTAGAAGTTATTTCAGAACTGTATGATGAAGTTGATGCCAAAAATGTAATAATCCATCCAGATGCACTCCCTGCGCAAGAAATACTTGAAAATTATGATTTTAATATTTCTACTGAAAATCTTCCAAAAAAAAAGCATAAAAGGCATGTTTCCATTCATGACCTGGAAAAAATTCTTCAAAGGTATCCAGAAATGGGTTTGTGCCTTGATGTATCACATGCATACAGATGTTCAAAATTTGAAACAGAAAAATTAGTAAAGAGATTTAAAAACAGAATTTCACAAATTCATTTAAGTGGAACTTACAGAGGCAAAGACCACAAATCTCTCAGAGAAGTTACTAACAATTTTTTGCTTTCTATTGAACCAATAAAAGAATTAGATGTACCTATTGTTATTGAAGAAAACATTGAAATTAAAAACATAAGATATATCCAAAATGAGATTGATTATATAAAAAAGATTTTAGATGGAAAATGAGAAGATTATTGCAATCAATTGAAAACTTGAAAAAAACAAAAATTAAGATATTAATAGATAAACGCATAAAAGAATTTAAACAAACAGGCAAGAAATCAAGCAATGAAATATTCAAAGAACTTTGTTTCTGCATATTGACTGCAAATTCAACAGCTGAAAGATGTATTGATGTCCAATCAAAGGTTGGGAATGGCTTTCTGAATTTATCTGAGTCGCAACTGCAAAAAACATTAAAGAAATGCAGAGCAAGATTTCACACAAAAAGAGCAGGTTATATTTCAGAAGCAAGAAAATACAAAAATTCTATTACAAAAATTATCAAATCCAAAGATGAAACCAAAGCAAGAGAATGGCTGGTCAAAAACATAAAAGGGCTTGGCCATAAAGAAGCAAGCCATTTTCTCAGGAATATTGGATATGATAATTATGCAATTATTGATTTTCACATTATTGACATTTTAAAGAAACATAATTTAATAACAAGGCCAAAAACTATCACCAAAAACAAATATCTTGAAATTGAAAATATTCTCAAAAAGATTGCCAACAAAGCAAATCTTAATTTGGCTGAACTAGATTTATATCTTTGGTATAAAGAAACAAGAAAAGTTTTGAAATAATTTCTCTTGTTATCACTCGATAGAAACAAAAAGTTTATATACTATCAGAACTCTTAGTATATTATGGCAGGGGAAGATACTAGGCTTACCTCACTTGGTAAGGAGCTTTTTGGAGAAGAATTTGAAGAAGTTAAAAGACCATCAAAAAAAGACTCAGTTGTACTTACAAATGGTGAGCTTAATGAACAATTCAAACTATTAGCAAAAGTTCAAAAAGATGAACAAGTAAAAGAAAGTTACAGAACAGAAGCACCAACACCACCATGGAGAATTCTATTTGCTGGCAGTAAAGATACAGTATCAGTAATAACAACAGGATGTAATTTTGAACCATTAGAAAGAGCCAAAGAAGATAAGAACCTCGTGCGTGCAATGTTAAGTATAAATGAAGATCTTGACCATAGCAGATGCATAAGGAATTATATTGAAGGTACAGAATATCCTGAAGAAAAATTTAATGAGATGGTGGAAAATTTCCAAATAGATGCAAGAAAAAATTTATATCATATAATGGTTGTTTGCGCTGAAAATCCAAAAATGTCTAATGATATTGTTGCAAGACTTCGCGAGTATTATGGTTTAAGGCATGAAGAAGGATTTAGAATGCCTTATGTTCTGATAGGAAACTTCTCAAATCTTTCAGAAGAAGAAAGAACAGCTGCCTGGGGCAGAGGCGTAACAGTATGGGACCCAAAAGGTTTGTTTAATGCAGAAATACAAATAAAGATAAATGAATTATTTAAAAAAAGCATTGAATATGCTTATAATGATAAAGAGCCAACATATACTATTATGGTTATGGGAGATTCTGAAGATTTTTCTGCTTATGAAAAGCTCCAAAAAGAAGATGAAAAAGCCAAAAAAAATAAGCAAACGAGAGTTCTTAATTATAATCTTAATTTTAAACATGTAACCCCAGATAAACAAGGGTATGAGGCTGCAAAAGAATCACTTAAAAGAGAATATATCGGCGCTGTGATTATTCACAGCACTAAAGACGGTATTAATCAGTCCCAACAAGGGCTTGCTATTAAAGTTGCAAATGAACCTTTGTACAAAAATATTTTGCTTGCTTCTATTGGAGAAAAATCAAAAGAAGCAGGAGAGCTTGGTGCAAGATGGTATTCTGACATGTTTAGTTTTGAAGAAAAAATTAAAAAAATTGCAACAGACATAGACACAAGGTCAAGAAGATTTATCTTGCCAGAAGCTGCAGAAGCAAAAATAGAACTTTATGGAACAGCAATTGTCAGATATGATTCTAGTGGAAAAGCATTTGAAAGCAAACGAAAAAGTTTTGATGCAACTGTTAAGAAACCAAAAAAAGAGTTTGACCCAAACGTAATACAAAAACGCCTGCGAAAGGGCTTCCAGGATGATTAATAAATTCCAGCAATCTTTATTGCTATATAAGCCAGATAAATTAAGACCAGTGCAACTGCTTCTTCTTTTCTGATTTTCATTTTCCTTTTAAAGAACAGCAGCACAATAATTGATAAGAAAAACAGAGCAGGAATATCAAAATCCAATAAATTTCTTTCAACAGCAAACCCCGCAATTGCAGAACCTATTCCTAAAGGAACCAATGTATCAAAGATATTGCTTCCAATAAGATTACCTACAGATAATCTATAAGCTTTTTTTTTTATTGCACCAAATGTAACAGCTATTTCAGGCAAACTTGTTCCTAATCCAACTATAACAATGCCAATAAAAGACTGGGCAATGCCCCATATCTCAGCCATCAAGACAGCATTCTTAACAACCATGTTTGAAAAATAAATCAATAAGGCAAAGCCTGCAACTAATGAAGAAATATCCCATGCCAAGTGCATTGAAGGTGCTCTTTTCTCTCTTTCACGCAACTTTTCTTCTCTATGTAATGTGAAAAAATAAAACAAGTAAATCAAAATAAACAATATTCCGTCTGCTCTGCTGATTTTGCCATCAAGTGAAACCAAATAGAGCAGAACAACAGACCCAACCATCAGAAGACCATCTCTAATTAGTTCTCTTTTTGTTAAGACCAATGTTCCAACTAAACCAAGTATTCCTAAAGTCAAACCAATCTGTCCAAAACAACTACCAATTGTGTCTCCACTAACAAGCCCGCCAGTAGCAACACCTCTTACTCTGTGAATTGCTCCTGTTATGTGAAGCACAAGCTCAGGCAAATCAGTGCCTATTGCAAGAACTGTCAGACCAAGAAACAAATGCGATATTTTAAAGTGCTCTCCAATGTTCAAAGCACCTTTTATAACCAATTCTGCGCCAAGAACAAGACCAAGCAATCCTATTATTAAAAATATTATTTCAAGCATCTTACATCTTTTTTTAGTTCATCCAATGCCTTTCTGACACTTTTATGTCTTACAACAAAGCTTCCAGCAACAAGTTTATTTGCGCCTGCTTTTGCAGCTAAACAAGCAGTGCCTGGTTTAAGTCCTCCATCAACCTCAATATCAATCTTCTTATTCCATTTACGTATCTGCCTTATTTTTTTTAATTGGCTCATTAAAAATTTCTGGCCCTGCCATCCAGGATTAACAGTCATTAACAACACAGTATCAACTTTTTTAAGAAAGGGCTTTATTTTTTTAGCAGATGTTCTTGGATTTAATGCAATTCCTATTTTCATCTTATTTTTCTTTATTTTTCCAATAACTTCATTTACCTTTTTCTCATTTCTGCATGCTTCGTAATGAAAAATCAGACTTTTTGCACCAACCTTTTTCCAGTCATTAATATACTTTTCAGGATTCTTTACCATTAAATGCACTTCTAATTTGATTTTTGGTTTTATTCCTTTAAAAGAAGCAGCCTGTATTGTTTTATTTCCTACAAATTTGCCATCTGCAATATCAATTTGTACTTTTTCAAAATATTTGCTGATTTTTTTTAACTGACTCCTAAGTTTATCACTTGTTCTTACCAGAATAGATGGTATAACTTCTATTTTCATTGACTTATCCAACCGCCATCAACAAACAAGCAATGCCCTGTTACATAATCTGCTTCGTCTGAAGCCAAATACAAAGCTGCATTTGCAATATCTTCTGGTGTTCCTATCCTCTTCAATGGAATTCCTGCCAATACTGCTTTTTTCATCTCTTCATTTTCCAGCAAATCCTTTGTCATTGCTGTCTCAATTGCTCCTGGCCCAATTGCATTAACATTTATCTTATGTTGTGCAAGCTCAACTGCCATTTCTCTTGTTAGATTTATAATCCCTCCTTTAGAAGCGCAGTATGCAGAACTATAAGCATAGCCCACCTGACCAGCAATTGAAGCAATATTGATGATTTTGCCGTATTTGCTCTCTATCATTCCTGGCAATACTGCTTTGGTGCATAGAAAAACACTTCTGAGATTTATTGCCATTAATTTGTCCCATTCATCTTGTGTCATTTCATTAATTGGCTTTTGTATGAAAATTCCTGCATTATTTACAAGAATATCAACCCTGCCAAAAGCTTCGTTTGTTTTGTTCACCATTCCTTGTATTTCATCTACATTAGTAACATCGCACTTTACAGCAATTGCTTTCCCTCCAGCATCCTGTATTTCTTTTGCAACCTGCTCGCATTCTTCAAGATTAATATCACTTACAACCACATTCGCACCTTCTTGGGCAAACCTGACAGCAATGCCTTTTCCAATGCCTCTGCGAGAACCAGTAATAATAGTTGTTTTATCTTTTAATCTCATCATATCACCTCTACTGAACTATTTCAAACACCAAACTCACATATGCACTAACCTCAACATCTTGAGGAGATATTTGTGTTGGTTCTGCTGCTACTTCAGCTACTTTCAAACCAGGATAATAATCAAATGGCCTGTAAACAGTTTGTGATTCAGAAACTGATATGACTTTCCCAAGTTCAACTCCCAGGTTATCAGCTAATGCTCCTGCCTTTTCTTCGGCATTGTCAGATGCCATAACAAGAGCTTCATTCATTACTTCTTCCTGCCTTTCTTTTGTTAAGCCAAACACAACTCTTTCAACCCTGTTTGCTCCTGCTAAAACAGCTGCATCAACAAACACACCAACATCATCTATCTTTTCTGTTGTTACTTTCAAAGTATGCGTGAGTTCATATCCAATAATCTCAGGTCCTGGTCCTTCATAGCTTCTTCTTGGATACAACTCATACCTGTATGTCTCAATATCATCTTTTTTAATGCCTTTGCTTTTCAAAGCATCAATTACATCATTTGTCAATTCAGCATTTTCTTGCTGAACTTCTAATGCACTATCGCCCTCTGTTACAACAGCAACATATATTTCAGCTTTATCAGTGTCAACTGTTACATATGACTGGCCAGAAACGCTAATTGTATCTCTTAAACCATATATTTCCTGGCTAACAGAAACTGTCTTTAATTTTGTTGCAAGAATCAAAGCAACAATAACAAGACCTATTGTCAGAACCCATAATGGCCCATTTCTATCTTTCATTTTTACACCTCTTTTTGTCTTCTGAAAGATTCACACATATATAAATGTTTATTGATTAAAAAAACCGAAGAGTTTTTAAATAGTTTCTAATTTTTCATGAATCTAATGGCAAAACCAAAAACAATACTTAAGAAAAAGAAAAAGGAATGGTATGAAATAGTTTCACCAAAAGAGTTTGGCAGCAGAGTTATTGGTGAAACACCTGCAGACGATGCTTCTAAATTAATAGGAAGAACATTAACAATAAATCTTTCAAGAGTAATAGGTGATATGAAAAAACAAAACATCAATATTGATTTTATCATAACAGATACTAAAGAAGGAAAATGCAGTACATCTGTAAAGAAATTTTGGATGCAGCCTTATTCTATAAAACGCATGGTCAGAGTTGGTGTTGACAGGATAGATGAATCTGTTATATATAGAACAAAAGATGGAATTAACGTAAGGATAAGACCGCTGCTTGTTACAAGGTTAAAAGTCAAGAGTTCTATACGAAAGGCACTAAGAAAAGTAATGCTGCATGAAATCAAAAAAATAGTTGAAAGGTCTAATTATAATCAACTTATCCAAGCATTAGTTACATTTAACTTGCAAAAAGATTTGAAAGCAAAACTAAACAAGATATATCCTTTAAAATCAAGCCAGATAAGGTCTATGGAAATTGTAAAAGTAAAGAAAAGATTTGTCAGAGAAGAGGTAAAGCCTGAAATAAAAGAAGAAAAGACAGTAGAGAAAAAAGAAGCAGAAGAAAAAAAAGAAGTAAAAGAGAAGCCTAAAGCTGTAAAAAAAGAAGCAAAAAAAGCAGAAACAAAACCTAAAAAAAGAGAGTTCTAGGTAAATTTTATATAAAACCTTATTTCAAGTGATTAATATGAAAGTTATTGCACAAGGAGCTGAAGCAGTAATCAAAACAAACAAAAAAGTTGTTGTAAAAGAAAGAATTAGAAAGAGCTATAGACATTCTCTAATAGATGATAAACTAAGAAAAAGCAGAACAAGAAAAGAAGCAAAAGTTATCAATAAAGTTAATGCATTAATACCTTCTCCAAAACTTATTAATGCAGATGAAAAAAAAATGACAATAAAAATGGATTTCATAAATGGCCCTAAGATAAGAGACATCTTAGAAGAATCAGACCACAACGCTCTGTGCAAGCAAATAGGAAAACAGATAGCTATTCTTCACAACAATCATCTCATACATGGTGATTTAACAACTTCAAACATGATTCTAAAAAACAAGAAAATTTATTTTATTGATTTTGGTTTGAGCATTGACAGCCACAAGATAGAAGATAAAGCAGTTGATTTGTGGCTCTTAAAGCAGGCATTTGAATCAAAACATTATAAAATAGCAAAAGAATGTTTTGAATCTGCTATAGAAGGGTACAAAGAAGCAAAAGAATTCTCTAAAATTATTGATAGATTAGGTCAGGTAGAGTTAAGGGGAAGAAACAAAAAGAAATAAAAATAAAAAAAACTAAAAAATCTACTTAATTCTACTAAATCCTTCTGCGAGTATGACCATTTAGCTTGCGGTCAGGCCTACTCTTTTTTATGGAAACCTTTGTCTTATCCGCATTGCATGACAAAAGTCACCAATATCCTTTTTGTTCTTTGTAATAGTTTTTCTAGGTAGTTTTTGGCACCTACTTGAACATAATTTAAGTAAATCTAGCATCATCTCTTAATTAGCCCATATTCTTGTTGTTTTTCTTGTTTACATTTTAATCATCTGACTTTAAATAAAAAATAATATTGAGCTAGCTTATTCACCATCCCAAGTAAAAATGCTGCAATGTTCATTGTGAGTATAAGAAAGACTCCCCATAAAAGGGTGAGGGGTTGTTGAGAAAAGTTGAGGGGAGTCTTTTCATTATCAGGAACAGCCCAAACACTAGGCAAAATGCACCTAAATGGATGGGCTGTCGCCATAAATCACCTCTATTTCCTAGGCATTTCTGTATTGCCCTTTAGTATACCTTATTGTATATTAGTGTATAGATATAGATATAGCAATACTGGTATATAAATATTATTGTTCTGTATAATATAGAAAAACTAGTGGTTGCTGGTAGTCCACTTGACTAACTCTTCATCAATCTTTTGCCCAGCAAATCTAGGCAAAAGGTTTTGGGCAGTAATTTGATATATTGTGTATATCATAGCCTGCTGTGACCAAAAATTACTAATTTCCCAATCTTTCATTGGTTTTTCTGGCTTTTTGCCTGTTATAGCTTCATA
>SMTZ1_10008831_pt1 | contig 10059 bp, 7 predicted proteins | sample DeeMarSWOR136_30_FD_25667 | JGI IMG/M metagenome (IMG submission 25667)
GACGACGAGGTCGGGGACGGGACCACGTCGTCCGTCGTCTTTGCGGGGGAGCTACTGCGGAAGGCGGAGGAGCTGCTGGACAAGAACGTCCACCCTACGATCATCGTGGAGGGTTATCGGAAAGCCGCTACTGAGGCCTTAACGCTCTACGACAAGATCGCGATCGATACGCTTCCGACGAATCGGGCGATGCTGAAGAAGATTGCCATGACGGCGATGGCGAGCAAGCTCATCCGAGAGAACCGGGATCGCTTGGCCGATTTCGTCGTTGATGCGGTCCTCAAGGTCGCGGAACAGGTGGGAGCCGCGTATCAGGTCGATCTCGACGACATCGACATCGAGAAGAAGGCGGGGAAGTCGCTGGCGGGGACGCAGTTGATCGAGGGGATAGTTATCGACAAGGAGGTGGCGCACTCGGGGATGCCGAAGCGGATCGAGGGGGCGCAGATTGCGTTGATCGACTCGGCCTTAGAGGTGGAAAAAAATGAAGTTCGACGCGAAGATCAACATCGAGCGGCCCGATCAGATGAAGGCCTTCCTCGACGAAGAAGAGCAGATGATGCAGGCCATGACGGAGACAATCGCTGCTGCGGGCGCCAATGTGGTCTTCTGCCAAAAGGGCATTGACGACATGGTTCAGCACTTCCTCGCCAAGAAGGGCATCCTAGCCGTTCGACGGGTGAAGAAGTCCAGCATGGATAAGCTGGCGAAGGCGACAGGAGGCAAAGTGGTGACGCGTCTTGAAGACTTTTCGGCGGGAGACCTGGGCCGAGCCGGGGTCGTCGAGGAGAGGCGAATTGGTGAGGACGAATGGGTCTTCGTCGAAGCCTGCGAGAACCCGAAAGCGGTCACGGTGCTGGTCCGAGGAGGGACGGAGAAGATCGTGGACGAGGCGGAGCGGTCGATCCACGATGCCCTCTGCGTGGTGCGAGACGTCCTGCGGAGGCCGAAGGTCGTCGTCGGCGGTGGGGCGCCTGAGATGGAGGTATCGGCACGCTTGAAGGCGTGGGCTGAACAGATCCCCAGACGAGCGCAACTGGCCGCCCTGGACTTCGCGGAGGCCCTGGAGGTGATTCCGACGACGCTAGCCGAGAACGCGGGGTTAGACCCGATCGACGTGTTAGTGGAGTTGCGGGCTCGTCACGAGAGGGGCGAGCGGGAGGCAGGCGTCAACGTCACCGACGGACAGGTCAGTGACATGGCGAAGCTGGACGTGTACGAGCCCCTCGCGGTGAAGGAGCAGATCGTCAAATCCGCCAGCGAAGCCGCCTCCATGATCCTCCGCATCGACGACGTCATCGCCGCGGGCAAGACGAAGGCTCCCCCCACACCACCGGGTGGGCCAGGCGCTGGCATGCCACCTGAATACTAGTGCCGGATCTTCCTTTTTTCGCTGCGAAAACTGGCCGCTAGAAGGAGCATTCAAGCTACCTTAATAACCGTGAAGCTTAATTGCATCACATCGACGGACAGAGCGTATACCCGTCTGTGTCGAGTCCGCAGATGGAGCATTCAACAGCAGGATGGATGATGGCTTGCTGAAAAAGCGGTTAGCGTCAGCGTACGCGCTAATTGGACTGAGTCGCGACAGCGAGCGGGAAGCACAAGTTATCGGGTTTTCGGAATAGCAGGGAACGGCGATACTCGCGGTAAACAAGGGCGAGGATAGTAGCACGATTCAGTCAAATGGACGAATCCACATCAATGTATTTTGTCCCCGATGCGGGGAAGAAATGACGGAATTATCGTTTACAAGGGAGACCTATGGCCGTACATTCATTTGGATCGCCTTCCGGATGTGCCCGAAATGTGGAACTCAGATCGAGTGGACACCATAAGCCCATCACAGAAGGAAGGATAAAGAAAAAAAATGCACAGCTTGTGTTAACTTCGAAGAAGCAAAGGAGGTTACTGTACAACGAAGAGGGCACATGAAATGTGAATGCCGAGAATAAAGCCTTCAGGCTCCGGGCGAAGAGGCCGATGAGGCTAGCGTACACACGCATTACCGTCTTCTTCAGGCCCTTCACATGTCTCTAGCCGCCTCCCGTGGTGTGATTCCACGGTGATGGCTCTCGCTGTGTCGCCAAGAGTTATATAGGTTAACGCAAACGATAACGAACTATCAACGTCCCCTGAAAAAGCCACCATGACACGCGCGCCTTAGTAAGGTAAACCGCTGGCACTTTAGGCCAAGGCTATAGAACGTTACAGTTCCATATGTACCGCACTTATTCCCCGTACTTATCGGTAAAGACGTTCATGCGAGGGTGTATAGATAATGCCATTTAAAGGCTAAGAGTTACCATAAAGAGTGGTTTAAGATGGCTCGAGTTGTGGGGATCGATCCAGGGACGGGGAGCATGGATGTCTGTGGATTGGAGGATGGAGCGGTGTACTATGAGCAGGTAGTGGATACGATTGAGGCAGCGCGCAGGCCAGAGGCGTTGATTGAAGCCGTGGAAGCGGCAGCGCCCTTCGACCTCATCGCTGGGCCGTCGGGCTACGGCGTCGAAATCACCTCGTTGAGGGATATCCCCGAAGAGCTAGTTGAAGACTGGTACTACGAGTATATCCTTCTCACCAGCAAGGCACACATCGAACACGCCGTGAAACAGGGGCAGTTAGGCGCCTTAGTCTATTATGCCATGACCCGGTCAGCGCTGGAAATGAAACGCCGCGATTGGCCTGTATGCTACCTCCCTGGCGTGATTCACTTGCCAACAGTGCCAACGCACCGGAAAGTCAATAAAATGGACATGGGGACAGCGGATAAAATGTGTGTCGCCGTCTTGGGCGTCCACGACCAAGCGACCAAGCTCGACATTCCATTTTCAGAAGTGTCTTTCATTCACGTTGAAATGGGGTTTGGTTACAATGCGGTGTTGGGCGTGGAGGACGGGAGGATTGTTGACGGGATTGGTGGAACGACAATGGGTGGCCCTGGCTTCCTCACCCTAGCGAGCATGGACGCGGAACTCGTCCAACTCGTTGAACACTGGAACAAAGCCGATGTCTTCTCGGGGGGCTGTGCATCCATAAGCCATTGCGTAACGCCGGAAGAACTGGTGAAAAGGATTGACGTCGATGACAAGTGTAGACTCACCTACGACGCCATGATTGAAGGCGTGGTCAAGGCGGTGCTCTCCATGACCGCATCGGTTCCAACCCCACGCGAGGTCCTTCTCTCGGGGAGGTTGACACGGAACGAAGAGATCAAAAAGGATCTGTTGAGCAGGATTGATCTTGCTCCAGTTAGGAGCTTGGGGTGGCTCAGGGGAATCAAGGAAGTGAAGGAAACCGCGCAAGGCTACGCAATGGTTGGTGATGGCGTTGCTGGAGGCCAATTTCAACGGCTCATCGAGTGGATGCGGATCAAGGAAGCTAAGGGAACGGCCATGGATTATATCTTTCACCCGAAGTTTGTTGGTTTCCGAGACAGGTTGGTTCCATTTAACTTTTCTTCTTGTCATTAAGTTTAAGGTGAAGGAACGCTATTTGCTGTATCATAAACCTTTTTCCACACGCTCTACATTCATATATTTGTTATACTGTTCCGTTAGACCGTCGTTACTACCCCCTTTTTCGTAACGTCGCTCGAACGACACCTAGGGCAGAGAGGTATATTAACGGTCAATCTCGCACAGAAAACAATAACCTATGCAATTAACGTAATTTGAGCCACAAACAGGACACGTAGAAACCGCGCGCGCGTTCGTCATGACGCCTTCGCCGTGTTTATATAAAGCTCTTTAAAGCGCTACCCTAGTTACATTAATTTCTATACCAAAAAAACAAACTGAAATTAACTTGGGGTTTGTGAATGACTTTGAATGGTGAGAAAGAGCTTTCCCAACTCTCTACCTACTCAGAGGAGCTGGGGTTGGACCTGACGAGGCCCGAGGACAGGCTCAAATGGTTCCTAGCCTCCATATTATTTGCCAAACGGATCTCAGCGGAAATCGCGAAGAGGACCTACCGCAGATTTGAGGAGGAAGAGTTGACCACGCCGGACAAGATACTAGTTGCGGGGTGGGAAAGACTAGTCGAGGTGTTGGGTTCCAGAGGTTACGTGCGATACGACTTCTCCACGGCCACGAACCTCTTAAGAATCATGGAGGAATTAAAAAATATGAGACCTTAGAGGAACTCCACAGAGTATCGAGCACTCCAAAAGATTTGGAAAGGTGACTACAAGCATTCAAGGGCATTGGCCCTGTGGGCCTCAACATCTTCCTCAGAGAGTTACGAGGGATCTGGCAGAAAGCTAACCCTAAGCCCTCACGACTGGCTCTGAAGGTGACTCAGCGAATAGGCCTAGAAAAGATGGAATCCTGCGAATCGGCTCTCGTACGAATAAACTTAGAGTACTGCAAGAAACGCAAGTGTGAGGAGTGTCCTGTCAAACACCACTGTATAGAACGGGTCACGTAAAGAAAAGCAAAGAGACAAAGAATGCGCTACAGTCTCTTATAGAAACGTCTAAAAAATTGTAAGTTTCATTTCGTGATTTATGCACTGGTAGCCTGAAGGCTATTCGAGCACCTATTCAACATTTTTAAGCTTGATATAGAAAAAGTATACAAATACGCTATAAGCCAGGGTCAATACAGATACGATTTCAGCCCGTTTTCTCTATAAAGCCGAGGGTATAAACGAGTGTGTGGAACTAACCCTAGGCACCAGCGATGAACCCTGAACAATATCCGGCGCCGGCTATTGTCTCTTCAGAAACAGCTTGTCGACGTTGAAGTCGCAAACGTACTCGTAGCCCGCTTCGATCAGGATCTTGGCGTCCTCGGCCGTGCTAGCGACTTTACAGATGAAGTCGTCTGTCTCCTGTTTGAACAAGGCTTCTTCGAGTTGAATGTAGATCAGAGTGTTGTTGATGTTTCGGTGTCCAAGGACTTGCATGACGTACAGGATGTCCTTGGTTTGGTGGTACAGCATCGTTGCCTTCCAGTGGTGCAGCGTGTGAAAGGTAATTCGTTTCAGTCGTAGATTTCCGAATTTATGGGCGAGTCGTTGGCGTTGAAAGGTTCGTTGAAGATCCAGTACTGCGCCGTCACCGAATATAGTTTCAGTGTTTCTAGGCAGATTATTCAGCATGGCGATGAGTTTGTTTGAGAGATCGAAGATCCGTGGCTGACTTCGCTTTTCCGGGGTGATGCGAACTGTGTGTGTTTGGAAATCGAGGTCGATCCACCGTATTGCCCACGATTCGCCTCGTCGAATGCCTGTTTCTTTGAGTAGTTGGAGGAACACGCTGATCTTACGACTGCATCCGGCGATGAGTTGGTCGATCTCGTTTTCAGTGGGTACGTAAGGAATAGTATCAAGTCGTCGATATCGTGGGGGATCCCACATTGCCTCATGCATCTGTAGAAAGCTTGTATATGCATGAACGGCGTTTTCTTTGTGACCTGGACACCACTTCTAGCGCGTGCGCTATATGACGCACGCGTTATAGCTAGCTTTCATTAGACTTTTATTTTCCTGCCTAAGAATAAACCTGCACTGAGCGTGACGCCAAAAGCAGCTAAATACAGAGGGATAGCAATGGCGAAAATGCCGGTTTCCTCAAATCCGCCTGGTATCAATAGTGCAGCCATGAAAAAGCCATAGATAAGAAAGAGTGATCCCAACAACAGTGCGACTCTGCATCCGTGTTGTGACTTTGGCACCGAGAGCCAAATACCAAAAACGAGGAGCAGATGGGCAATAAAGAACTCGGGAATACTGGATTCAATGAAGGGATCCAAGGATGACCACCACCAGTGAACGACAAAAATTCCACCGAACAGGATCGGAATGAACGCTTTCATCATCTTGTTTATTGTCCCTCACCCCTGTGCTTCGAGAAGTAAATACTCTAACTAGATAAGAAGTATCCCCGCGTCTTTGGATAATTTCTCATAATAGCCACTCTCTATGAGACATCATGCCATAGATAAGGTCAAATGCAAAACAGACGACGTTAACTACCGTCCGGCCCCTTTTTTAGTACGAACTTGCGTGCGTAATATTAGGCCCAAGAATGCAAGTTGGAAAAAAGCAGGCCGTTGAAACCTTTTATTGATGAAGCGTACACGCTTAGCAACCAACAACTTATCAAATATGAAGATTATCTACAACTAAGGTTGAACCCTTCTATTGTGGAGTTGAGGGAATGGAAACGATTGTGGAGTCAATGAAGACTCCTGTAAGGTGCACGAAACCGGATGTTGTTGTCGTTGGTGGCGGTGTTGCAGGTATCGCGGCAAGCATTGCATCCGCACGGAACGGCGTCTCGACACTGATGGTGGAACGCTATGGGTTTCCAGGAGGCATCGCAACGGCAGGCTTAATGAACTCAATGAATGGGTTCCGAAACCAACGGACACCCAATCACGTGCAGACCGTTCGTGGAATCGCTGCAGAAATCATTCAGGAACTACAGAACCTAGGCGGGTGCTGGCTCTCCACCCACTACCCGCAAGACGCATTCAATGTCGCCGCGGGAGAGCTGCCCTACGCGGTCGGGTTTGATCCAGAACTCCTCAAGTACGTGGTCTTAAAACTGCTCGTGAAAGCCAACGTCGACCTTCTATTTCACACATATGCAGTGCGATCAATCGTGGAAGATAATCGCGTAACGGGCATAATCGTTGAAAACAAGGGCGGGCGGATGGCAATTCGTGGCACGATCATCGTTGATGCGTCGGGGGATGGCGATGTCGCCTTCTCGGCAGGAACGCCCTATATGCAGGCCCCTGCCGATGCGCCGTCCACAATGGGGGCCAGTCTCATGATGCGACTCACTAACGTGCCTGCACACTGGGATCGCGGCGTCCCGGCAGGCGGGAACTCAGTGGTTGTCTGGGGTCCCAGAACTCAAGTCGACGGTACCAATCCTGAAGCCCTGTCCCAAGCCGAGGTCCAACTTCGGTTAGCAGCGATTGAGTTCGTCAATGACTTGAGGACGCAAGAAGGCTTTGAACACGTTCACCTGCTCGAGACCGCGATGCATCTCGGCGTCCGAGAGACCCGACGATTCAGAGGTGAATACGTCCTGGCTCAAGAGGACGCGGAGAACGACGTCCGATTCGAAGACGTCATAGCCATCAGCTCGAATCCCGTTCCCAGATTTTATGGGAAGAGGTACTTCTACAGCCATCTTGGCTTTGATATTCCGTACAGATGCTTAGTTCCCAAGAACGTCAAGGGTCTTCTCTTGGCGGGTAGAAACATCTCTATGGAACAGGCCCCGTGGCAGTCCGCGAGATCGATGGCTCCAAATATGGCGGCGTCGCAGGCAGCGGGTACTGCTGCTGCTCTCTGTGCAAGAGACGGTATCGAACCCCGAGACATCAATATTCAGCAGCTGCAAAATACGCTGCGGCGTCAAGGAGCGATAATAGAAAGATAGCTTTTCATTTACAGACTACTACTACAACTCAAGATATTTAACCTAAATTTAAACGCGAGCGGGGAGTGGGATTCGCGCCCGTATTTACTAGTAAAATGGATAGTTAATGTATTTTTTAAGCTTGTAAGTTCCTATGGTCAATAATATATTTTTTCTGCTTGAAATATGCCTTTGATATTCTATCTAAAAATCTATTTAGCGCGCGCGCTCTATACTGATTCTTTTTGCTATCACTTTATAAAAAACTTATAATCATACCTAATATAACGGCCCAAAAAGATAATCAGCTACAAAGAAGTATTGTTGGTCGTGTTTGAAGAATGAGTAAGGTAATACCATCAAACTTTTCGACCTACGTTATTATGCCCTTTGGCAATAACAATGAGTATCTGGGTGGCAACTTAGAGTCAGATTTTGTCTACCATGAAATTATAAAACCAGCTGTGAAATTAGTCTTGGGAAATCCAGAGACTGAGCCGAATATCATAAGAGAAATTGATCGAAATCGGCCAGGATTAATCAACGAATCGATAATTAACGCTCTTTTAAATTCAGACTTGGTAATAGCCGATATTACTGGAAGAAACCCGAATGTGTTTATGGAACTGGGAATCAGATACTCGTTGCGTAATAAAATAACCATCATGATCGCTCAAGAAGGAACCGAAATCCCATTTAATATACATGGCTGTCGGCATATAGAATACAATCGATTCCAACCTGATGTTGCACGACGTAGGATCGCTCATTCTATCCGTGAAGGCTTAAAGGAAGAAACGTATTCTGACAGCGTAGTCTATAGTGTTTTTCCACAAATGTCTGTCGTCATTCCAGGAATATTAGAAACCTATGGTCTTGAAACTCCCACAAGCAGAGAAATAATGCGATGGGATGACTACATAGCTCGAATTGAATGGGTCTGCGATCTACTTCGAGAACCCCATATTAATGGACGGTTCAGGCCTGATGCTGTATTTGGTATCTCTAATGGAGGTTTGATTGTCGCTGATCTTATCGGTAGAGAGATTTTTCGAGGAACACCAATTTTATCTCTTTGGGCAAATCGATTTACTCCTGAGTTAGATACAACAAAAGGATTTTTTGATAATGAATTCAATGATGCGGAAATAAAAGCCCTTCAAGATAAACGAAAGAATGCTAAGCCCGAAGAACCAGCCACTATTCTTATTGTGGACGATCACCTTGGAACTGGTCAGACGGCTTTGCAGGCAATCACATATGTACAAAAAAAACTGAAGTTAAAACCGAAAATCCTCTTTATCCCACTTGTGTCACCTCGGATTCAATATTATAGCGCAGTTGAACAGTATCTACCCTACAATTATCCTTCTCAGGACGGTGTAAAGGTATTCAATGTTGGAAAAGAGGAATTTGTTAAAAGAGTGAATACAGAGGCATCCTTCTTTCCCTACTTTAAAAAAGAGATTAGTAAAGGACCGTAATAATTTCTTCATTAGGTAGGCAGTATACTGTACCAATTGAACTGTATCATACTGAAAAGAATGGGAAAACATCGAAGGTTCCTAACTATGTTTTCTCATAGCGGACTGAAGGATTCTCCCCTCTTGTTCCCTTCTTGAACGAGATGTTTGTTAGCTGCATACTGAATTCGACCTGTGAATCAGCGAGAGTGCGTGCAGAGAAAAGCCTATCCTACGTGAAGATCGGGCACGTCCTTCAGCGGAGTATCCGGACGTCCTTCTCCTTCGTCCAGAACCGCAACGAGATGATCGAGACGGGCGGGTTCTGCTCCGCGTTTTACTGGGCCGGAGGTGTGTGAGAGGACGTTCCCGTCCACCGTGGCGCACGCACTCACGAATAGGAGGTGCGACGATGGAAGCGATCCAAGTTAAACGGTGTACGCGCCGTCGTAACGTCAAACCGTTAAGCGAGTTCTCTCCGCTGACGCATGGACGCCTCGGCGTTGCCACGCAATGTAAAGCCTGTTGCGGGGAGCGACAGCGCGCGTTCCGGGCGAATCACCCGCACTACGCCTCCCAGCACAACCAACAACTCAAACGAACCCTACGGCGGATGAGGCGACGGGTGATCGCGCGCCTTGGCGACCACTGCGCGTACTGTGGCGAGACGACGTATCGACACCTCGACATCCACCGCAAGACAATGAATGGCGCATAGGAACGGAAGACGATAGGGCGATATGCCTTCTACCGCGTCACCCTCACGGGGACGCGCCCCATGGACGACCTGGATGTCGTCTGTAAGACGTGTCACCACTCCCTTCACCCGCGGGCGTAAGGGCGGACCCTCGATGGGCCTCTCTGTCCAACCTGTGGGTCCCGCACGACGTTGAGGTGGGGACGATTTAGCGTCCGCGCCAACGGCGCACGGATGCAACGCTACCGATGTACCCGGTGCGGTCGACGATTCTCCGCGCCTGAGGCAAGAACTGACGAGGACTGTCCAGACGTCTCGTGACGTCCCCCTGGCACACCGGAAATTTATTTATTTACAACGACCACGACCACTCTACCGCTAGAGGTTCCGGGGGCCCCGCGCAGACCTAGGCATGGCTACTTAACCTCAGTGTCACCAGTCTTTATTACGATAAAGGTGAGTTGCACGACAGACTTTCACTAAAGTCTCGGCGTTTATGTATTTTCACGGAA
>SMTZ1_10037851_pt1 | contig 10059 bp, 9 predicted proteins | sample DeeMarSWOR136_30_FD_25667 | JGI IMG/M metagenome (IMG submission 25667)
ATATTGTTCGGCTTCAAGCTTCAAGCCCTCGTCCATACGCCACCCCTTAATCAGACGCTTTTCCGGTGGGGCATCAACCACAATGAGAGGCACTCCTTTGAAATTGGGACTCTGTTTCAACCACTGGTGCAGTTGAAAGGCATCTCCCCGCGGCATTATTGTGCCCAAAATAATCAGGTCAGGTTTTTCGCGACGCGTTACCTCCTCTGCCTGTAATTTGTTGCCAGCGGTAAGCACCTGCCAACCTCTTGCCTGTAATTTAGCTTGCATATCCTCAATAAACTCAGACTCATCATCTACCAGCAGAATTTTAGTGTTCTTTTCCATCTTTCACCCCCTTGCCAACTACACGTTTTCAGGAGTTCGTTTTAGCCTACTACAAATTATAATGCCCGGTCTACCGAAGGAATAGAGGTATTTACCCCAGAAGGTATGGGATTATCACCGCAATTTTCTGCAGTTAATCACCCATTTATGTGGATAACGCTCCCCATTAGTGGGGTGCGGGAAATAAGTAGCGCCGTGAAGACTATGGGACAATAATCTCAGACGACGATAATGCCCTTGCGCAGGGCATATTTGAACAGGTCAAGGCGGTTGTGGATATCCAGCTTTGCCATCAGGTTAGTCTTGTGTCTTTCTACAGTTAGTGCCCTTCTGCTAGCAATTTTAGTATTTCTCTCTCTCGATTGGTCAGTTGTTCAGAGATGTCCTTGCTTTTTCCTACCCTGGCTATCTGTCGATAGTCTTCGACCAAGAGTCTGGCTATAGATGGAGATAGGAAAGAATCCCCACGGTACACAGACCGAATGGCTGAGGTAAGCTCTGAGGATGCCGCTACTTTACTGAGGCGAGTTGCTTCCAGTCCATCCATAAGGGGCATGACTACATCCATGAGCACTACATCAGGCGAGAGCTTGGCAACCATTTCCAGCGCGTCCCTACCATTAGCGGCCACGCCTACTGCTTCTATATCCCCGGTAAGAGCGAGCAAGGCACAAATGCCATCACGTACGATGGCATGGTCGTCAGCTACCAGTACTCTTATTTTCGCCATATCTAATGTCTTGACCTATTGGAATCTTGGCCCAAAGCGTAGTTCCTACTCCAATCTTGGACTCAATACCACTGGTGCCGCCAAGAAAGCCAATCCTCTCTCTCATACTGAATAATCCACGGCCTCGCCCACTTTCTTCCACATCGGTGATTTTGGAAACATCAAACCCTTGCCCGTCATCGCTAATAATCAGTGAGAACTCATCTGGCTGATATACCAGCACTATGGAAGCATTCTTTGCTTTAGAATGCTCGGCAATGTTGCCAATGGTCCCCTGAACAACGCGGAAAAGAGCAGCTTCTACATCAGAGGGAAACCTCTTCTCAGTCCCTTTAACCTCCATTGTTACGTTAATGTTTAAGGGCTGAAGCCTATTGTTGGCATGCTGGCGAACAGCAGCGACTAGCCCCAGCGTATCCAATACAGCAGGGTGGAGATTGGAAATTAGCCTACTTACTTCCTTATGTACCTGCACTGTTAGCGATTGGACTTTCTTCAGTCCGGCAATGAATGTCTCATCTTGATTACCAGAGTTCGCAGACATTTCCAGCAGCGCTTCAAGCTGAAGTGCTATCCCGGAAAGCGATTGACTGGTCTCATCATGTAGCTCACGGGCAATCCTCCTTCGCTCCTCTTCCTCTGCTACAAGATTCTGTCGTGCAAGTTTGCGTAATCTTTCCCGTGCTTTTCTCAGCCGCTCTTGCAGTATTGCCTGCTCGATGGCTGTGCCAAGTTGATCCCCAATCGAGTGCAAGAGATGCACGTCTTCTCTGGTGAAGCTATGTGGCACATGGCTACCAACATTGAGCACTCCCAGAACATCATCTTTCGCTCGGAGGGGAACGCTGATGAACGCCTTCAAACCCTCTAAGCTTAGTAGGTCAGTCCGAAGGGCATTTGGTTCTGAGGAAATGTCTTCCAGTAGCACCGCCCTGCCGCTTTGAGCTACCTTTCCCGCGATTCCCTCGCCAAGTTTAAGACGTAGCTCTTCAGCATATTTGTCGGATAGACCGTGATAAACACGGTAGAACAGCGTCTGACTCGGCTCATCCAGGAGCATTATTCCTCCAACGGTTCCGTTCATGATGTTAAGTACTTATCCAAGCCAATCCTGAGAATATCATCCAACTCATGCAGACCACTGATTGCCGCCGAGACTCGGCTCAAAGCCATAAGGCCGTGATAATATCTCTCAGCCTTACTGCCCCGATCAGGTAGATTTAAATCAGAACTGGATGGACTAGCAGCTTTCTTAACTCCCTTACCTTTTTTCATTGTCAGTTACTTCACCAAAGTAGCACTACATTTTCCAGAGCCAGCAAGGAAACTCCCGAGGTTTTCCACCACGAATAAATGCTATCCCTTAACCCGATAAGCCTATACAAAATCATGACCTTTTGCAACCTCTTGTGTTTGCCGATTCAGTAAAGACGTGGTTTATCTCACTATTTATATAGTAAAATGAGGGTATGGCAAAGTCCACTACCTTTAGAGCTATCGGGGGAGCTCTGATGGGAAGCGGAGCAATAGCTATACCTTTTGGCTTGGAGTTGGGTGAGCGGATAACGCCTTTTCAATCTGACTCGCCTTTTCAATCTGACTTAATAGCCATTGGTGGGATCAGTGCTTTAGCCGTCGGTATCGCTTTATTGCTGACTGGCAACCACTTTAAGCATATAGAGAATGAGGTTCTTGTCCAGAACATTCCTGCTTTATTAGCTGATATGGATATTCGCCGTGAGAAAATAATACAAAATGAGTTAGATGAAAGGATAAATAACGCTGACATAAACTTTGCCTTCAATATTTTACGGGATGTCTATGCCACTCTAGCCGGCAATAATTTTCCTGAATCACCAACTAGTCTGGAGTCATTGATAAAGTATAGCCATGAAGCTGAGGATGCCATTAAGAAAATGCAAGAGCAAATGGCAAAAAAGGGAGAGAGCGAAACAGGACTTTTAGTAGCTAGAGGTGTAAACAGGCATCTTTCCATTGATGACGCAGTGGAGAATGATAAAATCTACAAGAAACTCACGAAGAAATTAAAAACGGCTCGTGAAAATCTACCTAGCGCCGTCGCTTCCAACGCAACCAAAGCCATTGATAACTACCTCAACATCTCTAAATCTTATAAGGCTCCTGTTACTGTGATAGTGGCCCTGGTTGAGATGTTAGAGGAGAACACTTTGTTAAGAGATGAGCCGCTTGTCGCACAAATCATTGACATTTTCCAGTCGTATCGTGAGCAATGTGTGAAGCTAATGAATAACAATCTCGCAAAAGTTAATGAAGCACTGATGGAATTATGATAAATGATATACGATGCAAATACTGTAATGCTCTGGTTGTGGCCAATAAATGGACTTGATGAATTTAGATTCAGCTCAATATATTGCATAAGCTAGCCACGCTAACCCAATCAACCAAGAATATATTTAACTAAAGTCATTTACAGTGGAATATTACTAATATATAATAAAGCATCACTATTAATAAGTGGAGGAGAATCTATGAATAAAAGTCGTTTAGTATTATCCCTGTCGATTCTAAACTTGCTGGGCTTCCTTGGTACCGTCGTCGTTAATGCGCTGGCCACTACTCTCCCCATAAATAACAAAACGACCGCCTATTTATCCGACCAGTATCCAAATTTGTTTACGCCAGCGGGGCTGACTTTTGCAATCTGGGGGCTAATCTATGTATTACTTGCTATCTTCGTCGTATACCAATTAATACCCTCTGTTAGGAGAGACGCCCAGAAGATTGACTTTGTACAGAGAATCGGCCCGTTATTCCTTATTTCCTGCCTCGCCAACATCGGCTGGATATATGCGTGGCATTATGAAATCGTCCCCCTATCCGTGGTCCTGATGCTGATACTCTTTGGAAGCCTGCTAGCAATTTACTCGAGGCTGAATATTGGCAAATCGGAGGCGACGAGGGCTGAGAAATACTTTGTACATCTTCCTTTCAGTGTCTACCTTGGCTGGATTACCATAGCCACGATTGCCAATGTCACCGCTTTGCTGGTGGATATCGGCTGGAACGCATGGGGTCTTGGTGAGCAGTTCTGGGCAGTGGCCGTGATTGTCGTCGGTATCGCTATTGCATTATCCATACTCTTCACCCGGAAAGACATCTTTTATTGCCTTGTGGTTGATTGGGCAATAGCTGGCATACTGATAAAACGACTTTCAGATACAACAATGCCCGACCAAAGCGTGGTGGTCGTCACCATTGTTGGCCTGGTGCTTATTACCGGCGGAATCATAACTCAACTGGTAAGGAAAAAAGTGTATTAGCTGCAGCACCACATGGTTAATATTTATTATAGCGAAAAGGCTTACCAGTAAGAATCTGAATCTAATCCATGGGTGGCCTGTATTTTACTGAAGAGGATATGTTGTTTATTTTGACTTCGGATGGGAGTGGTGAATCAGCCTAGAACACCAGAATGAATATCGCTGGTACACAAATAGTTAATTATGAACACTGCTTATGTATCCGCAGATTTCATAATCAATCTGGTGTTTTGGTTACTGGGTTTCTTCTTTCTATTCCATATATCTTCTTGCAGAGTTTCGGCCGATAGGAATACTCATAATCCAAGTGTCTCGGTAATTATCCCAGCGCGCAACGAGGAACATACTCTACCTAACTTGCTTAATTCGCTATCAGGTCAGCTGTCTTCCGAAGATGAAGTAATTGTAGTAGATGACCATTCAGAAGACAGAACCAAAGCGGTTGCAGAAGAGAATGGAGTGAAGGTGTTGGAATCTTTACCGATACCCGAGGGATGGCTTGGCAAAACTTGGGCTTGCTATCAAGGGGTCAAGATAGCCTCCGGAGAAATCCTTATTTTCCTTGATGCAGATACGGTACTTGAAAGGAACGGCCTCAAGAACATAATAGAAACCTATGTTGCAAAGGATAGCGTGCTTTCAATTCAGCCATATCACAAGACGCGCAACCTTTATGAGCAATTATCTGCCTTCTTTAACATAATCATGATGGCTGGGAGCGGAGCATTCACGGTTTTGGGTAGGCGCATTAAGCCGAAGGTGAAAGGTGAGATACTAGAGGATTTGGCTTTTGGATCAGAGCTCCAGAAGAAAGGGGTGGAGATCCATTGTCTAGGTGGGAAGAGTACTGTTTCATTCCGTATGTACCCAAAAGGTATCAGGGAACTTATCAACGGATGGAGTAAGGGGTTTGCCATGGGAGCGGCGAAGACTTCGATTCCTTTGCTCATTCTAATTGTTGCCTGGATATCAGGTAGTATAGGTACCACTAGAAGCTTGATCGAGATAATCGTTACCACAAATAACATTCAAATAGCTCTTTATGGTAGCCTTTATATCTTGTATGTGGCTCAAATCTACTGGATGCTTGTACGAATTGGCAATTTCAAGTTCTACACCGCGCTGTTGTACCCCATACCCATGGCATTCTTCGTTGTGGTTTTCACCTACTCATTTGTTCGTATCTTTCTAGTTAATAATGCTGCTTCATCTACCTACACTGCCAACAATTCTGCTTGATATTGCTGTCTGGACGATAATTCATGTGGGTGTATCTTACTTGATAACACATATCCCACTCAGTTTATTCGATACTGGGTTCTGGCTGTACAAACAAAAGAAATGGGAGAAAGACGGCAAGATTTACGTAAGAATATTCAGATTGAAGAAATGGAAGAAAAGGTTACCGGATGGCGCTGCCTTGTTCAAAAAAGGATTCAAGAAAAAACACCTTAAGGGACTTGATGATGTTTACCTTGATAATTTTATCAGAGAAACATGCCGTGCTGAGCTTGCTCACTGGATAATGTTTTTATTCAGCGCGGTGTTCTTTATCTGGAATCCCTGGTGGGTCGGCATCGTGATGATAGTATACGCAATACTGGTAAACGTGCCCTGTATCATAATTCAACGTTACAACAGAATAAGATTAAAAAGAGTCTATTCTAAGCTAACGACCTTGCCTGTTTGAATTGCCTGCTGGCTAGTATTACCTAATCTCACCAAACATTGCAGCCATCGCACTAAAATGACAAGGGGCAACCACAAGACACAAAGTGCGTAACAGGTAAGTTTTTCCAAAAACCGCCTGAAGGTTTCTCGTTTATCAGCCTGCTATTACAGGTTGGTATGAGATCCGGAGCCAGCCCCTATTACTTAATTGACTGACTTCCTACCAATCCAACGAAAATACCGAAGGAACGAAAAAACGCTTGACAGTGTGCGGAGGCATGATAGTATAAACTAAGATTCTGGTGCAACTAAATTCATAATAGTGCATTGCACTAATGAGGTACGCTTAGTTTTTTCTATGGGATGATATGGATTTAAGCGAAGAAAAGGAGCTCGTAAGACAGGCACAAAAAGCCCCCGATGCTTTCGCTAAACTTTACGACCAGTATTATCCCAAAATCTTTGGCTATGTCCTGAGGCGGACTGCCAATCTTGAAGTTACCCAGGATATTACTTCAGAGACATTTTTTAATGCCTTGAGGAAGCTCTGGCAATTTCGCTGGCGCAATATCTCTTTTTCCTCGTGGCTGTATAAAATCGCCACCAACGAGATTAACCAGTATTTTAGAACAGCCGAATATAAAAAATCCCTATCACTGGAAGAATTACAGGAACAGGGGTTTGAACCCATATCACTCCATAACCCCGAAAGCGAACTAATAGAAGCGCAGGAACAACTAAAACAATATCAGGACTTTCTGGAAATTCAGGGAAAAATCGCTCGGCTCCCCGCCAAATACCAGGAGGTCATTGCTCTCAGATTTTTTGAGCAAAAACAGATTAAAGAAATCGCTGAAATCCTGGGGAAAAAAGAGGGAACGGTAAAGTCCCTGCTTCACCGGGCAGTGGATAAACTAAGAGAAGCAGATTAAACCACCCCACGAAAATCCTGCGACTTTCTGGGTTAAACAATGCAACCTTTTTCAGCCTTATGCATTAACAGTAATAGAAGGAGGCAAAGTTTATGAAACACGAGGACTTAATCAAGAAACTGGAAAGCCTTAAAACTCCGGAAATCGAGCTTCCCGGCCATAGACAAGCGTTAAAAATGGTTTTGCTCAGCTCCGAGCGTTTTAAGAGGAGAACTATTATGGATTGGGCAAAAGTATTAGCCCCCGTCACCGCTGCTCTGCTTCTAATAGCGGCTATTGGACTTTTTGCGGTGATTAAACCCGAGTCTTTTGTACCTCTGGGAGAGAACCAAATCAGCAAGTTTACTTCTTATGAGGCATTGGAACAATTTGTAGAGACGAACACACAAGACAAGGCATTCTTCAGGCTGGACGTTTTCCCCGCGCCAGTGCCAGAGAGTGGAGAAGATGCCAACTTTGCCCCCGCTGCCCCGGATTACTCTGCCACCAATATCCAGGTTGCTGGGGTGGACGAGGCAGATATCGTCAAGACCGACGGAGAGTACATATACTTCGCTTCGGGGAACAAGACTATCATCGTGAAGGCATATCCTCCTCAACAAGCTCAAGTTTTATCCGAAATCGAGCTAGAGGGAACAGTTACAGGAATATTCATCAATGGAGAAAGGCTGGTCGTGTTTGAAGGTGGAATGTCTTATTATCCTCTTTATTATGAGTATGACCTTCGGCTGGGCGTAGTAGAAGAAAGTTACATACCCTACATACCACCCAGGACATATATCAAAGTATATGATATCTCAGACAGGGAAAACCCCCGGTTGCAAAGGGAGCTTTCTGCCGACGGTCAATACGTCAGTTCTAGGATGATAGGCAATTATACTTATGTGGTGATAAATGAGCCTGTGTATGAACAAGACGATGAACTTAACCTTCCCAGGATTTATTTTGGCGGCAACGAGAAGGAAATACCTGCCACAGATATCTACTATTCCGATGTCTATGAAACAATCCTGCTTGGAGCCAGCAGCAACCTCTATGTTTCTCTGAATAATATTTACCTGACCTTCCCGGTCTGGGGAAGAGATATGGGGGATTTCGGAAAAACCTCTATCCACCGGATTCATATAGAAGGTGACGAAATCGAGTATGTCGCCAGTGGCGAGGTCCCTGGTATGGTGCTGAATCAGTTCTCCATGGACGAGTACGATGGCTACTTCAGGGTGGCAACCACAACCCACGAAAGAACATCCCATAATAATGTATACGTTCTGAATATGGCCCTCAACATTACCGGCTCGCTAGAAAACCTCGCTCCCGGGGAAACCATCTATTCCGCCAGGTTTATGGGTGAAAGAGGCTATCTGGTAACCTTCAAGAAAGTTGACCCGCTATTCGTGATAGATTTGAAGGACCCCTATAACCCTGAAGAGCTCGGGTACTTAAAGGTAACTGGCTATTCAGACTACCTGCACCCCTACGACGAAAACCACCTTATAGGGATAGGTAAGGAAACAACAGATGAGGGGGAATTTGCCTGGTATCAAGGAGTCAAGATATCGCTCTTTGATGTCAGCAATGTCAGCAACCCGGTGGAGATAGACAAGGAAATAATAGGTCACAGGGGCACCGATTCGCCGGTTTTGTGGGACCACAAAGCATTTCTATTCGATAAGCCCAGGAACCTGCTGGTGATACCTGTTCTGGTCGCGGAGGTAGATGAGTCGGAGTATCCTGAAGGAGTTCCTTCGTGGGCTTACGGCGAGCCTGTCTGGCAGGGAGCTTACGTATTCCATGTATCCCCGGATGTAGGTCTCAACCTAACAGGTAGAATCACCCATATTGAGAATCTCGCTGACCTGGAGCAAGATTATCACTACTTTTACTCTTCCTTCTCGGTGGAGAGGTCCCTTTACATAGACGATGTTCTCTACACTATCTCAGACGCCAAGATAAAGATGAACAACCTAGAAAATCTGGATTACATCAATGAGGTACAGCTTCCGTCCTGAACTTGGAGGTGAAAGGCTTCCGAAATGGCAAAATTTGAACTCTGAAGAGCAAAATTAAACAGTTTAAACATTTATAGGAGGTGAATGAGATGAATAAAGGATTGATAGCCGTATTAGTCTTAGCATTGGTAATACCGCTGATAGCCTCTATTCAGATGGCTCAGCCGGCAGCAGGCGAGGTGCTCAAATCAGATAAAGAGCGGATAACTTCACCGGATGTCAGCACGAGTGAGCAAGTATCGCTGGTTGAAGGAAACAGCGCCTTCGCCTTTGAGCTTTATCAGGCGCTTAAAGAGAAGGAGGGTAATCTTTTCTACTCTCCCTACAGCATCTCACTGGCGCTGGCGATGACATACGCCGGAGCACGCGGCGAAACCGCTCAGCAGATGGCCGATACACTTCAATTCCTTCTTGACCAGGATAAGCTGCACCCGGCGTTTAACTGGCTTGATGCAGAACTTGCCAGCAGGGGTGAAGGTGCCGAAGGCAAGGACGGGGAAGGATTCAGGCTGAACATTGTTAACGCCATCTGGGGACAAAAGGATTATGAGTTCTTGCCTGACTTCCTCGATGTCCTGGCCGAGAACTACGGTGCCGGGCTGAGAATACTGGATTTCATAACGGAGACGGAAAAGTCCCGCGTCACCATAAACAAGTGGGTCAGTGACCAGACAGAAGGTCGCATCGAAGACCTTATCCCGCAAGGCGCAATTGATGCACTGACCCGCCTTGTGCTAACCAATGCTATCTACTTCAATGCAGCCTGGGAGCACCCTTTCAATGAGGACATAACAGCAGATGGCCCGTTCTATCTTCTTGACGGCGGGCAGGTCACTGTGCCGATGATGAAGCAGACAGAGTCCTTCGGCTACACCGAGGGGGAAGGATACCAGGCAATTGAGCTGCCATATGATGGCGGTGAACTCTCCATGGTTATCCTCCTGCCTGAAGCTGGCAATTTCGAGGCTTTTGAAGAAGGACTTCAGGCTCAGCAGGCCTGTGACATCATAAGCAGTCTGCAAGCTACCCAGATCGGCCTGAACATGCCCAAGTTTGAATTCGACTCAGAATTCAACCTGAAGGAT
>SMTZ1_10008834_pt1 | contig 10056 bp, 8 predicted proteins | sample DeeMarSWOR136_30_FD_25667 | JGI IMG/M metagenome (IMG submission 25667)
CACCCGTGACGATGAAGTCCTCGGTTCCCTGGAAGGTGATGTCGCCTTCGGTGGCGTTCGTCGTGATCGTGTTGCCGCCGACGTACGCGTTCTGGAGGGTGACGGTCCCTCCGGTAGCGATCTGAGTCCACGTGGTGCCCGAGCCGTTGCTCGTGTTCAGGTAGAGCTCGGCGCTCCCCGCCGTGTCTCGGAAAAACAGCGACCCCGCAAGACCCGTAACCGACCCAGACGGATCATTGTCGCCAACGAACATCTGGATCTTGTCACCGTTCGCGCCGGTCGTCTCCAGACTGAAAACGGCCTCATCCTCATCATTCGGTCCAGTAACGTCAACCGATCCTGCGGCTCCGGCACCATCGCCATCACCGGGAGTTAGGATAATTGAGGCTCCAGCCGCACCACCTGCGGTTGAGGATCCTGCCGTCACTGTAATATCATTGCCGCTCGCATCGGCCACACTGGCCGTGTTGAGCACCATCGTTGTTCCGGCATCCAGATCAAGCTCGTCGGCCGCAGAGACATCCACATCTCCACTCGTTGTCGTGGAGAGTGTGAGCCCCGCACCATCGACCGTGAAGTTTGAAGCAACATCAGCATCGAAACTGATGGCGTCCGTCGTGTCGAAATCAACCGTAACTCCGCCAGTAACGATGAAATCCTCAGTTCCTTGGAACGTGATGTTGCCTTCAGTAGCGTTGGTCGTAATTGTGTTGCCGCCGACGTAGGCGTTCTGCAACGTGACTGTCCCGCCCGTCGCGATCTGCGTCCACGTAGTACCCGAACCGTTTGACGTATTCAGGTAAAGCTCTGCGGAACCGCCCGTGTCCCGGAAGAAGAGGGATCCCGCGAGTCCGGTGATAGCCCCGCTCGGATCCGAGTCACCGACGAACATCTGGATCTTGTCGCCGTTCGTCCCCGTCGTCTCGAGCGTAAGGATCGCCTCGTCCTCGTCGTTCGGACCCGTCGCGTCGACTGAACCCGCGACCCCATCCACGTTTCCGTCGCCTGGAGTGAGGATGATGGAGGCCCCGTTCGCACCCCCCGCAGTAGAGGATCCGGCCGTGAACGTGATGTCGTTGCCCGAAGCGTCCGCAGCATTGGCCGTATTCCCAACCAGCGTCGTCCCGGCATCGAGATCGAGTTCGCCGGCCGCGGACACATCCACATCGCCGGAACCCGTGGTACTCAGCACGAGCCCGGCCCCGGCGACCGTGAAATTAGACGCCTTACTCGCGTCTAGGGAAATCGCCTCGGTCCCCGAGAAGTCGATATCCCCATCCGTGGCGTTCGTGACGATCGTGTTGCCGACTTGGTACGCGGCCTGGAGACTGTTGCCAGCACCCGTGGTGAGCTGTGTCCAGGTCGTCCCCGACCCAGCCGACGTGTTCAAGTAAAGCTCACTGCCTGTTCCGGTGTCTCGGAAAAACAATGATCCCGCGAGTCCCGTGACCAATCCGCCCGGTGCGCTGTCACCGACGAACATCTGGATCTTGTCGCCGTTCGTTCCCGTCGTCTCGAGCGTGAAGATCGCCTCGTCCTCATCATTCGGACCCGTCACGTCGACCGACCCCGCCACACCGGTCGTATCACCGTCACCTGGAGTGAGGATGATCGAAGCGCCCGCGTTCGCGCCCCCAGTCGAGGAGCCCGCGGTGAAGGTGATGTCATGTCCGGAAGCGTCGGTTGCGTTGGCCGTGTTCCCAACCAAGGTGGTGCCCGCGTCGAGGTCGAGCTCCTGGATCGCACTGATGTTGATGTCCCCCGTCGTCGTCGTCGCCAGATTCAGATCCCCGGAGTCGGCGCCGATATTCGAGGTGGCAGTGCCGTCGATCGAAAACCCGTTTGTCCCGGTCATCAGGACATCGAACACGGTTCCGTCGAAGTCGAACTGCGTGTCAATATCGACGCCGCCTGTGGCCGTGACCAGAAGTTGCTCCGTGCCGGCGATGATCACGTCGCCGTACGTGCCGCTCGTCGTGATCTGGTTGCCCTGCTCGTACGCCTCCTGGAGGTCGACGACACCCTGAGCGGTGATCGTGCTGTACGAGATTCCGGTCGTAGTGTTGACAGTCGCCGTTTGCCAACTACCGGTCGAGGTTCCTTCGAGAACGTTCACGTTCACGATGCGGATATCACCACCAGCCGTCGCGTCGGTCGTGAAGTCATTGGCCACCCAAGGAACCGTCGTGCCTACGACGCCGACGCCTCTGACGGCCAACGTGTTACCGATGTGGCTCTGGACCTCGAAGATCCCATCGTTGCCCTGATCGTTGGCTCCAGCGACCTGGATGATGTCGCCAGCCGAGAACGTACCCGAACCCGTGGTGACGACCGTGGGGTTGGTCACCCCAGGGTTGCCGGCCGTGAAGCCCCCAGCCGCGACCGCATCGGCCGTCGCCGTCGGCAGCACATTGATGACGATCCCGCCCGTCTGTGGGACCGCCGCTGTCGTGTAATCCGCGTTCAGGTACAGATGGTTGTCACGGATGTTGACCTGTTCGCTGTGGATCGTCGTCGTAGTCCCGTTGACGGTCAGATCCCCGTCGACCAGCATGTTCGCGCCCGAGATAAGTTGCACGTCGGTGGATAGCTGGACGATATCGGGCGTCCCCCCTGTCTCGACGGTACGGATTAGTCCCGTCGTCAGGTCGAGGAGAGTGAGGTTGTCGGTCTGGTTTCCGCTCATAGCACACCTCTAGGTTCGGAACGCGATGAACTGCGGACGGAAGACGACGGTTGGGGTGAGCGTCACCCCATTCGCGCCGCGCAGCGTTCCGATCGTGAAAAGTGTGTTCCCATTTGACGTGGGCGGCGTCATGGTCGCCTGCCCCGAGGTGGAGTCCAGAAAGACGATGCGTCCGTTCAACGCCGCCCCCGGAACCACACCGAACCGAGTATTCGGACTCGATCCGGACTTCGTAAAAACTTCGACAGTCGCGCCACTCAAAACGGCCTGTTTGGAAACTCCGATCACTTCCCAAATGGCCGAGGCAATAGAGGAATTCGCGCGAATGACATTTCCAGCAGAATTGAGCGTGAGCACATCTCCGACCTGGAGTGCTTCCCCGGCCGTGAAAACCTCAATCGCAGTGAGATCGTTGACGATGATTTCCTGAATAGCGTTCTGGACATTGGTCGCCGTGATCGTCGTCGTCAGCGAGTTGTCATAGGAAATGTCGGAACCCCGACGGCTGGCCGAGATGTGCCAATTCGCCGTTGAGGCGTCTCCGATCAGAAGAAGAGCTTCGTTCTGTTGATCGAGTACCTGTGTAATCTGACCATCAATCGTCTCAGCACCCGAACGCCGTACCGTGACGGCATTAGCGCTCGAGTCAATCTTCATCACGAGCACATCGTTACCCAGACGACTCGTGGTCAATGGAAGGTCCACGAAGATCGGACCCGTAGAGGCATCGACCAAAACGTTGTATTCAGTCCCAACGGTGTAGGGTCCGGACGTAACGATAACCGTCGGACCTGTCGGATCAGCCACGTACCCGAGCTGCCCCATAAAGTAGTCAAGCTCGGGCGACCGTGTGTTGTCGACGAGTGTGACCTCCTCGAACGGTGCTCGAAAGAGTGCCGTTCGAGTCGCACCAGCACCGGCCTCGACGAGATTGTCGAGATCACTCGACGAAACCCCAATCCAGCGATAACGGAAAGTACTCATGCGGCCACCTCCACGGTGGCTTCAGGTACGATGGACGTTCCTCCAGCGAGCGCTACTTTTGTGACTTCGATATCGACTCGATCACCAGCCGCGACAACCACCGAATTGACTACATCCTGCGCGTTGGCACCGGTAGTTGCCAACCCGACCGAAAGAGCCGTTCCGACACCATTAATCCGAACCGTGTAAGTGACAATCGCCCCGGTTCCTCCTGGATTGTTGTGACGGATGTAGAGGTTCCTGAGCGTTCCGGCTCGAGGAACCCGAAGTTGAACGACACCCGTAACTAGCGGGGCAAGGCGCTGCTCGAAACCGGGATCCAAATATCTCGTTGCCGTGCTATTGCCGACATTCTCATTTCCCCACTGAAGGATGGACGTGTCTCCACTCGCCGTGGCGAGAGCATCATCGATTCCCTTGAGATGGGACGTGAGCTCCTCGACGCTCGTTGTCCAAGGTCCGACGATCGTCCGGACGTAATTCACCGGCACGAAATCGATATCGAGCTTGTCGCCATCGATCTCATCGGCCCCAAGATGGATATGTGTCGGAGCATGGAACGCTGGAGTCGGGTTCCCGAAACTTAGGATCCCAAGGCCGTTCGTGATAAGGGCCTGTCCAGCAAGACCGTCAGCTCCAGGCCACGTCAGGCCATCGAGGATGATGTTGTCCCCCGGCGCTGCTCCGGGAGTCAGCGTGAGATCCGTCTGACCGACGATACTGTCGCCCGTGCTGATCAGAATGTTCGTGCCACCGGTCGCATTCCCGCTAGCGAGAATCTCGGCCAGCGTCGCATCCACGTTGAGCGTGACAGGGTTGTTAGCGCCGCCGTCTACGATGGAGATTCCAGTGCCCGCTGTCAGGACGCGCTCTTGCGTCAACGTCGCATTGAGCGACATCGTCACATACGTAGCGTTGTCAGGAGCTCCTCCACCGCCCCCCGCGTTCGGAAAAAGTTGTCCGCCGATGTAGCCGTAAACATCGGAACCCAGACCACCGGTATCTCCACCACTGTTGAACTGGGCAACAACCCGGCCACCCCCACACTCGGAACTCAAACAGAGGTTGACTCCCGAAAGAGTCGCCGCTGCAATATCCGCTCCCTCAGATGGAACGACAACGAGATAGCTTCCAGCCTGTGGGCCGGCTAACCCCTCACTCGGCGAAACCTCCTCGATGATGTATTCACCATCGAGGTTACGAAACACCCCAGTGAACCCGGTGATTGTGACCGGCTCACCTCGGAGGAAGCCAACCGAGTCTAGGTTGGTCGGGATGACATTGTCCGGGATGACGAGCCTGAGCTCGTTGGCAACACGCTCAACGTTCAGAACAGCCGGTCGCAGAGCCTGGCCCGTGCCGGCCGGGCCACCACAGTTGCCTGCCTCCCGAAGCTGGAGGATGATCTCTGCTGTGATCTCGCCGTTCGCAACATGCTTACAAATTGCACCTTCGTGATAGGACACAAAGGTCCGGGTAGACATCGGGATGTCCACGAAGCCGCCCGGAGGAACAGGAACTGCTCGCGTCCGGTTTTTTTGGATCGTGATCTCATCAAGGTCATAGAGGGTCACCGACGCGGTATTAGGGCGCCCATTGGCATAGACCCCGGTGTGTGTACACCGGACGATCAGAACGGCGACGATGTTGCTCTGGGCCACGGCGTAAGCTCGGAAACGAGATGCACGAATCCCTACCTACGCCCCTCTATCGAGCGAAAACCGATACAACAGAGGGTTGCGGCCTAAGCGCCTTAGAGCGCTCTTCGAAGCATCTCGATTTTCACGTACCTCACACGAAACTCCGGGGCGACAAAACCCCACGACCAACGTTCGGGCCAAACGAGGACCGCACACCAAACCCAAATTTGGGCTGCTGCAATCCACGGATGAACTTCACGGTCCGAGCCTTGGCCTCGGCAGCCTTATCAAGTTGCCCTTCAGCATTCTGTTTCAGGCTCTCGTACTTACTAGACTTCTCGAGGCTGAGACTGATGCCCCCAATCGAGTAGTCGAACTCATCATGCACCCAGTTGATAGCGAGCGCGAAGAGAGCATGCACAGCCGCACCCCAGAGGATGAAGGTGCGCCACGCAGGTTTACGCGAGCAGAGATCGTTCAACGTACGCAGGCTCTCTGTCTCCGGTGGTAACGAGTTGAACCAGTCCAAGGACATCTGAAGGTAGACCAAGAACTCGTGGTCCTCCCAGACGTACCCGAAAACCCGGTTATACCTCTTGACCACACCCTCCTGCTCTGGTGGCCGGAAATGGTAATTCCGATCCGGGTTGTTATCCCGGAGCATAATCCGAAGCTTATCGATGAGATCCTTCTCGCAGCTCGAGTAGAGCCGTTGACCATCATCACAGGACTCCGGGTCACTGACCCCAAACTCTTGGACAACCGTCTGCTCCTCATCCGTGAGGGACTTTCGGAAGGTCCATCTGATCCTGTAGGTCCCAGGCGAAGCACCAGGAGGCACCATGATGGCGGCGTAGTATTCCCCGACGGAAGGGTTCTGCGGGACACGCTCAGCGGGACCAATCAGAACCTCTACGCCGGGTGGTCCTGAGCTCTGATCCACGAAGAACAGTGCGAAAGTGATTTCGGCAGCATCACAAGGGACACCGAGCTCATCGACGAGGAAGATTTTGAGATCGTTCCGGCCGAGCTCCTGACCCACATTGAAGCATACCGGCACGCCTTACAACCTCACATCGCCAAGATCAAAGATCGCGGAAGGATCCACTTCGACTTTCGGTCCCTCCTCGGTGTCGTTGAGAACGACCTCTCCCTCTGCCTTCGAGGGTTCAGTCTCGACCTTCACCTTGACTTCGACCTCTTGCTTTTCATCCGCCTCTGGCTTCTTTTCCTCGCCGTCCTCGAGTTTGGCCTTCATGCCACGAAACCACTCGTCCATCACGATCATCAGATCGGCAAGGAATTGCTGATCGGATTGGTCGATTCCCTTGTAGCTGATGAGCCGTGTGTAGATCTCGTTTTTGTAGGAAAACGCCGCTTCGATAGATCGTTTTGTCGAAGAGCACAGGTCCTCGGCGCTCTCCACCGACATGACGCTTTCCTCGATTTGGGGCAGGATCTCCTGCTTGATGGCCTGCCGAGCCATCGGGGAAACAGCGGTCAAGCCCTGCTTTTCACGTTCCGAAGCAACATGCTGCTGGACTTCGTCGTTTCCCTGAATGAGCTGCTCCAGGCGCATCCAACTATTCCCTGTCCTCGTGAGTGAGTGCCTTCATCACCTTGATCTCATCTGCGTAGGTGAGTGCAGCCACTTTACTCGTCCGATTGTAGTACTGATCGCGAAGCTCACGCAGGTTGAGGCCATCCCCCTCTTCGAAGAGGAAGTACACTCGGCCTCCATCCCGTTCTGTGCCTGAGAGCTTCACTCCTGCGACCTTGAGGTAGGCGGCGTAATACAGGTCCGAAGTCCTGTAACCGTTCTTTTTTTGCTCCGTCATGTCCCATCTCCGTTTGATTGAATCTGACCATCCCCGAAGGGAGGAGAAAGGGGCGCCGACCGTCCCGACCGGCGCCCCAGTGACCGCTACGGCACGACCAAGTTCCCGGTGGCGGAGTATGTGGTGATCGCCGCCCCCGCGGCCCCGTCGTACTCGAAATTCGCGCTCTCCATGAGCGAGATGTTTCCGTTCCAGCTCGAGCACAGGAAATGACCCGTGTCGTAGAGCTGCTTGTAGACGCCCGGCACGAATGCCCCGGAGCGCGCGGCAAAGTTACCCGCGCCGTCTGAAAGCGCCGTACCGCTGTCGATCTGATAGCCCGCGCCCGCCATGACGCTCAGCAGCTCCGTGAGGACGCCCGTCGAGCCACCCCCGGCCAGGGAGGTGCCGGCGACGACGCCCGCCAAGACGGCGTCCACGGCCGCTATGTTCAACACGGTTCCCGCCTGGGCGATGGCGGACAAACCTGCGGCGGCCGTGTCGGCCTGGGCTCCCGTGAACGGGGGGCTGCCGGCACCGGCGGTGGTGTCGATGTTGCCGATCAGGTACGCCCCGACCCCAGTCAGATTCGCCGTCGCGGCGACCGGTGGACCCGCGGCCACACCGCCCGCGATGGGCAACATCGGGATATTGTGGATGTACCCCGTCTGACCGAGACCCGGCGGGTAGATGTAGTTCTTGCTGGACGTGTTCGGCCAGAGATCCACCACCTGGAGAACCCCGTCGGGGATGTCGGTCCGGCGCATGATCAAAAAGACTTCAGCCATTGTCCTGGTCTCCTTACGGGGTGTAGAGAGTTCCGTCGTCGTTGTAGACGACTACGGCCTCGCCGTTGGGGTTCCCGGCCGTGCCGTTGTAGACGAATCCCTGGTCTCTGAATCCAGCGAGTTCGCCCACGACGAACGAGAGCGGGAGACCGTCATTGTCGAACAGGTCTCGGTAGCTTCCGGGTACGAAACGTGGCCCGTTGGCCGAACCCACCGGCGGCTGCACGTCGAACGTCGAACCGTCCGAGTCGATCTGCACGTCCTTCGGAACGACGTACCGGCGCCCCGCCAGGATGTCCAGAACCTCGGGCAGTTGGGCCGCCGTGATCGCGCCGGCCACCATCGCGCCGTTGATCGCCGCGAGGTTGAGGACGCCCGCCGCCGCGGTGAGGTCACCGAAAGCGTAGAGAGCCAGGATCGCTGCCGAGCTCGTGTTGATCTCCGCGGCCGTGAGCGAGTCGGCATCTGCGCCGCCCGCGAGGAACCCCGGCAGGGCCGAAGGCACCAGCACGATCTCGCCGGGAGGGGGTGGCGGTCCCGCCACCGAGAGGTCGCTGAAATCGATGGTGTTGCCGACAGTTCCGACCGCGTCCGCCTGAACCAGAACATCGCCCGGCACCGGAACGTCCGGGGTAGCAGTGACGAGACCCACGAGACCGTTGATCGGATCGTTGATCCGACCGGCGATGTCCCAAGCCATACCGCCGGGTCCGGGCACGATGGGAAGTGTGTCATCGAACAGTCCCGGAGGACCCCCTGGAGGAGGCGGAAGAGGGATTCCAGAGGCTGCGAACGCCACACCCCCAACCGTGAAGTAGCCGGGCGGTCCGGGCGCAGTCGGGGGAAGCGTCGGAGTTATGACACCCTGAGCCTGAGCGCCCGTCCCGTCGTTCACGTTGGTGCCAAGCCACGCCCCGAGCCCTCGCGCCTGACGAAGGAACAGGATCGGAGTACCACCACCACCCGGCTGGTACAGGGCGACAGTGTCGTTCTGGACGGCGTTGACGTAACCGGTTTGACCGGGCACATCCAACGTATAGTTTCGCTGCGACGTGTTGGGATCGAGATCGTCGATCTGGAGAGTCCCGTCAGGGATGTCGTTCCGCTTCATGATGATGTACGGCATCTTCAGACCTCCTTACAGGACCGTGCCAGTATTGCTGAGAACAAGGATGGCGGGACCCACCGCTCCGTTGTACTCGAAGGTTGCCTGTTTGTAGTTGAACAGGTCCCCCGCGCCGTTCGACACGTTGAAGGCGCCGGTCTGTCGCACGAACTTGACACTAGGCGTCGTGGCAAAGGTCCCGAGCCGCGTCGTGTTGAACAGGTTGCCCGCGTCCTCGACCTCGCTGCCCGCCGGAAGATCGTACTGGGCACCCGACAGGAGGCTGAGAAGCTCCACCAGGAGACCGGTCGAGTTGCCGGCAGTGAGCCCCGTACCTGCACCCGCGCCCGCAGCCACCAACTCGGCATCCACGTCCGCAGTTTGGATGGTGGCTCCTACCTGCGCCCGGACGATGATCGCCGCCGAGGCCGCGTTGGCGACCGCCGCGGTGATGGCCGTGGTCGCGCTGTCCTCGACGTTGTCGATCAAGTAGGCCGCGAGACCCGACGCATCACGCAAAGTGAGGATGGGACCTGCGCCTACCGTGAGGACAGTATCGTTGACAGGAATGTTTCGGACGTACCCACTCTGGCCCGGAGGATCGAGCGTGTAGTTCCGCTGCGAATCGTTCGGCTTGAGATCGTCGACCTGCAAGACCCCATTGGGGATATCGGTCCGCCGCATGATGATGAATGGCATCGTGAAACTCCTCCGCTGCCGGATAGAAGTAGAGAGAGACTCCCTCTGTATTGAAGGGAGGTTATAGGCGGATAACCGATAGCGCGCCCTTAGCGCAGCCCGGTAACGGTGGAAATCAGAAGCGAGAAATTCGGGTTCCCGCCGGTCGAGCAGAGGACCAATTCGTCTTTCATTCCGCTGGCATGTGAGATCGTCGTCAAAGGATCGACTTGCATCAGCGGTTGTTCAAGTGATGCGGCGAAGAACAACGGGGCCGCCACATCATGATTGCTGATCACGATGGCATCTGCGAAGGCTGGAACACCAAAAACCATAGCCTGAGGCGGTGCCGGAAGTC
>SMTZ1_10017846_pt1 | contig 10056 bp, 7 predicted proteins | sample DeeMarSWOR136_30_FD_25667 | JGI IMG/M metagenome (IMG submission 25667)
CTCGGCGTTAGCTGCCCTATACTTCCATATCAGCGAGCCGTTATCACGCGAGAGACAATAGACATATCCATCGTCAGAACCGACGTACACTTTGTTGCCCGAGATAGAAGGAGCCAGTCGAACAGGCCCTTCCGTAAAAAACGTCCAGCGTTCTCGGCCGGTCTGCGCGTCCAGCGCATAAACTTTGTCATCCGCCGATGAGCCAAAGAATACCATATCACCGGTCCCAACGACGTGGAATGCTCTGTCATATGTTACTGTTGCCCTCAGGTTATAGTGGTGGTGCCAGAAATCCTGCTTTGCAGGGAGCGGCCATGCAGGCTGTGGCCAATGTGCTGCTTTAAACACCCAGGATTCGCTCAGGGGCAGCTCCAATTGCTCAGAAGTAACACCACTTCTGTGGTTGTCATGCATAAAGGTAGGCCAATCATCGGCTTTGGCGGCTCCGGGATTAAAAAGAATTGCAATGTAAAGGATAAATAAAGAAACATACTTGTACATTCGATACTCCTCATTTGGGTTCCCGCCTTGCGGGGGCCCATGACACTTGAAAAACGTGACATAGCTTAATTTGCTATAGGATAACAAATCAGAATTGAACATGCCAGTATATTGCTTTCTGCTCACCATGCTTTTCAGACAAGGTTATTTTGTGAGCAGATCCACCATCAGATTCCAGAAGCGTTTCTCATCTATCGCCAGGAGGATGCGGGCCTTTTGAGTACCTGCGGGTCCTTGTTTGTGATAGCCGAGGCTTCGACCATAGTCCAGGTTATAATCTGAATTGACATCAACCCAGCGAGTTTCTTCTTCGACAATTAACGCCGGCTCGATGACAACCGCAGCGGCAATGGTATCCCAAACCAATCGGGTATAGTCAGGATTCTTTTCAAATTCCGGCCCATACTTTTCCTTAAACATCTTTGCAATTGGCGTCTCTACAGCAGTGATACGCTCAAAGACTTTCTTGTTGAAACGATATTTCTCACAGACATCTAATCCTACAATGAGTTGCTCGGCAAAGGGAGCCCGAACAGCCATTTTGGCCGCCTCTGGATCAAACCACCAATTGAATTCGGCTGACGGAGTCGTATTGCCCGGAGTATCAAACGCTCCACCCATGTACACAACTCTCTTTATGAGGGGAATAATCTCCGGAGCTATTCTTATGGCGATTGCCAGGTTCGTACATGGACCTATTGGCATAACGGTAACTTCTCCCGGATTGGCCTTGATAGTATCAATCAGAAAGTCCACTGCGTGCTTATCCACAGGCTTTATTATTGGGTCGCTTCCGAATTCGGCGCGATACACCTCAAGATATGATGATGGTTCAGTCCTGCTAAAACAGCCTATATAGCTTGAGCTATAACCAAACATCTTCCGCTCAATTTCCAAGGTTTCATATCGTCCTGCTCGAAGTGGATAACGTATCCCCGAGGCTACCGGAATGTCCCTGCGATTAAGCAACTCAAGCTGGCGAAGAGCATATGCGGTTCCCTCTGAAACCCAGGTGTTCCCAGGGACTATCGTCACGCCGAGCAGCTCTATGTCCGGATGCCTTGCGAGCATCATCATCGCCACACCATCGTCATACAAGAGGACCATATCAGTATCGAGAATGACCTTCTCTTTAGCTCCGGCGACAGAGCACAGAGCTACAAGCAGCAGTGCTGCTCCAACAAGCACAATACTCAGTTGTCTCATTATAAACATGGTCTTGTCTCTCCTGTGAATCCTGAATCCAAGAGGTTCGGGAACATACATGAACAGAGATTTCCCATTTACACCACTTAGCCTTCGCGTTGCTCAAGGACAGGTTTATTAATAATAGCATAACACGATTTGTCATTCTGAGCGGAACGAAGTGGAGCGAAAAATCTCATGCCCCCATAGTGCGATTATTCTTCGCTAAGGCCAGATGCTTCGCTCAGCATGACAGCTTGAAACCGGTCAGTTTGAGTATGTTACCAAATAATCTTAAAATTGCAACTGCAGCCCTTTTTTCATTACCTAAGCCCACATAAGCCGACAATAATCCCTCGGAGACCATTTAACCGACGAACTTGTTCTTGGGGTATCACTACAGGAATCGCCCCTTAAATCCGCTGAGAAAGCCCCTTGTAATGTTTTTGTGCAGCACACGGGTCTTGAGTTAGTTAGCTCGATGGTAAAATTGTGGAACAAGCGTTACATGCAGAAAAATCGTTAAATGCGGAAATATCGTTACATTTGGCATCAACGGAGGCACTTAACTATAGTCTTTACTGATTAGTTTTCCAAGGAGGGAAGCAGTATAGTGTATTGAATATACACTATCACTTAAGCCTCTGCTTTGTTTTTTCTTTTCGCTACTTACTTTTTCTCTAAAACCGGACAGAAGATTTTTATCAGGACCGTGGACAGACTCTTTCTGTATAACCCTGTTCGATGCAGCGCTGAACGCATGATTGACGTAACCTGACGCCATTTAAGCTCGTAGCAGATACCCATTTTATCACTTCTGGATCACTGATTAAGGCCCCACCAGGGACTTCGTATTCAAGAAAAGCAATTTCAATGTCATCCGCGTCACCGGCTGCTCTACCATATACATAAGCTCTGACTCCCATTATCACCAGGTCGATTGTTAGCCTTAAACAATTTTTGATAAAATATTGCCGCCAACACAAGAAGGATTATTGATATGGCCAAGCCAATGACATTCTTCTTATTCATATTTAAAATGGCCCAGTTCTTACGGGTTTAATTATTGACAGCTGAGCCGAATTGAACACTGAGCCCAGAGGTACATTTTTCCATACTTTGTCGGAATCACCCATGTAAATGTCTATGTTGATGCCTGTGTCTGAGACATTAATGACAGCATATCCGGGAAAATCCGCATATTCAAAGTAAGTTATGTATGGTTTCTCATCTTCAAGCAGCTTCTGCCGTTGTTCCTTTGTATCAGGCTGAAATTCAAGTTCGAGTTTAACAAGATGGCCACCATAATTCTTAACACCTTCAAGATGATCTCTCACTGATATTTCAGGTGAGCTGATAACACTGTTCATACTGAACTGAATAAAAGTGCCCCTCGAAGTTCTTCTTGCCAGAACGACGTATTTATGCAGGTGGGCGGTCAGCAGTATTACTTTATTTGCGCCCAGTATATTTAAGAATCTTTCGCGAACATCTTTTTCTTTCGCTCTTGAAAAAAGATGCCACGTGGACCTTGCATTATAAGCGATGCTTGTTCTGACTTAAAGTCTTCTCCAGCCAATCAAGACTGTTATTGTGATATGCGTCGAAAAACACAAATAAATCCGGCCCTTCCATAAAATAGAAAGATGCAGAATCTATTTGCTTTTTACATTCTTTTGATAACCATGGCAGCATAACATTGTCAAAGGCCTCCCTTGCCCCGGGGCCGGTGATATCGTGATTGCCCTTGGCGACAATAAATGTAGTCTTGGGTATATAATTACGAACACACTTTAAGGCATCCTTGAATTGAGTCTCTTGCAGTTCACGACTGCCGCAGAGTCCCTCGATAAGATCTCCACCCTGGATAATCATCTTTATTCGGCCGTTACTGGATTCTATGACAGTCTGAATCCGTCTTAGAAGACCGGGTGTATGGTTTTCCGTAATCCTGACGTAGTCCTTTATCTGTCTGATATCATTTGGCTTGTTGGCTTTCACCCACTCGAAATCATGATGACTTCTTTTGTCGAAATGCATGTCGCCAAGATATACAAATGAATATGTGGGACCAGGTTTCTTGCCCTGTGCATTAGCCGTCCCAAAAGTTAAAACGATAATTTGCACACACAGCATTACTCTAATCACCATAGTTTTTCTGCTGAAGGATTGCATCATGACCTCCCATAAATGTTAATTCTGATTTTATAATTGCTATAGAAATTTATTGATACTATCTCAAGTCAATAAGAGTATCATTACATCATCTTCAAAAATAATAGTACCTGAAACAGTATATTATTGCAACCAAAACGGCACAGACTTAACCGGATGGGATAGTAAAATTGTATCCAGACAAAATTACCACCCCCATTGTATTGAAGCCTAAAAAAAAACTTGCTTGCTTTGGGACCAGTATTGCCGTTCTTGAAATGTGATATGATATCATTTGAACGGTGACTTTTAGCTAAATTTCATCCGTCCAAAGTTGACAGGTATGAGTTGTAGCGTTATACTCTTTAGTAGTGCATTATGGAGAAAGATTTCGGGTGCTCTTATGGCCAGGACCGTGAATCGTCGGGGATTTATTAAGAGGTCTTTAGCGGCCTGGAGCCGCCTAACATTGACTTCAAATCATGAGGAACAGACGCTTTTGGCTAAGCCGACCGATGCTACTCTACGAAGTAGTGCGCTACGAAGCACGAGTCAGAAAATTGATAAACAAGCACCAGCCCGACAGCAGAGAGCTCATTTCGATATGCCGATGGGCAAGATTAGACATGTCGAGATCAGCCGTCTGATTTGCGGTGGCAATCTAATCATCGGTAGTTCCCACGATCGTGACTTGATTTACGTTGCTTCGTTAATGAGGCACTACTTCACCGACCGGAAGATCATTGAGACATGGCGGTTATGCGAGGAGTGTGGTATCAGCACGATGATAGGGCCCGTCAATAGTCCCTACGCATTCGGCGAGGACCCTACTATTCGAGTGTATAACCGTTATCGCAATGAATGGGGCGGACAGATTCAATGGATTGCCCAGACTTATCCCAAAACTGGCGACCTTACCGGCTCGATTCAAACGGCAATTGACAATGGTGCCATCGGTGCCTTTGTACATGGTGGTATCGGCGACAATTGGGTCAGGTATAACCGCATGGATCTGTTGGCCAAAGCAATTGAGTTCATCAGGAAAAACGGGCTCATTGCCGGTTGTGCGTGCCATTCCCTTGAAGTGCCGATAGCTTTGGAAAAAGCGGGTGTCGAGGTGGACTTCTATATGAAGACGCTGCACAGCGGCAACTATTGGTCGGCCACTTCAAAAGCCGAGCGTCCCGAGCGTGGGCTGCCGCCCCACGACAATATGTGGTGTACCAAGCCCGAGGAGACAATCGAGTTCATGAGAACAGTCAAAAAGCCGTGGATTGCCTTCAAAGTTTTGGCTGCCGGAGCCATCCATCCGCGAGAGGGCTTCAGATTCGCCTTTGAAAACGGTGCAGATTTTGTCAATGTGGGTATGTTTGACTTTCAGATCAGAGAAGATGCAATCATTGCGAAGGATATATTGTCGGGAAAAATAAACAGAAAGCGCGCCTGGAGAGCGTGACGAGAACCTATCATAGAGACCTGTGAAGCTAAGTGATATTTTCCGGGGTCATAGCTTACCGACATCCCCATATTCATTCGGTTATTTCTTTACCTGCGTTTGGGAACAGTTTCAAGCGGAGCTATATATCATCTTATGTAAGGCTGCCCAGAGAGACGTAGGGGATTGTCTGAGGTCCTTCGGGTAGCACACAAATAGAGGCATCTTGTCCATATTTATGCAGGAGCTCTTCGATGGTTTCTTCTACCCTTGAGCACGGTTTGAAAAAGGCATGCTCAATTTGCTCATTACTGAGATTGTGGCTGTGGAAATACACATCCGCCTTCTGACATATCAAAGCATGTACCTGCGCCTGCCACATATCCTGCCTCGTAAAATCATGCTTGCTAATTATCTTCAGCAATGACTCGGGACTCTCAGCCTCCAGCAATAGCTCGCCGTACTCTCCGTGGTCTGGGATTCCGTCCCAGCAGTCGGCAACAGCTATTATAGCTCCACCGTCCCTGACAACCTGGGCGGCTGCACTCATACCCTTAACGGACTGATACAGATTCAAGTCCAGTGGATATCCTGAATTACTGGTAACAACAATGTCGTACGGTTTTCTTACGGCAACCATTGCATTTTTCTTTACGTAGGCACAACCCTGCTCGTGCGCTTTGCGAAAGTCTCCGGTAAAGACGCCTGTTATCTTCTTTTCTTTGTTGAGCGCCACATTCAATAAAAAACTCGGCGGCGCCAGTGACGCGGCTTGTTGTATCTCTTCCCATATTGGGTTGTCGTACGTCACACCCCAGGTCGCCTTTGGGTGGTTTATGTTCTTGGCGCTGTGATTTTTGAGTACGCTCTCCAGCAGAGCCAGCCCGGGCATGACAGCTTTGCCGCCACCCGAAAAACCGGCGAATAGATGCGGCTCTATGAAACCGGTCAGAATTCGAATGTCACAATCCAGATATGCCTTATGGAGCCAGATTTCATTTCCGCTCTTGGTGGTACCAACGAACTTGTGTGAGCTGCGATCCTTGGCGTCATTCTGCATAATCCGATATCTGCTCAATACATCGTCTCCAAGCATTTGGCGAAGCTCCGCTTCCGTATTGGGCCTATGAGTGCCGGTGGCATTGAAGAGTAATATCCGCTCGTCAGGTACACTGCGAAGCTCCCGCAGCAGAATCGGCAAAATGGTCGTGTAAGGCGTAGGCCGAGTGATGTCATTGACTACAATGCCAACTGTATCCGATCGTTTGGCCAGGTCTCGCAGGGGCTTTGAGTCTATGGGTCTGAGTAAAGCGTCTTCTATTGCCGCAGCCTGGTCCGGCAGACCTTCCCTGTACTTGGGCTCCACGACATCGACGTTCAGATAGTCCGGCAGGGTAATATCCAGACCTTCCTTGCCATAATCTAACTTTATTTTCACAGCCGCAGATTCCTATTTCACGTTCTTAATCAGCGTAAGGTTTCCATCTCGTGCCGCCTCCAATATCGGCCCCATATAGTCGTCTATCATCTCAGCTTTGAGCGGCACAGGCATATTCTGGAGCTTCATCTTAAGCTGCGGATTCTTGGCGGCGGCCAGAGCACGGTCGATATGCTGCCGGCCGAATCCCTCAACTTCACTTAGGCGCGTGGGACAGCCAATCCTTTGAGCCAGCTCAAACATAGCCTCGGCCACAGCGACTCCGAGGTCCCTTCCTTTTAGAGCTTCGATATCGGCCCCTGTCAGCCCTGCTTCCTGATAGATTTTGCCGACAATGCGCAATGGCCGTTCAATGGCCGGGGCAAAAAAGACAGTGTAGTACGGATTCATAATAGCACAGGCACGACCGTGCGGCAGTATGTCCACCAGGGAGAAACTGGTCAGGTGACCTCCGTTGGTTCCGCCTATCATAATGGAATATCCACCCAGGTCTGTGGCCAGGCAGAGTGCTTCTCGCGCCTCTTTGTCCTTTGGGGTGTCAATTGCCCTCGGCAGGTAATTGACCGCCAGGCGAATACAGACGCCGGCGACTTCTTCGAGCCTGTCGTAGTAAGATTTGCCGATGGCTCCGTAAAGAACCTCCAGCGAGTGCGAGATGCCGTCGAGCGCTCCGTCGGCGGTCAGGCCCGGCGGTGTACTATACGTCACCTCGTAGTCGAAGACCCCAAGAGCAGGTACAATTGCGTCATCCACAATCAGCTTCTTCTGGCCTGTTGAAAGTTCTGTAATATTCGAGTACTTGGTCAGGTGAGCTGACGAGCTGGCAACTGTCTGAATGGCCATGTGCGTAGTCAGGGACTTGCCCCTGTCCTGCAATGCTTTGCTAACAAGCCCCGTCCCAAAATACTCATCAATCTCGCCATTGAGAGTGCGAATGACCTCAGCGGCCTTTGTAGCATCTATTGTGCTGCCGCCGCCAAAGCTGAGCACTACATCCGCCTCGGACTCCCTCAGGTGGTCGGTAATTCGAAATAGGTCTTCCCGCGGACAGTTAGGCCTGGCGCCTCTGATTTCTGTGACAAGACCGACTCCTGCTCTGGCCAGCGACTTGCGTATGACCCCCACATAATCATCGCTGCTGCTAAATGTGTCACGAATTAGAGCTGCTTTCTTGCCCGCGGCAGCAGCTTCTTCACCTACTCTTGGCAGGACACCGGGGCCAAACAGATATGAGTCCCCTTTGAACTCGTGCAATAGTGCCCGTGCTTTCTCAAAATCGGTCATGTTTTAGTTCTCCTCTAATTGCATCACCATATCATACAAAAAACAAGCCAATTTCTCAAAACATCTCTGCGTTTATCGAGAACATTATTTATGTGCGGTTGAATACATCTGCCGCCAATTCGCACAGCCGATTAAGCGTATCCTGCATACCGGACATTAATAGGAGAAAATCTCAAATCAAGCGCTTGACCGTGCCTGTATATCATATAAAATCAGCAGCATAAATAGAACAGATGCATTGCAAAAGCGCAACCGGAATGCTTTGGCCTGTGTCAGGGTTCTAAGCGACAGATAGTTACCCGAACAAGGGAGGATTGGATTATGGATTTGAATGGCAAGATAGTCTTAGTTGTGGGTGGAGCAGGGGGCATTGGGTTAGGTATAGCAAAGGCTTTTGCAGCCGAAGGCTCCAGAGTAGCACTGGCAGATGTTAACGAAGAAGCCCTGATAAATGCTGCCAGAGCCGGTAGTGGTGACTCTGCGTTTGCCCCGTTAGAGAGCCGAAAGCCGCAGCCTCTAACGGGGTTTGTCTGGCGAACCTGTGACATTACTCAGCGTGAGCAAGTCTCGCAGCTATTTCAATGGCTTGGCGACGAGCTTGGCCCTGTTGACATCCTCGTCAATAGTGCAGGTATCAATGTCGCGAATCGGATGATGTCCAATATCGACCCGGCAGATTTCGACCGCGTGATGGAGGTTAATACAACGGGAACATTTAACTGCATTCATGCTGCGCTTCCAGTTATGCGTCAGAGAGGTTCGGGGCTAATCGTCAATATTGTATCTATAGCAGGCAGACGGGCGATGCTGCTGGCGGGTCTGCCGTATTGCGTCTCGAAGTTTGCCACGAGCGCTCTTGGGACTTTTGTCAATCTGGAGGAATGTGGTAACGGTATCAAGGTAACGAACATCTATCCAGGTGAGACAAACACCCCAATCGTGGACAAGCGTCCCTCACCTCCGCCACCCGAAAAACGTGCGAAGATGCTTCAGCCCCAGGACATTGCCGCCTGTGTGGTGGCAGTCGCCAAGCTGCCACCCCGTGCAGTCGTTCCGGAGCTAATAATAACGCCTCCACATATGATGATTGGCTGAGATATTGAAGATAGCGGATGAAAAATGGCCGAGTTGGAGATTGTACTCGAAACGAATATCGATTCCCAAGAATACTTGCTTTGCCTACACGGTCAGATATGATAGTGAGTCGGGTGGACATTGCCCACCTTTTCTTTGGTGGTGTGCAGTGCACACTCTACTTTACTCTGAGTAGGAGCCTGTACTGTGAATATTTATGGTGTCGTCTGAAGGACTCCTTACGGAGAACACTTGGTGCTAAGAGAATTGTGAGGGTTTTGCTATGGCTAATTACCGGATTTATATTTGCGTAGTGCTGATGGCCGCCTGTTTCAACTGTGGAAAAGCCGTTGGCCAACCAGTCCAGAAGAGCCGGGCCGGTTTGGAGGTAGGACAGAAGTTGTTCGGTCGAATGCCGGATGGCCAACAGGTAACTCTATATGAGCTGACGAATGCAAAAGGGTTACGTGCGAGGGTCATTGATTATGGCGCAATATTGGTATCACTGGAAGTACCGGCTCGGGACGGCAAATTTGCCGATGTGGCGCTTGGATTCGATGACCTGGACTCCTACATCAAGAGAAACCCTCTATTTGGGGCCACTGTCGGCCGTTATGCCAATCGCATCGCTAACGCCAAGTTCATGCTCGACGGCACTGAATACAAGCTGACCGCCAATGCCGGCAGGAATCACATCCACGGCGGAAGAGACAAGAGATTCGATAAGGTTTTGTGGAAAGGCCGCCCCTTCCAGAACAGCGAAGAAGTAGGCGTGCGATTTTCGTATCTCAGCAAGGACGGAGATGAGGGTTTTCCCGGTAATCTTGATTGCATTGTCACTTATACCCTGACGAACGGCAATGAGCTGAAAATAAGCTACGAAGCCACCACGGACAAGCCTACGATTGTAAACCTCACAAATCACAGCTATTTTAATCTTGCAGGGGCGGGCATCGGTGACGTTCTGGACCATGAGATGCTCATC
>SMTZ1_10009238_pt1 | contig 10055 bp, 9 predicted proteins | sample DeeMarSWOR136_30_FD_25667 | JGI IMG/M metagenome (IMG submission 25667)
AATGATTAATATTGATGAAAGACATGGAGGTAAAATAATACATGAATTTGCCGAATTACCAACAAGAGCAGCACTTTCAGAAGCTGTTTTAGATATGAAAGAGTTTGATGCCCCTATATCTATTAAAAATTTTTGTGACAGTATTAATGCTTCGGTTCTTGTAAGAAATGATTTAATTGACAAAAAGGTATATGGCTATACTGTTATAGATAGTTTAAAGGCTATAACAGATCTTTCCCCAATGGATATGGTTAAGCTTTATGGAATGACTAGTGAAAGGGTTTTAATATTTACTGGTGCTCATAGTGGGAGAAGTTCAATGATTGCCCTTAAGGTAACAAACCTAAGACCTGGTTTAGTTATACTTCATGGTTCTGAAAAATTAGATGATTTAGCAAAGAGAATAGCAGAATTAGAATCAATACCTCTTGGAACAACAAAAATAAAAAATAATGAAGATTTTTTGAAAAAATTAAAAAAATCTTTCTAGTCACCCCTTAATTACTAGTCGAACCTTAGTTTATATTTTAGTTTTTTAATTTATTTATAATATATAACATTGTTATAAGAAATGAAGGATATTTTTAATAAAAACTATAATTTCTTATAAAATTCTATTAGAAATCTCAGGGTAAGTAGTTCTTATGGAAATTTATTAGTAATACATTACTAATAAAACCTTCATATGAACATTTTCCTTAAGAAACAAAGGGGTTAACGTGAAGTAAATTATTTATAATGTAATGACTTTATCTACAGAAGAAATGTACGTTTCAAATGAAATAATGGTGATTTTTTGGATAAAAATATTTTTACCAAATTTTTAGAAACAAAACCCATTTTTTCTAATAGAGAAGTATTAACAATTTCTTTCACACCAGAATCAATACCTCATAGAGAAAAACAGATCAATGATTTAGGAAGAATTCTAACTCCTGCTCTAAAAGGCGGAAGACCAAGTAATATATTCTTATATGGAAGACCAGGAACAGGAAAGACATTGGTTTCTAAATTTGTTGGATCTGAATTAGAGAAAATAAGCGAATCAAATGGTAAAAAAGTAAGGGTTATTTATGTTAATTGTAAGATGAAGAAAGTAGCAGATACAGAATACAGGTTATTGGCTGAATTATCTAAGGAACTAGGAAAAGAGGTCCCATTCACAGGTTTACCAACAGACCAGGTTTATCACATATTTTTTGAAATTTTAGAAAAAAAAAGCCAAACAGTAATTTTAATTATTGATGAAATAGATGCTTTAGTTCAAAAAACAGGAGATGAGATTTTATACAATTTAACTAGAATTAATCAAGATCTTAAAGATTCTAGACTTTCTCTAATAGGAATAACAAACAATTTAGGGTTTATTGAAACTTTAGACCCAAGAGTAAAGAGTTCTTTAAGTGATGAAGAATTAATATTCCCACCTTATAATGCCTTACAATTACAAGATATTTTAAGAACAAGAGCTTCTGCAGCTTTTACAATGGATGTTCTAGAACCAGGAGTAATAGAAAAATGTGCTGCTTTAGCTGCTCAAGAACATGGAGATGCTAGAAGAGCCTTAGATTTGTTAAGAGTTGCAGGAGAATTGGCAGAAAGAAAGGCAGAAGAGAAAATTACTGTAAAACATGTTGATGCAGCAGAAGAAAAGATAGATGTAGATAGAATTATAGAAACGGTTAAAGCTCAACCAAGACAAAGTCAAGCAGTTCTTTATGCTATGGTTCAGTTAGCTGAAAAAAACAAAGAAATACAAACAGGAGAAGTTTTTGACAAATATCAAGATATATGTAAACAACAAGGATTAAAAACTTTAACTACAAGAAGAGTCTCAGATTTAATTTCTGAGCTAGATTTATTCAGTATAATTAATACAAAGATAATATCTAGGGGTAGATATGGAAGGACAAGAGTTATATCCTTAAATTTATCTGATACTGTTTACAATAAGTTAAAAAGTCTTTTGGAAGAAATATTCTTATGAGTCATTTAAAACAATTAATAGATTTAGGGTTTTTAGTTGAAGAAGATTCAAAAAATGTTATAGAAAAACTTGATGAAAACGATTTTCAAAAACTTATTGATAATTTGAAAAAAGAAAAAGTTTTTCTCGTAACGAAAAATTTGATAAATAAAATTCTAAGTAAAGAAATAGAAATTTTAAAACAATTTAAACCTATAAAATCTTTTACTGTTCAAGATTTTGTGAAAACATTAAATGAAAGATATAGTTTTTTACAAAACATCCTATTAAATAAAATCGAGTTAAAAAATGTTGTTTCTATAAATAAAGCTAGTAGTGGAGGTGTAAGTATAATTGGTTTGGTTAAGGATATAATTGAAAAGAATAATAATATACTTGTTGTTCTTGAGGACACTACAGGTGATATTGAAACCTTAATGGATAAAAAACTAGCAGAAAAATTATTTTTAGATGATGTTATTGCAGTTTCAGGAAACATTAATAATAAAATTTTGTTTGCTGAAAAACTTGTTTTTCCAAGTATTCCATTAAGGCCTGTTAATTATAGTTCAGAAAATGTAAAAATAGCCTTTCTATCAAGTAAGAAAGGAAACAAAGAAGATTATGCTATTTATAAAAACAAAATTGAAGATAAGATAAAAAATAAGATTTACAATATAACCAAACCATGTTTCATTAAAATAAAAAATATTATAATTTTAATTATTTTCGGATTTGATCCAATTGATTTACTTAATAAAAGGTATGTGAACATAGATAATACAGACTTCTTAATAGACCCAATTCCAGATATTTTATTTACAGACAAAAAAATAGATACAAACTATAAAGGAATAAGTATAGTCTCTTTAGATAAGGTAATTAATCTAAAAACTAGAGAAGTTAAACCTATAGTTTAGATACCTAGTTTTAGAATCCAAAAAACTTTAAATCTTTAAGACTTATAAAAGTGTTATGGAGCTCCAGATTCTTGATTGTGACTACATAGTTCTTAACAATAAACCAATTGTGAGGATATTTGGAAAAACAGAAGATGGTAAAACCGTTTGTGTTTGTTATAATAAATTTTTACCATATTTTTATCTCTATGGTGATGAAAAGAAATACCCGGATATTATTGATCATATCAAAAAGAAATATACCAACTTAATAATAGAAATAGTTGAGAGGTATTTACCTATAGGTTTTCAACCACCTGTAAAAGTTCTTAAAATAACAGGTGATAATCCAGCTAGAACACCTGAACTGAGAGAATTTGTAAAAAAATTTGGAACTCCTTATGAGGCTGACATTCTTTTCAAATATAGATTTATGGCAGATTTTAATCTAAAGGGTATGGATTGGATAAATGTTGATGGTAATTTTAGAAAGACAAATACAGTTAAATGTAAAGCATTAGATGCAAAAATTATTAAAACAATTGAAATAATGAAAAATGCACCAATAAAATATATGGCTCTTGATATAGAATGTCTTCCAAAAGAAGAAAGGATACCTACACCAGAAAAAGACAGTATAATAGTTATAAGTTTGGCTTTTTTTCCACACTACAAGGGAAAGGATTCTATTGTTTTATTGACAAAACCAATAAGATTAAATAATGTTATATCATGTTCAGACGAAAAAGAAATGTTGAACAAATTTAAGGAAATTCTAGAGGATTATGATCCAGACATTATATGCGGTCATAACATAAATGGATTTGATTTACCGTTTTTGATAAAGCGTTTAGAAGTTTTAAGAATTTCAAGAGATTTAGGAAGATCAGAAAAAAATGCGTTTGCAAGAAAACTACAACGCAGTTATATGCCAAGTATTTCTGGTAGAGTTGTTGTTGATACATTTGAAATATTTAGAAGAGATCCATGGGTAAAATTCAAAAGATATGATCTGAGTACGATTTCAAAGGCAATGTTAGGTATAGGAAAAGTTGATCTTGGGGGAAACTATATTGAAAAAGTACGTGATGCATGGAATGGAAATGGTCTCCAAAAATTTATTAAATATTCTAGAAGAGACGCTGAACTTGTTTTAAGATTAGTAGTAGAGAAAAATTTGTTGGATAAGTTTTTTGAGATATCAAAAATATCTGGACTACTTTTACAAGATTCTTTAGGTGGCCAATCCCAGAGGCACGAGTTTAGACTATTAACAGAGTTTTATAAAAGAAAAATCATAATGCCATGTAAACTAAGAGATATAGGAGAAAGAATTAAAGGACATGGATTAAAAGGAGCCTTGGTTTTAGAACCTGAAACCGGATTACATGAGTGGGTTATTTGTTTGGATTTCACAAGCATGTATCCTTCTTTAATTCGTGCTTTTAATATTTGTACAACAACTTTTCTGAATAATGGTGAAAATGTTGAACATTTCGTAACACCATATGGAACAAAATTTGTCAAACCAACTATTTTTAAAGGTATTATACCAGACATTGTCGATGAATATCTAAATGCAAGAGTTGTTGTAAAAAAACAATATAAGATAGAAACTGATAAGGAAAACAAAAGAATATTAAGAGCGAAAAATTTGGCTCTAAAAGACCTTAGCAACTCTTTATATGGTTATACAGGTTACGTGAGATCAAGACTTTATGTTATGGCAATTGCAAATACAATAACTGCTTTAGGCAGAGATACAATAACTAAAACTAAAAAACTAATTGAAGAAAACTTTTCTGCTAAAGTTATATATGCAGATACAGACTCTGTTTTTATCAAATCAGATATAAAAGATTTGGACGAAGCAGAAAGATTTGGGAAAAAAATATCGGACTTTATATCAGAAAAACTTTATGGTTTGGATTTAAAATTCGAAAAAATATACAAAACTTTCTTAATTGAAGCGAAAAAAAGATATGCAGGTTGGGCATTTGAAAAAGAAAATAGTAAATGGGTTGATAGAATAGAAATGAAGGGAATAGAAACTGTGAGAAGAGATTGGTGCTCTTTAGTTTCAGATACAATGTTTGAAGTTTTAAATATTGTTTTAAAAGAAAAAAACATTAATAAGGCATCAAAATATGTTAGAAATATTATAAATGATTTGGCTACAGGTAAAATAAATTTAGAAAAATTAACAGTTACAAAAGGAATAACAAAATCCATAGATAGTTATGATGGTATTCAACCTCATGTTGAGCTTGCAAAAAAAATTATGAAAAGAGACAAGACAAGATCCCTAGTTGGAGAAAGACTAGAATTTGTAATAATAAGAGGTAACCAACTATTGTCAAAGAGAGCTGAAGATCCGGGTTACGTTAAAGAGAAGGGATTGAAGATTGATTCGCAATATTATATTTATAATCAATTACTTCCTCCTTTAGAAAGAATTTTTGAAATATGTGGCATTACTTCCTCTGAACTAATAGAAGGTGTTAAACAAAAAAGCTTACTTGATATTTTAAATGGACAAAAAAAACAATTATCACCCGAACAAATGGTTTTGAAAACTTTTGAATCAGTTGTTTGTAAGAACTGTAACTGGACTTTTAGAAGACCAACATTAACTGGAAGATGTCCAAAATGTTCAGGACCTTTATACTTTTCTGCAAATGGTTCTATAGGAAAAACTGTTGAATTTTCTAAATAGTTTTATCGTCTATAATAATCAAATATATGAGGAAAAGCTTCCTCCCCCTCAAGATGGTCTATTACGTCTTTAAAATGTTTAACTAGTTTTTTACCTTTTGGGGTTGTATGATATAAAATAGTTCCATCTCTTTTTTTCAACTCTCGAATCAAATTCCTTTCTTTAAAATCTTCTAAAATTTTATTTATTTTTCTAGATTTTAATTTCACTTTTTTTGCAACATCTTTTTTAGTCATAGGTTCGAACAATTTTAACAAAACATCTATTTTAATTTCATGATGACATCTTATTTTCATATTTATCTTTTTATTATTTGTTTTTAGAACACTTTAATATTAGAAAGTAACATGAAAATAATTTTAAAACTTATTAGCAAAAATGGTATAAAAGAAAATAATAAAATAAAAAAAGTTCAACAGAAATAAGTAACAAAAATACTATTTTAAAACTTTTAAATTTCAATGAAAGAAAAATATTAGAAAGGTTAGTCGAAAGAGACGGTGAGGTGCTGCAATCAGAAATAAGTCATATAGACGGTATGAATAAATTGAAAAGTCATAGAGCTATAAGAAATTTAGAATTAAGAGATGTAGTTAAAACGGAAAGTTATGGTAAGACTAAACGTATTATTCTATCGAAAGATATTAAGAACATTATGTTAAAATAAATCATACGAATGTTATACCCATGAAAAACAAAATACAAGGAACAATTAAGCATCCCATCCCATAAGTTCTTCTGATATTAAGATAGTTTGGGATTAGACCAATTGCTATTGAAACTATTAAAATCAAAATACCGACTAATCCAGAAAAAATAACTGTTAAGATAAAAAGAAAAATAGAAGTATACAAACATAATTTCTGATAATTTATTTTTCTTAGAAAATTTAAAGAAATTTTAGTCATTTTTAATGTTATAAAAGTTGCAATACCAGCTGAAATTAATATAAATGATATGAAAATCAAAGTTTCTTTTAATCCAACTTCCAAAAGTCTACTAACACCAACAGCAATTCCAGATCTCGGATTATGAATTAACCATAAAGCTAATATAGAATAAACAATATCACAAGTTGTTATTGCCCCAATTGATATTAAAAACTCTCTACCATCACCTTCTTTTTTTCCAAATGCTTGTTGAGTTAAAATTGTGGATTGTGTTGCTCCTAAACCAGGCAATAAACCAGCAACTATTCCTCCTAAACTTCCAATGCTAATACAAGATAAGAGGTTTTTTCTTTCTATTTTTTCTTCTTCATAATTAAATTTTTCAGGCAATTTTGTTTTTTGAAAAATTGCTATCAGTAACATTGGCAAACCAAACAATCCAGTTAATAGAGGAAACAAAGCACTATCAGCAAAATTATTTAAAACAACTAATCCAAGAATTCCAGACAAGATAAAAACAAATAATGCTAAAAATTTATTCTTCCCTCTTTCTGATAAAACCATATAACCCATAACAGCTATTAATAACCAATGAACATGAGGTCTTATTAATTCATATAAAACTGGAATAAAGAAAACAAACAGAGGTAAAGTTAAAACAGAAAATAAAACTCCACCTAAACTTCCTATAACACATAGTTTGATTGCTTCATAACCTCTACCATCTAACAATAGTTTGTGACCAGGTAAAACTCCTAATACTGTTGATTCTTCAGGAGCACCAAGTAAAATTGAAGGAATGAAATTGATAAAAGAATTAATAACACCAGATGTTACTAAAATAACAGCTGTTGGTAATGAACCAAGTAGAAATGATAATCCAAGAATAATTGGAATTGTGTTATTAGGATGTAATCCAGGGAGTAGTCCTGCTACTACACCAAATATTATTCCTATTGCTAAAGCTAGAAGCAATTCAAACATATTGAAGAATTCAAGTTAAAGAAGAAATATCTAATTTAACACTTTCAGTGTGCATTAAATTTAAATTTTTCATTTTCCTATAAAAATAGGAGATATAATGGAAATCGATTGTAAATATGCTTTAAAATTATTGAAAGGTAAAAACGGAAAACAAGAAATAAGATGTACTGCATCGAGAGATCTAGGAGATAAAAGAGATACTTATAATCCAATAAATTCAAAAAATCCAGAAGACCCTAAGGAATTGATACTTTGTATATTACCTAAGAATCCAGGAGATCCAACTGTTTGCCCTGTAAAAGAATATTATGAAAGTCGTGTATTTCAAGAAAATGATGGTCTTTTAGTATTACACAATTATCTTAAACAGTTTGGCTATTAAATTTCTTTTACCAATATTTTTTCTGCAATTATTGGGAAAGCAGGTCTTGTTATAAAGACTCCAATTAAAACTCCTATAGTTGTAACAATTGCAAATCCTTTCATAGCCCCGATTCCAATAAACATAAGAGGAATCATAGCAGCAACAATTGTTCCAGCAGCACTAAAAACTATAAAGAAGGATCTTTTAATCCTTTGTTTAACAGTATAAGTCTCCTTTCCTTTACCACCTAACAATATTTCATCTATCATTATAATTTGATCATTTGTTCCAGTTCCAATAGCAGCTATTAATCCTGCAATTGATGCCAAGTCTATTGTCCATCCTAATAAAGAGGCTGCTCCTAATGTTAATATTAATTCACAAACACTCCAAATCATCATTTGAATCAAAATCTTGAGTTTTCTGTATCTAATAAATATTATACTCATAACAGAGACTCCAGCTATTACTGCAGCAAGCAGAGCCTCTCTAAAGAATTCACTTCCAAGTGTAGGAGATATTTCATCAATTTTTATAGTTTCTAAGCTAACAGGCAGAGCTCCAGATTGTAAAATACTTTTTAACATAAGTTGTTCTTCAAAAGCTTCTGTTCTAGTTTTTCTAAATCCTGTTATTGCTGGATTTGTAAGTGCCTTTCCCTTTAAATCTACTGCTATATTTAAGTCAGTAATAATATTTTCATCTAAATAAAGAGAAATTTTATTTTCTAAATATTTATTTCCTGTATCCGGTTCTGTTATAATTTTCATAGTTTTTGTAACTTTAGCAAACTTTTCTGCACTTTCTTGTGTTACAAATACCTGGAAATTGAACTCCCAGCCGCCAGTTTGTTGTATAATTCTAGAAACACATATTCCGGGTTGGTCTTGTAAACAAACAGACTGAATATCGTTTCCAGTAAAAACAGTAAACACAAGAGTAACATTTTTATCTGTTAAATTTAAAACCTGAAAATCTATATCTTCAAGTTTAGAACTTTCATTTTCCTTTAATGTTGTACCATCGATTACTGTTTTATTATCTATTAATTTTATTTCATTTTCTTCATCTAAAGTTATTTTTCCAGTATTATTTTCAAAAATTACAACTCTAGATATCTTTCCTTCAAACTTACCTTGTTTTGCTAATAGATTTTCTACTTCTTCCTTAGAACCACCAGCCATTTCAATTTGAATATATTTAATACCAGTAACATCATTTATTCTTTGGAATTTAGCTTCTTTTAAACCAAAAACATTTATTCTTGTTTCTAAAGTTCCTACTATTTGTTGCATTGTTGTATCTGTAACATTTTCTTTAGGTTTTAATAAAACTCTTGTCCCACCTACAAGATCTAAACCAAAATTTAGATTTGTTAAAGACGGTTTTGTAACTTCTACACCTAATCCTGGTTCTTTTATACTAACAATATCAAGCTTTCCAGAATGTATGAATCTAAAATTTCCAGTAAAATCTTCAAATTGATAGAAATCTTGGGGGGTATTAACTTCTTTTTCATTTGCCCATGTTATAAATTCTCCAAGTTTAACTACGTTATAAAAAGAAGAATTACTAGAAACAGACTCTACTCTAACACCATTTTGAGGAAAAGGATTTATTATAAGTATAGATCCAGCCACACAAATTATCATTAATAAAATTCTCCAATTTCTTAATAAACCAAGTTTCATTTTATTTTCCTCTCAATATACCATCTTAATAAAGGTGTATCAAAAAGCCAAGTATTTTGAAGATCCACTAAAAGTCCAATCAGTAATATAGAAGCGATTTGAGTTATAACAACAGATAAGGACATTGTGTATAAAGCAACTAATGCAACAAGAGTTGCTGCTGTTGTGGTAAAACTTGTTTTATAACTATTTTTTATTTTATCTTTCATCTCTCCTGTTCCCTTTAATATCCTTGTAGTTATCATTACATCATCATCAACAGAATAACCTATTATCATCAATAAAGCAGCAAAACTTGCTAATGATAATTTTATGCCTAGCCATGAAAACAAATGCTGCTAAAAGAACAATTATTGCTTGTTGAAAAGACGCTGCTCCTAAACTGGGACCTACTGTTTGAACAGAATAATCTTCAAATATATATCCATTCTCATTTAATGTTTCCAGCACTTCTTTAGAGTCTATGCTAGCATCAAATTCAATAAAAATAGAATAACCTGTTAGACCTCTGGCAGTTCTAACATGTGCATCATATTGTCCTAAAA
>SMTZ1_10012158_pt1 | contig 10054 bp, 13 predicted proteins | sample DeeMarSWOR136_30_FD_25667 | JGI IMG/M metagenome (IMG submission 25667)
ACAGAGATTGACCAATAGACAGGATAAGCATGATCTTAAATTCAAGTCAGATAAAAAAGAACATCGATTGGCTTCTCACTAACGGCTCTGCCCCCATAAAGTATTTAACGCATAAACACCTCTTGTCTACTACCGACTCTACGAAGGCTATGCGGAGTTTGTGGTGCGATGTGGAAAATAGCCCATGTGTTCAGGAAATCTTCGGTAAGCAGGAAAAAAACGGCTCTTGGCATGCCGGTGGGTCCTGGGCTCATAACCCGTCATATGCCGTTAAAAGTGGAATTGATCCATATAGGCCAAAATATGTGACCACTGTCTGGATTCTCCCGTTTCTGGGAGAAATGGGATACACCGCCGGTGATAAACGAATCCTCAAAGCGTGTCATTATGTCGTCTCTCATGGCCTCTTCCTTAATCCGCTTTTCAGTCAGCCAACAAACGAAATCAGCCGAAGTAAAATAGATTTTTTTATTTGCCCAGTCGCCCAGCACATGATTGCCTTGGGCTCAGTAGATTTTGTTGATGATGCTAAAGTTGAAAAGGGCTATGAGGTTATTCTACGTATGCAGAATGACGATGGGGGGTGGGTTGATCCGAAACACTATGAACAAATGGACTGGACACGCAGCTGTCCCTTTTCTTCCTATCATGCAACAATGGCATTGTATTGCTCAAAGAATCCATCTTATAAAGAATCGTTAATCAAGGGAGCTGAATTTATTCTTTGGCATCTTTCAACCAAGAAGGAATCCGATTTACAGCAATTTTACTATCATGGTCATAACATGGTGCGTGAGCTTGTCATGTTTTCAGAGCTTAGTATAGGCATGCAGACAAAAGCTGTTAAAACAGTCCTGAAATGGTTAATGACCATGTATGATGCTGAGGAAGGTTGCTTTAGATACACAGGTAAGCCAATCTCGAAATATTCTAACAAAGAAGACGGTATTGATTCCAGGGTGGCAAAGTATCGTTTTTATCACTTGATTGAAAACGATTGGCTTACATACCATATGACCTCAATCGCGAAGAAACCAAAGGAATGGGAAAAATCAAAATGACATGTAAAAACAAAGTCGCAATTGTAACAGGAGCTGCCGGCAATGGTATGGGGCGAAGCATTGCGCTAACACTGGCTCGGGAAGGCGCAAAAGTTGTTATAAATTATCGTACAAGTAAAGATGAAGCACAAGCCATAGTCAACCACATCAAAAGCCGTGCCGGTAATGCAATTGCTATAGAGGCCGACGTATTTGAAGCCGATGATTGTAGAAATTTAGCGAACGCAACGATTGAACATTTTGGCCAGATTGATATTTGTTCCATTTGATGCCGCTGGTACTGCCTCAAATGTACAAGCGCAAGTGGGGAAGAGTAATTGGTATTGCACTTTTACCACCTTATGACTCACCTTCTTACTCTTACAATGTGGGTAAGGCCGCCAGAACACATGCATTTCTCCAGGGGCGTGATGAAGCCTGGCGCAACGGTGTAACTATCAATATTATTAGTCCCGGGCCCGTACCTGCAATCGAAAGCTTAACGGAAGCTATTGAACAGTGTGACCGTGGTCCCGCATGGCAAAAGCGTACCAATACCTCACCACAGGACATCGCGGAAAGTGTCGCTTTTTTGTGCTCGGATGACGGCAGGTTCATCACAGGATGTGTATTACCTTTCCTGTTTCATTAATAGAACAGGTGCTGCAAGCATGTTTTAGTCGATTGTAATAAAAAAAGAATAATTATTTTTGAAATTTGTCCCCAAGGTAACTTATATTATGACCAGAGAAGAACTAATAAAGCGTATAAAAGAAACAGCTTATCTGGAAGGTGATTTTGTTCTTCGCAGCGGCAAGCGAAGCAAATACTACCTTGATAAATATCTTTTCGAGACCTGCCCGGACATCCTCAAAGCCCTTGGAAAGGAATTCACCAGATATATTACCGACGATGTTACTCTGATAGCCGGAGCCGAATTGGGCGGCGTGGCCCTGGCTGCAGCCACCGCAATGGAATCTGGCAAAAACTGGGTCATCATTCGCAACAGCAAAAAAGGCTACGGAACCGGCAAAATGGTCGAGGGCGTCCTGAATGCAGACGACGTTGTTCTGCTGGTTGAGGACATCGCCACCACCGGCGGACAGGTCCTCGAAGCCGCAAAGATTATTACCGAGGCAGGTGCAACCGTTAAAGAAATCGTCTGCGTAATCGACCGCAAACAGGGGGCCGAAGAAAACATCACCAACGCCGGCTACAAATTTGAGAGCATCCTTACAAAAAACGACCTCGGCATAAAAGACAAAGAATGAGTAGAGCCGGCAATTCCTTATCCGTTATCTCCATCGGTCGGCCCAGAAGCACCCAAGGTTTTAGCCTTAATAGCAGGCGAATATTAGTCTGAAATTATGACTTTCACACCAACATCACGGCTGGCAAGGTCATCATACTAACCTCTCGATGTGGGTGCTGAGGTTGGGATTTAGCCACCAGATGTTTCCAGTATCAATATAGCATCTTCCCATCCATCAGGCGTCGAAAAGTACTTCACTGCTGTATTCGGAAAACCGCCAATCGGGACCGAATCGCCGTTTTTCGGGTCAATCCAAAATGCGTTCACTTTGTTTCCCGCGGTAATTTTATTCATGTTGATGGAGAATAAGCTTTTACTGCCTAAATAAACCATAATCCATTCGCCGTTCTTATGGCGGGCCGCCAAGTTTAACACGTCCCCGCTGGTTTGGCCGCCGCTTGCAAAAATCGATTGGTCCGGGACGAGATACCACCACTCTTTTCGGCTCAAAAATATTTTCTTAAGGACACCCATTTGACGAGCACCCGGCGCATCCAGGGCTTTCTTCCATGTAGGCAGAACCCGCCAACTGTCGTTGTGTCCATAGGTGTGATGTGCACCGGCCAAGTACGAATAGTAGGCTTGCCTGCGAATCCAAAGGGGAGTTACATCAAATCCATATTCAGATCCTGCTTCATATGCACCTTCGGCCATTAAAACGGGCTTTACCGGCTTGAGGTTATAATCATTTGTTACCATAGGATAAATCAGCTTAACACCATTCCATGTTTGCATTGAATTGAAGTCAAGCCAATCTTCATTGTGAATGAAGCTGGATGAGTACGGTGCAGGGTCGGGCTTGAAGGTAATAAGATGGTAACCTCCATCTCCTTCGTTGAGACCCGCAGCCAGCTCTCGAAGAATTGGAACAAACTCCTGTTTGGCCTCAGGTGTCATCGACCAGACAATATTGGGCACATCCTTGTACCGCTGGGCCAGCCACTTCGCCCACGCCCGGGCATTCTTCAGCGTTATACACTTACGGTAACGTTGATGATAAAGGGTCACCGAAAAGACCAGGTTATTTTCACGGGCTATCCGGATAACAGAATCCACATTCTTGAAATACGCCTCGTTTGGCGTGAGGGGGTCGTTATTAATCCAGGGCTTTTGGCCGTACACATTGGGTTTAGTGCCATCACCAACGCCCATGAGCATCGCCTGAACAAAGACAAAACCATTGCCTTTGACCCTTTCAAGAGTCGTCCTAACTTCGTCCAGAGTATATTCCCGAAAGATTTGCCACTGAGTAGTGCCTAACCAGAAGACGGGATTGTTATTCTGGTCTATAAAATATCGTCGATTCTCACTTACCTTGATTGGGAAAACCGGCTGCTCAGCCGCTGCGTTCACTGTAAATATTAACGAAGATAGCAACAACGGAATAATTGTTTTAATCTTTTTGTTCATTTACTTATCTCCTTTTTTCCGTGGATAATTCAACACATTCCATTTCCCCCACACTATAACATTTGAGTGTTTCACAAACCAAAATGGGAGAGCCGGTTTTTAAAGACTTCCTACGATAGAAACAATTCTTCTGGCGATTGTTGCTTTGCTTACCCGTGAGAGTTTTAGCCATTCGCGCCCAGCTATTTTTATTTGAACGGTTGATTTGTCAGCACCAATAGCAGCAGAGGTGTTGGCGATTATCATATCAAGGTTCTTTTCTTTCAGTTTCTTTTCTGCACGGCCTCTAACAACTTTGTCTTCGAGGGCAAAACCTACAACGATTTGATTTTCCCTTTTATGTCCCCCCGCCCATTTCAAGATGTCGGCTGTTGGTTTTAATTTGATAGTAAGATGTTTGGCGGTCTTTTTGATTTTTGTTTTAGCCTGCCGGGCAGGAGTGTAATCAGCGACAGCCGCGGCCATAATCAGACAATCGCACTTCTCAAAATTCCTTTTGACCGCATCGAACATCTGGGCGGCGGTTTCAACTTCGAGAAATTTTGCCCCACTCGGTGGTCTTTGGGCGGTTGCCGCGGTTACCAGTGTTACTTTATGCCCGGCCTTGAGCGCCGCACGGGCAAGGGCGTAACCCATTCTGCCGCTGCTGGCATTGGAGATAAAGCGGACCGGGTCAATGTATTCCCGGGTGCCGCCTGCTGTGATTAAAATTTGCATCTCGATTCTTGATACTCGATTCTCGATACTTGATACTCGAATTCCACTGTTTACGAGCATCGAGCATCCGGCATCGAGTTACACTTTGCGCTTGTTAATCTTTGAGGCGATTTTTTCTATCGCTTCTAAAATATCCTGCGGCTCTGACATTCTGCCGATGCCTTTCTTCCCACAGGCGAGTCGTCCCTCGACAGGGCCTATCAACTGAAAACCCATTTCTTTGACCTTCTTGACATTGCGCTGCACGGCCGGATTGTTCCACATATTATCGTTCATCGCAGGAGCCAAAAGTGCCGCCTCTGAATTAATCAGCCGCCAAGCCGCGCAAAGGACCGTACTAAGTAAATCATCACAGATACCGTTTGCTATTTTGCCTATGATATTAGCCGTCGCAGGCGCCACTACAACAATATCAGCCCAGTCAACTAAAGCAATATGGCCGATTTTATATTCTTCGGGCATACTCCACAGGCTCGTAAAAACGGCTGAGCAGGTAACCGCCTCGACGCTTTTTGGGCCAACGAGCCGGCAGGCGTTTTCCGTCATTACGGTATTTACCCTGGCGCCGGCAACGGTCAGTTTGCCGGCCAAATCGACCACCTTATACGCAGCGATTCCACCGCTGAGGCCTAATAGAATATTCAGTTTGTCGAGCATCTCGTATCTCGTTTTACCCCGTTAGAAAACTCCGGTGTCGTCGCCGGACGTCTGTTTCCCCGTGTTTTTCGGGCAATTTTCCCTTTTCGTGCCGTATCTTTATCATTTCCGGAATTTCTAAAGGGGTTTTACCGCCGATGCGTACCGGAGAGCTGATCTATCTCTAATTTTTCTTTGTGTTCTCTGAGGCCTTTGCGGGCAATCCGTCATCGACGGTGATTTTGTCCTGCAGGATCTCCTGAATAACAATTTCGAGCATTGTTTTGCCTGCGGCATCTTCAATCAACGGCCTGGCACCCTGCAAAAGCTCAGCCAATCTTCTTTGAATCAGCGCCGTCAATTTGAACCTGCCGCCAACTTTGTTAACTATCTCTTCACTCTTGAGCTCATCTATCATCTTTTACCTCATAACTAAAGTGCCTAAAGTGAGCTAAAGTTAAAAAAACAAATAACTTAAGGCACTTTCAACATTAGGCACTTTCAATGATTTGCACACATTCGTCCACTGCCTGCTGCAAATCCTCATTTATAACCATATGTTTATAATACTGCCAGGCCGCGGCGATTTCATTACTTGCCCCGCTCAGTCTTTTTTCAGCGGCATCAACGGCTTCTCTGCCCCTGTTGTCCATACGTGCGACAAGGTCTTTTTCGGTCGGCGGTAAAATAAAAATCATCACCGCATCAGGAAAAACTACCCTTGCTTTTTTGGCACCTTGAACGTCGATTTCAAGAATAACGGTTTTACCGGCCCGCACAGCTTCTTCAACCTTGTCTTTCGGCGTACCATATAGATGACCGAACACCTCAGCATGTTCCAGCAGCAGGCCCTTATTGATTCGCTCTTGAAACTCCTGTTCTGATATAAACCAATAATCCCGGCCGTCAACTTCGTTTTCGCTCCTCAACCGGGTCGTAACCGAGACGCTAAGATAAATATTATCCAGCCGCTTAACCACCTCTTCGCAGATAGTGCTCTTGCCGACACCGGATGGGCCGCTCACTATCACCACTTTGCCTTTTCTGTTCCCAATGTCGTTCATTCCAACTCCAGTACGAACTTACGATGCTCTTTATGTTCTGCATCCTTTCTACTCTACATTCTGAACCTGCTCTTTAATCCGGTCTATTCGGCATTTTATATCGACCACACAGCGGATAATCTCGGTATCGGAGGCCTTGCTGGCAATGGTGTTGGCCTCTCTAAGCATCTCCTGGCTGATGAAGTCCAACCTGCGTCCGGCCTTGTCATCAGCCTGACAGCACTGCACAAACTGCTGCAGATGTGAATCCAGCCGGGCAATCTCCTCGGATATATCCGACCTGTCTGCAAAAACTGCAACTTCTCTGGCAAGGGTCTCTTCATCCATTGTCAGTCTTGCCTGTGCAAGCAGCTCATCGACTCTTTGCTTTAGTTTTTTTGCGTACTGTTTGAGAACTACCTCGCACCGAGCCTGTATTTTCTGCAGGTTTTTTTGTATGGCCGCGCATTGTTTTTTCAAATCGTCATGGAGCAGCTTTCCTTCGGCGGCTCTCATTTTTTTGACCTTATCTATGGCCTGCTGACTTATTTTGCAAACCAGCTTTTTTATTTTCTCGGCCGCTTCTTTTTCAGGCGATACAGGCTGAATGATACCGGGCAGGTTCAACAAATTACCTATATCAACGGTTCCCTTAACAGAATCCGACGAGGCGGCCTGGCTCAATTTTTCCACAACCGCCCGCAGGGCCGACTCGTTTATATCAAAGAGCGCGTTGGCCGAGGTATCCTTGAGCCGGAGCACATAATTTACCGTGCCGCGCGACATATTCTTTCGCAGAAGTTTCTCAATATCTTCTTCCATAAACGCCGCTAATTCCGGCAACCTTACAATCGTCTTAAAGTAGCGATTGTTAAGGGTTTTGATTTCAACGACGTAACTTACGCCGTTAACCTCACCCTGCGCCTCGCCGTAACCGGTCATACTATTTATCATAACGTTACGCTTTCCAGCCGAATTCGAACGCGCACACAACCATTATATGTGCACCTTGAAACAGTCTCCTCATTAACCACCGGGCAAATTCACATCAACACCGCCGTTAGCATCACTGGTCGTATCCTCGATGCCGACGGATGGGGGTAGCTGCTCCGGGCTTGTCAGGGGCTGCTGCTGAACCGGCTGGTCCGCTCCATAACCACTGTCGCTCGGTTTGTAGAACCTGGCCATCACCACTGCAAGGGTCAGAAATATACCCACCAGCACTATTGTTACCCAGGTCAGGAAGTCACCTGTTTTGGAACCCAAAATCCCTCCGGCCATGCCGCCGCCGAACGCTGCACTTAAACCACCACCTCTGCCCTTCTGAATCAAAATGATTAAAATCAGCGCCACGCAGCAAACGACAAACAAGACAGCGACCACCTTTAAAACAAAACCCATTTCCAATAGTGGAAAAACAGTCATATTTCGTTACCCTTTCAATTATATTGCCGCCTGAATTATTGCGAGAAAGTCATTCGCCTTCAAACTTGCCCCGCCGACCAGCAGGCCGTCGATGTCAGGCTGGCCCATCAACTCTGCCGCGTTGTTGGGCTTTACCGAGCCACCATAAAGAATACGAATCCCCTCAGCTACTTTGTCATCGTACATTTGGCCTAAGAGCTTTCGTATAAAATCGTGCACTTCCTGGGCCTGCTGCGGTGTCGCTGTCAGGCCTGTCCCGATGGCCCAGACCGGCTCATACGCTATGGTTACTGCTGAGACCTTTTCCGCGCTCAGATCAGCCAGGCCTTTTTCTATATGCCGGGTTACTACTCCATTTGTTTGTGAAGCCTCCCGCTCGGCGAGCAGCTCGCCTACACATAATATCGGTAAAAGTCCACCTGCAATTGAAGCGTTAACTTTTTTATTTATCAGCTCATCAGTCTCACCGATCACGTGCCGGCGTTCCGAATGGCCGCAGAGACAATACGTACAGCCGATATCCTTCAGCATCGACGAGCTTATCTCACCCGTAAAAGCACCCTTCTGTTCATAGTAAATATCCTGGGCTCCGACGCCAATGCTCGATGCGCTAAGAGCTTTGGCCACAGCCTGCAGATAAACAAAGGGCGGACAAACCGCCACAGTTACACTTCCGCTCGCTGCCGCCTCCATTGCACCGGAAGCAATACGCTCAGCCAGCTCTACGCTGGTGTAACTGTCCGTGTTCATTTTCCAGTTACCCGCCACAAACGGCTTTCTCATAAAACTCTCCTAATAATCGCTTGCAGTTACAAGTTACGAGCTCATAGGCTACGAACCACGAACTATGAATCCAACTAAAGCAGCTCCGTCGCTCTCGGGAAGCTGCCCAATATCGAAAGCTGCAGACAATGCTTCCTCGCTTCTTCCATTCCCTCCCGGACGTTCTTGTCCGTTCTATGTCCCAAAAAGTCCACGAAGAAATAATACTCAAACTGTCTTTTCTTGCTTGGCCTGGACTCGATATTTGTCATATTGATATCGTATCGCTTAAAAACATCGAGCACATCGGCCAAGGCGCCGGCCTTATGGGCGGTGCTGAACAATATAGCTGTCTTATCTTCGCCGGTCGGCCTTGCGTCTTCTCGGCTGATTACCAGAAATCTGGTTATATTATTTGCAATATCCTCGATATTCTCGCAGATGATTCTCAGCCCATACAATTCCGCAGCCACATTGGAGCCAATCGCAGCGGCCCCAGGCTCATTGGCAGCCATTTGTGCCGCCTTGGCAGTAGAGGCTACAGGTATAGTTTGCGCACCCTTAAAGGTGGCACTCAGCCAGTTTCGACACTGAGCGAACACTTCGGGCTTGGAGTAAATCTTCTCGATTTCTTCCAGCGAACAATTGCCCAAAAGACTATGATGGATTGCCATCATGACCTCAGCGCAGACCTTAACATTCGAATCTACCAGGGCATCGAGCGTCTCTATTACGCCGCCGCCCATAGTATTCTCTACCGGTGCAAGACCCAGGTCGCAATGACCTTTGCTCACTTCATCAAAGATACTTGTGATATCCACCAATGGTTCGTATTCGACGCTCTGGCCGAATTTGAGCATCGCTGCGGTATGGCTGAAGCTGCCTGCGGGGCCGAGATAGCCGATTCGCAACGGCCTTTCCAAAACAAACGAGCCGCTCATCAACTCACGCCAAATAGCTATTAAGCACCCATCCGGCAGCGGGCCTTCATTGATCTTGACAATCCTGGCAAGGACATCTTTTTCGCGGTCCGGTGAATAAACCGGCTTGTCGGTCCTGGTCTTTAGCTTTCCTATCTCCACCACAACGCGCGCACGCTCATTAAGCAGCTTGACAAGCTGATGGTCAAGTTCATCTATTTTCTTTCTCAGCTCTTCAAGAGACATAAATTAAAAACAAAAAATTAAAAATAAATCTGTTAGCAAATCTTGGCTGCTATCCGCTATTTTTGTAAAAACCAATATATTTAACAGAATTTTGCTCTTGCGTCAATGAATTTGGCACATTAGAAAATATTTACGAATATGCCCTTTGCCGAACACAACTACCCGGGCCGAAACCTGAAAAAATCAAATCACTGCTTCTAAAAAATTTCCCCCACCCGCAGCTCGACAAAACCTTTTTAAGAACACTTCAGGAACAGATAACCGCCTATTTTGAAGGCGCGGACATAAATTTTAGCCGGGAAGTTCCTATTGTCCTTGATGGGTTTAGTTCGTTTGGCATCTCGGTATTAACCACCTGCAGGGCCATAAGATTCGGTCAAACAATAACTTATGGCCAATTAGCGAAAAAATCGGGCCGACTCAACGCCTCCCGGGCCGTCGGCAGCACGCTTGCCAAAAATCCACTGCCGTTGATTATCCCCTGCCACCGTGTAATCCGATGCGACGGCAAGCTCGGCGGATTCTCCGCACCTGGTGGAATAA
>SMTZ1_10008837_pt1 | contig 10051 bp, 7 predicted proteins | sample DeeMarSWOR136_30_FD_25667 | JGI IMG/M metagenome (IMG submission 25667)
GTACAGCTACTTGCAACTGAGCTATCGCAAAATAGGAGACCCCAAACATGCCTACATTGCCATCGCACCAGGGCTGACGGGCTATCCATTCAATAACCTCATAGGTGTCCTTAGCCTCTTGAGGACCGCGATTCAAAAATTCTCCCTCTGATTTTCCGGTTCCACGTACATTAGCGATGACATGGGCATACCCTCGACGGACAAAGAAATTACTATCTCCTGCCTCTATCGAACCATTGATTCGGCGAAAGCCCTGGGGCATGGAAGGCGCTATTTGCTGAGATTTATCATAAGGATGAATCCCCAATATCGCTGGGAATTTCCCTTTGGCATCCGGACGGAATATATCACAATCTAAATGGATTCCGTCACTCAGAGGAATGGACACATCACACTCAACAACTACACCGTATTTTCTATCTGAAGTACGCCAACTGTTTGCAAACATGTCAATCTCCCTTTGTTATTCACTATCTTCCAACAACCCCTTCCACAGTAAGCAGACCTCTTTGAGTCCTTCACTGTCGAGCAGTTCTTTGGCTTTACGCTCTGGGGGAGGATATGACCAAGGTCTAAAACATATCTTCTCGATACCAAACTTAAGTGCCAAAAACGCACTCTGTTCTATGAGCCATCCCTTACCACCGCATTGCTTGATATTACCATTTTATGCGGAGATTTGTTTTGTGGTTCTCTAATATTATGAGGGTACTTTTATTGGCTTCTAATCACCCATTTACTAGATTTCGCAAATGGAATCATGAAACCTCTCTGGGGGACAAGAAAAGAGGTCGTAACTATCACCTCATTCGTTTATTACCTGGCTCGTGCTTTAAGAGGCTTAACCCAATTTCTTCCTTAACCGTCTACTTTTTGCCAAAACGATAGGGGATAACAAAAGGAATAGAGCCATAATCAGGCATGACATTGAAATTGGTTTTCTAAAAAATATCGAAATATCTCCTTGAGATATAAGGAGAGATTGCCTCAAGGAATTCTCAAGGATAGGCCCCAAAACAAATGATATTACAAAGGGTGCCAGCTCGTATTCATATTTTCTGAACAGATAGCCTATCACCCCAAAGATGAGCATTATAAATACATCAAATTTGTTGTTGTTTATGCTATAAGATCCAATGATACATAAGAGAAGCAACAAGGGAAAAAGAACCTTATAAGGGACTTTTAGTATTTTCACCCAGAGGCCGATCAAGGGAAGGTTTAAAATAAGCAGCATCACATTTCCAATATACATGCTCATGATGGTTCCCCAAAAGATATCTGGGTGTTTTCTGATGAAAAATGGTCCAGGGGCCACTCCGTGGATCATCAATGCACCTAAAAGTAAAGCTGTGATCGCATTGGAGGGAAGCCCTAAGGTAAAAAGTGGAATAAAGGCACCAGAGCTTGCCGCATTATTAGCGGTTTCCGGCCCAGCTACACCCTCGATTACACCCGTGCCAAACTTCTCAGGATGTTTTGAAATTTTCTTCTCCAAAGCATAAGAGACAAAGGTAGAAATAATGGCTCCACCACCAGGTAATACTCCTAAGAAAAAGCCCAAAATGGATCCCCGAAAAATTGCGCCAATAGAGTCTTTCCAATCCCTTAAATTCGGAAGCAGACCCTTTATCTTTGCTTTTAAAATCTCAACATTCGTTGATTCTTCAAGATTTGCTAGAACCTCACCCACACCGAAAAGACCCACAACTACCGGCACCAATCCCAGTCCATCTTGCAGATCTATTATCCCAAACGTAAATCTTAATCGGCCTGTGACAACATCAATTCCAATTTGGCTTAAGCATATTCCCAGAATTGCCATAATGATTGCTTTGACCATTGACCCATGGGCAAGATAGCTCAAAATGCTTAGGGCCAGAATAATCAATGAAAAGTATTCAGGAGGCCCAAACTTAAGCCCAAAACTTGATAGGGGAGTTGCAACAAACATGAGGATGATTGCCCCAATGGTCCCTGCAATAAAAGAACCGAAGGCCGATATCCCTAAAGCAGGACCTGCTCGGCCCTGACGCGCCATTTGATAACCATCCAAACACGTAACAACAGATGTCGCCTCCCCTGGGATATTGACCAAAATGGAGGTCGTAGATCCTCCGTATTGTGCTCCATAATAGATACCCGCTAACATAATAATGGCGGACGTTGGACTGATCCCAAAAGTAAGAGGCATAAGGATTGAAATGGTCCCCACTGGACCAATTCCGGGAAGAACTCCAATCAGAGTCCCGATAAATACACCAATAAAGCAGTACAATAAGTTGGTAACCGTGAAGGCAACTTGTAACCCTACTGACATATTTTCTAGGAAACCAGACAAAGAATTACCTCACCAGAATCTAATTAGCCCCTTTGGAAATTGGCATTGCAGCCAAACAGAAAAAAGGAGATAACTGAGAGCCGTCGCGGTAAAAGATAGAACGAAAGGCATCAGCCACTTTTGAGGGTCGGACAGTTTAAATAGAAAGAGTAGACAGATGAAAGTAGTTAGGAGAAATCCTAAGGGTTCTAACAATAAGATATAAACCACTAAGATGAATAAAGTGAACAACGGATTAATTAAACGCTTCCAATCCCAATGTACCAACTCTCTTTGGTCCTTTTCGTCTTCCTTCTCTCCTAATCCCGTCCGAGTGGTTAAAAATGTGAGGATCAACCCAAAGAGTGCTAAGGACCCCCCTGACAAAAAAGGTAAGAATCCAGGGCCCGGTGTATGGAAGTTCCCCAGCTTTAGTTTAATTGATCCAATGCAGATGCCAATCCCTAAAACGAACCAAACCAATCCACCCACTCGATCATGCTTTTTCATTTAAGGCTTTGTTTAAATTGTATCTTTTGTGTATTTAACAGATTACTTTTCCAAAAGGATTCTTTTGGAAAAGTAAAAAAAGATATAATCCTGAATCCTGCTTAAGAGAATGATCCAAAAAACACTGCTTACTAAAAATCCAATTGAAGCTCATCCTCTTAACTGAAAGGTCGATTACGATCAGTGTAAAAAAGACGTTTTGCTTTCACCCAGAACCCAGGATTATATATAACAAAACATCTCGTCAGATTTACTTTTCTACAAGTCCAAGGGTATTGAGAATTTCTCCCATTGCAGGATACATCGCTCTCCACTTCTCTGCGTAGTCCTTACCACTCAAATAGGCTTCCTCTATGTGATATTTTTTTAGCATACCCTGGAAAGAAGTGTCTTTCATGGCATTCTTAAAAGCATTATGGAGTTTCTCTTTAATGGTTTCGGGAAGATCCTTTGGACCATTAATATCCATGTAGGACAGCATATAGAACTTGTGTCCCTTTTCTAAAATAGTCGGGACATTCGGCACTTCTGGCCACCGACTATCACTTATTATAAATAGCAACTTCAACTTCCCTGCTTGTATTTGAGGGATGAGGTCCCTGGACCCCATAACGACTCCGTCCACATGGCCTCCTAAACATGCGTTGACTCCCTCAGGCCCTGATTTAAAAGGGATCCCATTCCATTTTATTCCTTCCTTCATTGTAAAATGCTCCAAAACAATATGGGGCATCATACCCACTCCCGGATGGGCATACGTGAATTTACCGGGATTACTCTTTGAATAGGCAATGAGGTCTTCAATCGTATTCCATGGAGCTTCTGCTCTCACACAAACACCATTATTATATTTCGCAAATGTCATGATTTCCGTGATGTCTGTAAATGGGTTATAAGGAGTCTTGCGCATTTGAGGTTGTACAATGTAAGTGCCAGTGATCGTACTGCTTAATATGTAACCATCAGGTTTCGATTTGCAAACATAATTTTGTGCAATTACTCCAGATGCCCCACTCTTATTCTCAATGATGATGGGCTGACCTAATTCTTTCTCTGCAGCCTTGGAGAGTAATCTTGTTAAAGTATCGTGCATTCCACCTGCGCCCCAACCCAACACGACCGTGATGGGTCTACTGGGATAGACTTCTGATGATAAACTATCCCCGACACACAAGGCTGTGACCAAGAAAACCACAACAAGAAATAATTTTAATGTTCGACTCATCAACTCACACATATCTTCTTCCTCCTTTCGTTAGTTTAAATAAGTGTTTTGAAGCCTTTTCCTCTTTCTTTACACCTTAAATACAATATTAATTTTGCGGGACATCTCTCAAATTGCGACGAGTTTTCAATTTTTCCTCTATGACATCTTGATTCTTGTCACCGTAAGAGTGGAGTTTTTTGTTTCGCTTTCAACAACTTTTCTCTATCGTACGCTTTTACTTTTTTCTCGGCCTCCCTTAATACCTTCTCTTCATATAATCCTGATTTCTTCATTGCCTGATAGAGCATCTCCACTTCCACTTTAGGTCTTGGTAAACGAGGATACCTCATATGCATTTCCGGAATTAGGTCGGCTAGCCAACCGTGTACCTTATATCGCTCTACAAAACCTGCAATCTCTGTTCCAGGGAGACTGCCGTAAATAACATCAAATATTGGTTTTAGCCTAAGTGCAAGGCCCCATGCTTCGTTCAGTCTTCCCTTCATTGCATTTTGCATCACTTCGATGTCCCATTTTGCCGTGAAATTTGAGCCTCCGCTCAAAGTCCCCTTTGACCACCCCATGGCATGGGTAACAAAGAGTTGTGGCTCCGAACTTCCAGCGGGCATCGTATTCACTTGGGTATCCTTCATGACTTCATAAGCTTTCTGGAAGCTGGTCAAGTTACCCCGTACGGATACCTTCCAAGCTTGGATGTTTTTAATCTGAAGAGCAGCTTTTTTATACGTCTCGGGCATTGCTGAATTATGACCTTGTGTTGTCCCTCCGGGCGGGCTACCGTAAAGGCCAATGGGTAAATCGACTTCTTCATCAAATCGTTTTAAGTGCTCAATTAAATATTCTTCATTCCATGGAGCGGCAAACCCAGGGTGAATCAGAGGGGGATGAAATAAAACCCCCTTCGCACCTAACTCCTTACCATCTTTAGCCATTTCGATTTGCTCCCAGAGCGAATCCGAGTGGACGCCACAAAAAACTGCAACCTCATCTTTTGCTTCTTCAACTGCCATTTTGATAATTTTTTTCTTCTCAGCTCTTGTCGTTGTATCTACTTCTGTCTCGACCCCTCCAGCCACAAAAAACCCCCAGCCCTTAATCTCATTAATGAGTCTTTTGAAATGTCTCCTGGTTTCTTCTTCATCAATCTCCGAACAGGTCTCATCTTTCCAAATGATAAAAGCCGAAACGCCACATCCTTCAATAGCCATGCTATTCTCCTTTTTTGTTTTTCTCAAAAAAATATCTTTTTAGCTACCAAGATTTCCCCTGCTTTCTTATACCTTCATCTGCATTAGGTGTCAAGCGCATCTAGCAAACCTTAACGGAATATTCTTAATACCTATCTCCAACATGTATCGCTCTTATCATAAATGTCCGCAAACTATCGTTTCCCCCAGTCCTTTAATATAATTGCATCCTCAGGGCAATAGGCATAACAACGCCCACAACCTTCGCACCTTTCGTCATTTACGACTGCCTTCTTTTTCGATTTATCCACTGCGATCGCAGCCGGTAATTTGTGGACGACCCAAGTACATACGGTTTCACACTGGCCACAACCATTGCACAAGTCTTCATTAACAATAGGATAATAGGGTTCATATTCCTCTTTTCCTGCATATTTCAGTGCCACCCCTCTAATTTCGTCCAATGAGGTATATCCCTTCCTTTCCATCCATTCGACCATTTCCTTGTTGACCTCGTGAAATAACTTAGGTCCCTTTACCATCATCCACGTACATATCTCTAGTGCAGTGGCTCCAGCCATGATATGTTCAATAGCGTCTCGGCCATTGCATACACCGCCGCTTCCAATGATCGGTATCGAGACATGTTGAGCTAAAGCAAAAATATTCATAACCGCCAGGGGCTTATGAGACGGTCCTCCAGCAATTCCAATTCTTGATCTAATGCCTAAGGGAGGTTTTCCAGTCTCTATGTCAATGCTCATTGCCCCGACTGGCATGCATGCCTTGATGGCATCCGCTCCTACCCTTTCCATCTCCTTGCCGTATTTTACACAATCCCCTTCACTGAGATAGGGAAGCTTTACAATAACCGGAATATTGATATTTTTTTTAACTGCCTTTACGACCTCAAAAGCAAAACCCGAATAAAGAAGTACCGCCCCATGTCCCCATTGATGCGCGTGGGGTGTCCCAAAGCACAACTCAGCCATCACACACCCTGCTTTCTCGAATTCCTTCGTAAGGTATAACCACTGACCCATATCTTCTGCCCCACCGGCACTGCCGATAACAGGGACTTTTCCTTCCATCGCAATGGGGAATTCTCGATTTAACCACTCCTCGCAAGTAAAAGGTTCTCCCCTACTGACGGACACGACACAAACTTTACCGTTGGATTTCTTCCCTATCTCAGATTGCCTCCCCGTCCAGGCCCAACTCCCAAGCACCGGTATTCTTGAACCTCTCCCCCAACGCAATCCCATATCAACGGAAATGGTTTTAGTTACAATGGCACCCGGTTTCCCCTCAATAGCGATTTTTTTGATTTTCTCCCCTGAATTCGCCGACGCTCCTGATCCACACTGCAGTGGATTATCAAATTTAATTCCTGACAACTCTACTGAAATATCTACCATACCCACCTCCTTTGGTTCCGAGAATCTTCAAATGAATCGTTTATGCGCTCTTCATTTTCCCCCAACCTTCTTGACTTCTCTTCCCTTTGACAGAAATCTATTACCCCTCCTCCGAGTTCATCCATCTCTTCTGTATTTTGGTATTCTAAAAGGCCCAGTTGGAGGATAGGTCGGCTCACCCGCACCCTTATAGCCTTTGGGAATTACAGGTAGAAGAAGATAGGAAGGATTGTTTTCATCACTGTAGATGGTGTGTCTAACCTTTGCCATGTGTGGCAGGTGATACCATAAAGCCTGAACTTGATCCTGGGCAGCAATTTCAAGACGAATTTTGTGACCCGCTAGAAACACATTCGAGGTCATTCTTAAATCATTAACATAATGAACTACTTGACGCGGATCGATGGGGAGACTTCTCGTATGTGGATGATAAGGCGCATAGGGTTTCGACTTACTCTCATCCAGTTCGTAATGGGAGGCTCTTAGCCAACCTTCTGCTACGCACCGCATGGACCCATCAACGTCAACGTCTATCATTTTAAGATACCAGTCTGTATCATTACTCAAGGGCTCTAGGATTTCCGTATCAGATCGCCACGTTCTTGCAAGGATGCCTTCACTTTCTATCGCCGCGTGCCAATGGAGAGCAATAGGACCCGTTACCTCCATACTCTCAGGGAGTGGCGCCGTCTCATAGATTACCTTTGGGACAGGATCCGCCTTAGCGATCACATCAGCTCGGCTAAATCCTTGAGTAGGATTTGCCCAAGGATCACTCGTAAAACACTGAGGTTCTTCACGAAGACGCGGTGGGCTAGTGGATAGCGCTCCTCCTTCCCTGAGATAGAATTTGGTCCACTCCGTCACTTCAAGGGGCCACTCGTTCTCATACCGCCATTTGTTGATTCCTTGAATAAACATCAAGATGGATGGCTCGTCCATAATCCCAGTATCCAACCCTTTAAGCCAATGGTCGAACCACCTCACCATCACATCTTGAATCTCGTGAAACGGACGATCCATCCCACCGTAATTGTCAGAGGGTACCAGCAGCAATTTCTTATTTTCTCTGGATGTCGCTAAACCTTCATAAGCATCGAAAGCACCAGGGAGATGAAGGGGCCAAGCATTCCATCGGGAACCCAAATGAGCCGGTATCTTTATATCCTTAAGCTTGGTATAAGCAGAAAATCGCTGGTGGTAGGGCCCATCGTATGGATGGAGCAGTAAGTCAAATATGAGGGGGCTTTTCTCAGGCAAGACAGTTATCAGATATAGGTACGGAGTACATCTGATATCGGGATTGTTCTGCAACTCTTTGATTTTTCTCTGCAGTTCTTCCTCGCCAAACTCCCGGAAACTTGCAGGCTCTGATTTAGTCCTTATGACTGCAAGGTTTGACATGTGAAGCTGAAAATAATAGTTAAATATGCCTCCATGGTAGTAGTGATGGCGATATAAATCGGTTTGTCCCTCGAAAGGGAATATCGCCTTTAGATAGGGGGATTGTTCGGCAGCAATGAGATACTGAGCCGTAGCAAAATTAGACATCCCTACCATACCAACATTTCCGTTACACCAGGGCTGCTCAGCTACCCATTTAATCACGTCATATCCATCCCGCCCCCAATCCATCGTAAATTCCCCCTCTGACTTACCAACTCCTCTAATGTCAGGGATAACGTGAACGTAGCCTCTCGGTACAAAATACCCCTGCTCACCACACTCATGTCCCCCGGTTCCCCTCATGTAGTCGGAAGGTTGATACTTAGGGTTAGTTGGAAGTTTCTGTGCGTCTTTCCCATATCGTGAGAACGAAACTAAAGCAGGGAATTTACCCTTCCCGTTTGGGCGGTATACATCAACACACAAGCGTACACCATCTCTCATAGCGATCTTCATGTCTTCTTCAATCATGATGTCAAACTTAACTTGTGATATAAGGTTATGCCAATCTCCTTTTTCTGTTGCCATATCCGTCCTCTCTCCACTCTATTGGGGCGATGTGGATTTAAGCGAAAAATGAGTCTGAGGCCTTCAAGATTTACATATCAGATGCTTCAATCTCTTCTGGTTCTCTCACAGGTTTCATCCCCGATTGGATAAGCGCATCTCTGAGAAACGCCACTTCTTCTTTAGAAATAGGCATCAGGGGCCGTCTGATGTACGGCCGAGGTATCTTCCCCAGTAGCCAGGCAGCAACTTTGTACCGGTACGGGAAATGTACATGCCCCTTGCCAACCAAATCCCCGCGTATGGCATCGGTGATAGGTTGCATTCTATCTTGAATAGCATACGCTTTTACTAGGTCGCCCTTTTTGACTGCCTCAAATATTTCGACATCCTCCTTTACCCGATAAACGCCACCCCCATTAACGTTCCCCTCTCCACCGTTCTTAAGAGCTTCAACTAAACCATGGTCTCCTGCGAGAAGCGCAGCGACATGCCTACCCGTCTCATTCTCAGCCGCCCGCAGAGCATTAAGACACTCTCTAAAAACACCGAGATGGTAAAGGGATGGAATCTTCCAGGCAACCAGGTTTTTCGCCGCCACAGCGAGCTTCTTGAAAGTTTTTGGAAGAACTGTATGGGGACCTCTAACCATCGGTGAACCATAAAAAAAGAAAGGTAATCCAACTTCCTTATCAAACTTTTTTACGTGCTCGACAAGAAGCTCGTCATCCATCGGGTCGTAGGCCGTTATGGTCGGCGGAAGAAAATAGAGCGCGTCAGCCCCGGCCTCTTTGTTTATTTTTCCCTGCTCAATTACCATCCAAGTAAAATCGGCCCAAACCCCGCCAACGACGGGAAGTTTACCCTTTGCTTCTTCCAGAGCGATCTTAAGTACTTTTACCTTCTCCTCCATTGACAGACCTTCATGTGCTGAAGAGACGAAGAGCCCCGCAATACCTTTCTGTGACAAAAGGTTACTCACATGCTGCCTGCACGCCTCTTCATCAATCTCTCTACAGTTCTTGTCCTTAAATATCACGCAGGCAGCCGGGTAAATGCCATTCCAATTACGTAGATTTGCCATTTTATTTTCCCTCCTCATATAGTGGTGCCCCTTTGAAATCAATTTTTGCACTTAATTATTATAGAATCTCCCGAAGACATCAACTCCTTTGACTCTGACGTCATTTTTATGTCTCTCTGTGAGAAACGACGACTCTTCGTTTCGGATCCTTGTTTGTCCCCTCTTATTCCTTCTTCGACTTATTCAGCATCTCATGATGGATGGCAAACCTTTAACCCACGACACGCATCTCTGTAGACAACATATTGAGGCTCAAAGCTCCTTTATCAGTAACGATCACCGTGCCGCCTATGTTTACTCTATGCCTGCCGAGACAGGCGTTTGGCTCAAGCTCCCAAACCGTGTTTGCTT
>SMTZ1_10008839_pt1 | contig 10051 bp, 12 predicted proteins | sample DeeMarSWOR136_30_FD_25667 | JGI IMG/M metagenome (IMG submission 25667)
TGACAACTAGAATAAAGCATAGAGCCTTAAATGAAAAACCTCCAAAAGGATTAACAGCAAAGGAGCATTTAATAAAAATAGTTTATGATGAATTAGTAAAATTTGTTGGAAAAAAACCAGAAATAATGATGAAACCTGGAAAAATAATGTTTATTGGTTTGTATGGTTCTGGTAAAACAACATCAATAGGAAAAATTGCAAAGTTCTATAGAAAAAAAGGTTTAAGACCTGCTTTGATTGGTTGTGATGTTCATAGGCCAGCTGCCATGGATCAATTATCACAATTAGCTTCTCAAATTCATGTCCCTTGTTATGCTCCTAAAGATGTAAAAGATCCTTTAGAAATTTCAAAAACAGGTATTGAGAAATTCAAAAAATATGATATAATAATAATTGATGCTGCAGGCAGAAGTTCTTTAGATCAAGAATTAGCTGATGAATTGAAAAAAATAGGAGAATTCATAAAACCGGATGAGGTTTTATTAACAATCCCAGCAGACCTAGGGCAAGCAGCTGGAGAACAAGCAGAAGGTTTTAAAAAACTTGTTGGAATAACAGGAATATTTTTAACAAAAATAGATGGAACAGCAAGAGGTGGTGGAGCTTTAACTTCTTGTGCAATAACAGAGGCTCCTATTAAATTTATTGGGACAGGAGAAAAATTAGATGCAATAGAAATTTTTGATCCTGAAAGGTTTATTTCAAGATTGGTTGGATTTGGAGATGTTCAAGGTCTGTTAGAAAAGGCAAAAGAGGCAGAATTCAAACCTGAGGCTGCTGAAAAAATTGTTTCTGGTAAATTTACCATGGATGAATTTTTTGAACAATTAAAATCAATGCAAAAAATGGGTTCTATGAAATCTGTTTTAAACATGGTTCCAGGACTTCCTATGAAATTACCTAAGGATTTTGATGTTTCTAAACAAGAAAATAAAATGAAAAAATGGGCTTTTATAATACAATCAATGACAAAACAAGAAAAGCAAGACCCTCAAATAATAGATGCTTCAAGGGTAAAGAGAATTGCCAAAGGTTCTGGAACAAGCGAACCAGAAGTAAGAGAACTTTTGAAAACTTACCAGCAAATGAAAAAAATGATGAAGATGTTTTCTGGAAAAAGAGGAATGTTTGGAAAACTTGCAAAGAGATTCAAAGGATTTAAAGTATGAGAACTTTTATTCTTTACTCAAGGAAGGCTAGAACAGATAATAGATTTAAAATAGAAGATTTGATAGAATCAGGAGGGAGAATGGATGTAGTTTGTAGTTGTATAGTTTCTTCCTTATGGCTTTCACATAGGACAAGGGAAGATACCAATTTTTTTGTTGTTTTAAATGGCTCCCCAAACCCTCCCGTAACAATTTGGTTTAATGGTTCAAAATTGTTAAAAGTCTATGTTGATGAAAAGACAAATGCAAAATGGATAAAAAATCTTTTATCATTTAAATTTAATAAAAAATGGAAGGAAATTAGTGGAACTAAAATTTCTAGAAAAAGTTTTCAGGAAGTTTTAAAAGAACTAAACGGAAAGATTTATGTTTTACATGAAAAAGGAACTCCTATCCAAGATGTAAAAGTAGAAAAAAATCCAATCTTTATTATAGGTGATCAAATAGGACTGCCTTCTGAAGAAGAGAGATTTGCTCTAAGGTATGGAGAAAAAATTTCATTGGGAAAAAAAGTTTATCTTGCTTGTTCTTGTATTTCTATTTTGAATTGGATATGTGATGAAAGAGGGATTTAAATGATTGATGATCTTTTAAGGGTTTTAGAAAAAAATTTGTGCAATCATTGTCTCGGAAGATTGTACTCAGGTTTATTAACAGGTTTTACGAATGAAGAGAGAGGAAAGATTCTTAGAACTGTTATAGCTATGACAATTGATAAAAAACTAATGGATTATTCAAATATAGAACTTAGTAATTTTTACGGTTTCAAGTTTAGAAATAAAATAAAAATTAAAAAACCTGAAAAATGCTGGTTGTGCTCTAATCTATTTGATAATCTAGATAAATTTGCTAGAAATACCAACAAAAAATTAAAAAACATCGAATTTGATAGTTTCTTAGTTGGATCAAGAATTCAAGATAAAATTTTTGTTAAAGAGGAAAAATTATGGGAAATAACTGGAATAGAATTTGTAGAATCAATCAAATCTGAGATAAATAGAGAATTAGGAAAGAAGATAGGAAAGTTAATTAAAAAACCTGTTAATTTTAAACATCCAAATATAGTCATAATAGCAGATTTTGTAAAAAATGATATTGAAATAAAAATAAACTCTTTATATATTCTAGGATTTTACAAGAAATTGAAAAGAGGGATACCCCAATGCAAGTGGGGAACCCCCGGAAAATACAAAACCTCCATTCAAGAGATAGTTGCTAGATTGTTCATGAAAGCCACAAAGGGAAAGAGTAATTCTTTTCATGGTTATGGAAGAGAAGATATTGATGCAAAATGTTTGGACTGGAGACCTTTTGTTATTGAAATAATAGAACCAAAAAAAAGAAGAGTCAATCTTAAAAAAATTGAAAAACAAATCAACAAAAGCAAAAAAATTAAAGTTAAAATTTTGAAATTTTCTGATAAGAATACCGTCAGAAGAATAAAATCAGAGAGAGGAGACAAAACTTACAGAGTTTTGGTTAAATTGTCTAAACCAACAGAAAGAAGAGAATTAAGAAAATTAAAAGATATTGTTGGTATTATAAACCAAAGAACGCCAATCAGGGTTTCTCACAGAAGGGCTGATTTAATAAGAAAAAGAAGGGTTAAAGATATGAAATATAAACAAATTAATAAAAAAACTTTGGAACTCAAAATAAAAGCTTCTGCTGGTTTGTATATAAAAGAATTAGTTACAGGAGATGATGGGAGAACGAAACCATCTGTTTTTGAAATATTAAATTGTAAAGCTTTTGTAAAGGAACTGGATGTCATAAAAATTGAAAGACCAAAAAACTTATAAAATTTTGGGTGTAATTCATTTAAATGAAAGAAGAGCTAATTCTGAGAAAAAAGATTGAAGAACTTAAAAAAGAAGAACCTAATGTTTCTAAAGAAAATGAAAAATATAAAAGACCTTCTTGGGATGAATACTTCATGAACATAGCAAAAATTGTTGGTACGAGAGGAACATGTGATAGAGGAAGGAATGGTGCTGTGTTAGTGAAAAATAAGAGAATTCTTACAACTGGATATGTAGGTGCTCCAATGGGTTTGGCTCATTGTGATGAGGTTGGACATTTAATGCATGATGTTATTAATCCTGATGGTAAGGTATCTAAACATTGTATAAGAACTGCTCATGCAGAGCAAAATGCAATTGTTCAAGCTGCTTTACATGGAGTTTCTACAGATGGTGCTACATTATATGTTAAGTTTGAGCCTTGTTTCACATGCGCAAAAATGATAATAAATGCTGGAATAAAAAGGGTTGTCTGTGAGAAGAAATATCATGCTGGAGAATTAACAAGAGAATTCTTTAAAGAAGCTGGAATAGAACTAGTTTTTCTGACAGAAGAAGTTGAAGAATATCCTAATCAATGATTTATTTGCTTTAAAACATTATCTACTTGATTATAGAGATTTTCAAGCCCTGTGTTATTATCAACTTTAAAATTAGCTAGTTCAATAACTTTACCCAGACCTAAATTTTCAATATTTTCTCTATCTCTTGCTTTGAAATCTTTTATATCAGTTTTCTGGTCTTCTAATTTTCTTCTTGAAAATCTCACATTTTCATCTACGTCTATGAAAATTAAATAAAAATCTTTAAAATTTTTTCTAAATAATTTCACTTCTTCTATAGCTCTAAAACCATCGATAACAACTTTTTCAAAATTTTTTGATTTTATTTTTTCAATAAGTTTTTCAGCTAAAATATCCCATTTTCCAGTTTCTTTTCTTAATTTTTCACCAAGTTTTGATAAAATATATTTTTGTTCTTCAATATTCTTAGTTTTTAAAAGTCCTCTTTTCTCTGCCTCTTCCTTTAAAATATCTGAAAAAACAAGTTTTACAAAATTGTATTTTTTAACTAAATAATTAGAAACAGTTCCCTTTCCAGAGCTTGCTAACCCAGTTAGTCCAATAACAAAAGGCATATAAATTTATAAAATTCTAAATTAATAAATCAAAGTGATACTATGGTTGTAAAATCTCATGGACCAAGGAAAGGAACTAGAGAAAGGTTTAGAAAAAGAAAAAGGACCACAGTCAATCAATTTGTAAAAAAATTTAATTTGGGAGATAAGATAGTAATCGATATCGAATCTTCTTCTGCAGGCGGTATACCATTTAAAAGATTTCAAGGCTTGGCAGGAAAAATTGTTGGTAGCAGAGGAAATGCTTATTTAGTTGAAATAAAAGATGGAAACAAAATCAAAAAGATAATAGCAAATCCCGAACACCTGAAAGCTATATAATATTTTAATAATTTCTAAATATTTATTTTATATATGCGGAGGTCGGATAGTCTGGTCAATTCCGCTGGCTTGAGGAGCCAGTTCCTTAGTGGATTCGCAGGTTCAAATCCTGCCCTCCGCACAGCTCATGTTCTTCACTGTTGATGCGAAGGCAGCAGTAGACATTTAAATATAATTTTTCTATTAAGGGTTAGTGATAAAATGACTTTAAGAGTAAAAGGTACAAATCTTTCATTGAAACTTGACGAAGATTCTTTAAAGGCTTATGCTTTATCTGCCGTTATAGGACGTCAAAAAGAAGTTGCGGGTTCGAAAGTACATGCTGACCAAGCACTAAGCTTTTTGAGAAAAAAACACCCAGATTTAGAAATTAGTTATAAAAAATTTGTAGAATTAGTATGCGATCTTGCTAACGATGGTATATTAACAAGAGAAACATCTAATGAAGATGATCCAACATATGGATTTAATGAAAAATATCTAAAGGATTAAAAGAAGGAAAGACAGTGTGATAATTCTTGATAAAGCTTCTTCTAAAGGATTTAGTTAAAACCATACTTTTCACATCGCTTTCATCTTATGATAGCAAGGGTTTTAAATTCTTTTAATAATCATAGTATTTTATGGAACGTTTATTCCCAAAGGTAGATTCTTTAAAATTAACTAACATAAACGGCATAGTTTATGTCATAGGTGAAGACAAAAAACAAAAATGTGATTACTGCTCTCAAAAATCAATTCCTCACAGAATAGTCTTAGGGAAGCATATTGGTGAACGTACCATAGACGGTAAAGTTTGTTTAGGTGTATTACCATTGGAAGATGTTTTCATAACTAAAAGAAAATCAAAAGAATTTGAAAAATTAGGAGAAAGTATAAGAGCCAATAATCTAATGTTGTGTGCAATCAGAGTTTACACACCCCATGGTGCTGAAGCATTAGAAGAAATAGGAGATTATGAAGAGCTTTCAGTAAGAACTGGTGAAGCATTAAAAGTTCATTCATTTTTTGAAGAAATATCAAAACAACAAAATAAAAAAGAATAGTCGATTCTTATCACTTCAAGTTCTATCTTTTAAAATAACCCACCATCTAACTAAGGAGAGAGAATAAAGATTTAAATTAAAATCTAAATACTATTTACATGAAAGGTATGATTATTCCAAATCACCTTGGGGTTATTCTTGATGGTAATAGAAGATGGGCCATAAAAAATAATTTAAAACCTTGGCAAGGACATTCTTCTGGAGCTGAAAAATTTGAAAAGTTTATAGAATGGTGTGGAGAATTAAAAATACCAAAGGTTTCTGCATATGTCTTATCAACAGAAAATCTAAATAGACCAAAAAAAGAAGTAGATGTTCTAATAGATTTATTTCAAAAAGAGCTAGAAAAACTTGAAAATGAAAAAATGAATATTCTTGATAAGTATGAGATAAGAATCAATTTTCTTGGTGACTTGAAAAGATTACCATCAGGTTTATTAAAAAATATGAATAGGATAATGAAAAAAACAGAAAAATATAATAAGAGGGTATTAAATTTGATGGTTGCTTATGGAGGAAAATTTGAATTAACAGAAGCTGTTAAAAAAATAGCAAGAAAGGCTATGGAAACAGGAGTTGTTACTGTAACAGAAAAAACAATAAGAGATAGTCTTCTAGTTAAAGATGATATTGACCTTCTAATTAGAACAGGTGGTGAAAAAAGGATATCTAATTTCATGCCTTGGCAGGCTGCTTATGCTGAGTTAATAATTTTAAGGAAATACTGGCCAGATATTACAAAAAGAGATTTGATCAGATGTATTAAAGAATTCAATAGAAGACAGAGAAGGTTCGGACATTAGATTATTTCAAGCTTTTCTTTTACCTCTTTTCTTCCTATTATTAAAATAAATGGAGCCAATCTAGGTCCCCATGGTCTTCCTAATATAGCTAAGTAAGCAGCCTTAAAAAACTCCTTTGAATCAATTCCTACTTCTTTTATTATTTCAAAAAATCTCTTGTACAATTCTTCTTCTGTAAGATCTTTCTTCAAATCATTTGCTAAAATTTTTAATGCTAGTTTCTGTTTATCATTTATTTTTTCTAGAATCTCTTTTGATGGTTTTTCCAAAAGTTTTATTTTATAGTTTTCTCCCCCATATCTTTCTGCCCATTTTTTTGCCATTTCAATTATTTCTTTTATTTTAGACTCATCTTTCACTTCATTTAAATGTCCTGTAGACTTAAACAATTGAATTGCTTTTTCTAACATTTTTTCTTTTGGAACTACTTGAGATATTAAGGCCGCATAATCAAAAGGAATTTGAACTGGCATTTTTTCAGGAAATTCTACTTCACTCATTACATATAATCTCTTAGAGAAGATTTCTTTCTCTGCCTCTTCCTTTCCAAAATAAACTCTTTGCAATTTGTAAAATTCATCAACATATTTTGGAATATATTCATAAGAAAAATCCCTAACTCTTTTTGGTCTCTTCAAGAAAATCAATCTTAATACTTGCGGCGGGGCAAACAGGGGCCATTCCCAGGTTGCTACCACATTTCCTATTGATGCTGACATTTTCTTCCCTGATACTGTTATATACTCATATGGTTGTATGTAATTCTTCCCAGGATAAGGTTCTGGCCAATCAAATATTTTTTCACAAACTTCACCGGCACTCCAGAAAGAACCTCCTGGCATGAAATGTTCTTTACCTGCAGGTTCAAAGTTAATCTTCCAATGAGCCCACAACATTCCCCATTCAACTCTCCATAATAATTTTCCATTTCTCATATCACTTTCTCCTTTGAAGCCACATCCTTTTAATTTTGTGTAAGCTTCTCCTTCATATGGTTTGAATTCGAAATCTTCACAAGAATACTTTACAATATTATTTTCCATTCCAATTATTTTTGTTGTCATAAGTTTTCCACAATTTTCACAAACAGGTTTCCAAGGATTCCAATCTTCTGGTAGAGAAGTCTTTCTGCTTTTATTCAAAATATTTTTAATCTCTTCTATGTTTTCAAAAACAATTTTAATCCATTTTGAAAAATCCCCCTTTCTATATCCATTTGACGTTGAAACATATTCTGGATAAGTTCCAAATTTTTTTAAACTATCAACAAACTTTTTACAAAAATGCTCGCTATAGCTTTTACAACAACCTTCCGGACAAGGAATATCAGCTACAGGCATCCCTAAATATTTTTTAAAATTTTCCGGTATTCCAGCAGGAACCTTTCTTAGAGCATCCATATTTTCTGCTACCCAAATAAACTTAACATCAGATCCTTTTTCTTTTAAAGATCTCACAACAGCATCGCTTCTGATAACATCAGATGCATTACCAATATGTGGAACTCCAGAAATGGAAGTGGAACTTTTTATAACAATAGTTTTGGGTAACTCTATTTTTTTATCTATATAATTGTATTTTTTTCTATTCAAGATTAGATTAGCTATTTTATCTGACCAAAATATTTCTTCCATAAGAATCCTTAATATTTAAAATATTTATATTATGCTACATAAAAAGAGAATATGATAGACCTCTACACGCTATCTGTAATAATATTTTTTGCAGTTTTGGGAATTTTAATATACAAAGATAGGAAGAGCATTGATTTTAAATATGTTTTAATAATGAGAAGAACTAAAAGATTTAGGAATCTTTTAGACAAAATAGCTCGAACATCTCCTTTATTTTGGAAAATAACAGGGACGATTGCTATTATCGTCTGTCTTGGCTCCATGATATTTGGGATTTATAATCTGTTGAATAATGCTTACCTAGTTTATATAGGTGTTATAGTTCCACCACCGGCATTAGCTATTCCAATACCTGCGGGACAAACAATTATAGTCCCAGGTTTCATAGGAATACCTTTTTGGTTTTGGATAATAGTGGTTGCAACAATTTTAATACCACATGAAACCTTTCATGGTATCATAGCGAGAACAGAAAAAATAAAGCTAAAGGACGTTGGTTTAATGTTATTACTTTTACAATTTATATCAATACCAGTTGTAATTATTTATTTTATTTATACTAAAAGTTTTGATCTAATTTTATTTTTGACTGCAGCACTATTCTCACTTGTTGGTGCATTTGTCGAGCCTGAAGAAAAACAATTAAAAAAATCCAAACTAATAACAAAATTAAGAGTATTCTCTGCTGGAAGCTTTATTAATATAATTATAGGAATTTCATTGGCTCTTTTTGTTCAAACCTTCATTTGGTCTCCGAATGTTCATGGCATACTAATAACAAGTGTAAACGAAACATCACCAGCATCTCAGATCGGTTTAGAGCCAGGAATGGTTATAGAGAGTATAGATAATAAACAATTGAGTATGAATTTTTATGATTATTCTTTTTTAACATTATTAACATCAAGATCAAACTCAGAAGATATTACAAAATATATTAGTGCTATAATCTTGTCTCAAACACTTTCGGATTATAAACCAGGTGATAATGTTAAGTTGAGAGTTGATGGTATAAACTATGATTTTAAATTAGGGGAACGTGAAATAGAAGTGAATGAAACTTATTTTGAAAAGGTTCCATACATTGGAATAACCTCAGAAGCTAATACAAAAGATATTAATCTATTTTTTGTCGTTTTTCCACTTTTGAGTATGATGTCATTACTTAACATATTAGTAGGTATATTCAACATCCTTCCTTTATATCCTCTTGATGGAGGATTAGTCGTAAAAGCTATAACTGAAAGGTATGCAAAAAAAATATCAGATAAAATAACTCTAGGTTTAACCTTTTTTATGATTTTTATTTTAATATATTTGGTTATCGGACCTTTTATAAAAATTTAGAAAATTTTCAATTCTTTTATATCACTATTTCTAGCTAAGAATTTTCTTATAACTTTTATATTACAACCTTTTTTTCCAATAACAGACCCTCTATTCTCAGAATCTAAAGTCGCCATTGCTTTTTCTCCATTTATTTCAATTTTCTGAGCTTTAGGTATCATATTTTTTATAAACTCTTTTCCGTTTTCATTCCATTCAAAAACCTTTATTGGCTTCCGAAGCATTTTTTCTGCATTCTTGATATTTTGACCACTCTTACCAATCGTTCTAGCCATTTTTCCAGGGTTTACAAGAAAATAAATCGTATCAGAACAGATACAATCTCTAATTTCTGTTCCTGTTATGTTTTCAAATGCTGTTATTAATCTTATAGTATTCGTGTCAAAGTTTCTCATTTACTCACTATCACCAAACTAGCTATTGCAAATGGTTTACCGCAAAATATTCCAAGTTGTTTTGCTGTACCATCAAAATTTTCAATTTTTACTTCAGATAATTTTGCATAATGTTCTATATCTTTTTTCATATTATCTGGACAATTATTTGCCAATATAATTAGCTTAACGTTTCCTAGCTTTAAATATTTTATTGTCTTTTTACTTCCGATTATAACTTTATTTTCCTTTAAAGCAGTTCTTAGTTCTTTCATTTAATCACTCTTTGGCTTTGGTTTAAAAACTAAATCAAACATTCCGGTGCCAACAGGAGCAACCTGATTTATCATTATATTTTCTATAATAGATTCTAATTTATCAACCTCAGCTTTTATTGCAGCTTTTGTTAAATGTTTT